>Ga0307377_10001470_pt1 | contig 29703 bp, 20 predicted proteins | sample TR3MG_FD_202535 | JGI IMG/M metagenome (GOLD analysis project Ga0307377, IMG submission 202535) | Soil microbial communities from Risofladan, Vaasa, Finland - TR-3 | ecosystem: Environmental > Terrestrial > Soil > Coastal area > Acid sulfate soil | place: Finland: Risofladan, Vaasa | collected... | reverse complement strand
CTTGTGCTACAAGGCTCCAAACAGTCGCCCAATCAACACCTGTTCCAGGTTCATTAGTTCCAGAGGACTCATGTTCTGATGTACAAATATAAGACGAACCATTATTGGAGACTACTTCTCCAACATAATAGGTTGTAGATCCAGCCCAGGCATCTCTCCAGGTTATACTTGACCCAGGTGCGCCAGTAGCACCAGTAGGACCAGGAACAGTTGAGTCTTGCCCTGGTACTCCTGTTACTCCAGTTGGGCCGGTAGGACCCACTCCTTCTCCCGTGGGACCTACGAGACCCTGTGGACCCGTTGGGCCAGTAGCTCCAGCAGGTCCAGTAGGACCAGTTATCCCGGCAGGCCCGGTAGGGCCAATGGGACCTGTTGGGCCCGTAGCCCCCAGGACAAGATCATCATGAATTGTAAAAGTTGATATAATGGGCGTGCTTCTGGTAAGTTCACCGGCAAGATTGTTTACTTCGATGATGTGAGTGCCAGTGGCAAGGGCAGCACCAGGAATATCAAATTGTATTACCTTTCCGTTAATAGTAGGAGAAGCAGTTATTCCATCTACTGTAATAATACCTACGGATGTAATATTTTCATCGAACCCTATGATTACATCATCACGCTCCCCTAATTTTATAATAGCCCCGTGTCCTGGGTCTATCTTGTCAAGTCCTGGAGTACGGAATTCTTTATAGACAAAAAAGCCGATTTTTGATGATAAGCTTTTTTCCCCAACCTCTACGAATACGATGTTTTCTAGGTCCAGTTTGTATTCAGATGCAAAAATACGGGTCATCTCCCCTAGTGGAGTGCCTCTATCGAATACAAGCTGGGAGCATCTAAGGATTGATTCTTTAGAAAAATGCGGATTTTCTATACCTTTTTCTGTGAAACCAGGAGCTAGTCTATAGGCTAGTAAATCACTGCCATGAGATTCGCGTCCATCTATAGACTTTACTGTTCCAGTTAATACATAAGATCCAGTAACAGGAGGAACAGCACTAACATCAAACTCAATTACGTTTTTGGTAACTACTCCAAGTATAGGGGTACCATTGAGTTCAAAATCCTGCGTATTTTCATCAATGAAAGCAGAGTAGAGTAGTTTTATTACAGTAGGAGGAGCAGATAAGGGTAGGGCGCTTCCAAATTCCGGATGTGTTTCTAATAATTTAAAAGGCGGCTCTATATCATAAAGAAATATAAGAGCTAGTCCTTCTGTCCCGTGTGTTATCACAGACAGATTAACCAACTGCTCCTCTACGAGCCTAGAGAGGAATTCATTTACCGCTCTAAGGTCATCGAGCCTACCGATATAGAATGTTTTAGAAGAAAGCGCCATAGTTTAATTACTCTAGTGCTGTTACTCTGGTCTCTAGGTCCAAAATCCTACGCTGGGCCGATATAATTGCATCTTCTATTGTTACTACCTGTGCGCTAAACGCACTAACGGCATCCAGTAGAGTAGTGTGCCTAGCAGTTATTAAATCTACTAGCGTGTCATAGTCTGACATAGTGGGCATACTCTGAATGTTTGTTTGGAGCGATAGTACTTCTGTTTCTAATTGTGCTAGTGTTAATGCCATAATTTTACCATCCCTATTAGCGCGTACGATTGATTTTCATTATTGAAACTGCTTTTTGTGGGTGAGTCGAATTGCCTTTCATGGTAACTCAATTCCGTTAGGTAAACCCGAGCGTAAATCAATTTGACGGGAGCATAAAAACCTCTACCGGAGCTTTTGCGAAGGTTAGGGCTTTTTATGGTGGAGTCAAAATGATTGAAGCCGGGCTTACCCCGGCTAATAACAAATATTTTTGTTATTAGCCGTCTACCTATCATAGAACACTAGATTTTACTTAAAGAGTAAGTTAATATAAAAAAATTGAGGTAAGGTGATGTCCCGACTGGGAAAGGCCCATTAGTGCCACCTGTAGTTTCCACCCAATTCATTGTAGTTAATACATAAATTGTATCATTAGAACTACCTAATGAAATTGGTGTTGCCTGGTCTTGTGGTAACCCAGTAACATCACTATTCCATAAAACATTTGCTCCATTCATATCAGAACAAACTTTGATATGAATATGCCGCTTGTCACTATCCTCTAGGCTAAAATCTGGGGTAGTGAATAACCCTTCCAGTCCATTAAATACATATCCGTCAGGAGCATCTATCCTAGCTACAAACATATTATTGCTAGTGACTGAACCATTTGGGTCCCATGTCTTGTCCCAATCAATCAGCTGTAGTCCTAGCTCTTCCAATCCATATCTAAACACTTTCTTTCCGTTTATCTCCCTCCAATTCCTTTGTCTTAATCTTATTTTAATTTGTGCTACTTGCTTCTGTGGAAACAAAAATCTTTCGTATCGCGCTCCTAATTTTTCCTCAAAACTACTTACTAATACAAATGCGGTACTTAAGGTAGTCGAGGAGAAGAGTCCGGTGATATCTACACCACTCCAGGGGTGAGTATGAACAGTAATAGAGTTGGCGATTATGTTAGCTTGGCTTGGAACCTGGACTGTAAGCTCACATTCAACCATATCAACATCAGAATCCAGATCAAAGGAAACCTCGCGCACCCAAGCGCTAGTATTTGATCCATTAAAAGCTAGGGTCGGGTCACCAGCGGTAATGGTACCGGAGTACTCATGATCAAAGAGCCCATTTCCATCAAGAGCATCAAAGTTACCAGAAATTGTTACTTCAAGGTCACTAGAAGTAACTACTTCCCCGTTTCTGAAATCCAGAGTAAAGAACTTCTGGCTTATATCATTAACTGGAATAGTTACCTGATTGTATAAGGGAGCTACAGAAGCCCTTCTGGCTTGTGCCAAGCCATCTGGATAAGTAATGAAGGCAAGATTACTCATAGAGATGGGATGGTCTATGAGCACGCCTCTAGCAGCATAGGCAAGCTCTCTACCGTCCCTACCAGCCTTTAATAGTTCTATCTCCCCACGGAGAGATACTAACTCGTCCTTAATGCGTCTAGAAAGGTCGAGCCGATTTGCCTCCTCTGCGTTGCTGTGAGTAGCTAACCCAGCTATATCATCTACGAGGCTAGTGAAGAACTCATTAAGCTCCGCACTCGATATACGGGCTCTCTGCCCTACTGCTAGCCTTTGGGTCGTGACCTGTACTGCCATTTAATCCTCCTATCGAGATATTCTAATAGCCCAATAGAACACTTTGGGTGTTACCGCCTGGTCTGTTGTTGGATTTCTTCTTAATACGATTTTTAATAAAATGCTGGTTGGGGTATGTTGAGATGATACCCCATAAACCAGCTCAAATCTCTCATTGTCTTCTATTAAGCTACCATCTATCAATCGATAAGTAGTTAAATCATCGGTACTACCAGGTAGAAAGTTAGTAATAACATAGCCGTCATCATTTATAGCAAAGAGGCTGTGATCTTCTTTCCTAACTCCATACTTCAACCCAAGCTCTGTAGTTTGGCGCATTGGGTCTCTAAATGCACGGATTTCAGCAAAGTATTTATTTCCAGAGAAGATGGGCTCACCAGATAAATCGACTAGGCTTAATACTTGTTGGATTGCGGAATCCAATGTGGTTACATCTTGAGAGAATACAGAGAATCTATACCAACCCCTAGTTAAGGTTGGCGTCTCCTCCGCTTCTGTTAAGTCAATATCCGCACCATTTATGTTAATAAAGAACTTCTCTCCGAGTGTCCTGTTAGCAGAAATAGCGGACCATTCTGCCTGAACTGGCTCATTAGAATCAACATAACACCAGGAGTGGTAATTGGTTAATTCATATTCAGTAACAGTATAGCGGAAATCGACGTAGCAGCTCGACTTCATATTGCCACCACTCATTTTCACTATATTACCATCACTTAAATTCAGGGTATAATCAGAACCCTCTCTATATATAGTTCCACCATCTGCTCCATACCTTTCTGTTACTTTTATAGAGCTTCTAATTATACCACCCTGCGGGACCGTCCTGAATTTTACTTCATATCTATCTGCTGTGACACCCCTATCCAGGAGTATTGTCTTATTGTCATTAGATAACCCAACTACATATTGGGTAAGGTCCTTATTGATACCGTAATCAACAGATACATTAATGCTAGATTCAGTTTGTATCGTATTAGAAATTAACCTAATAGTTCCATTGGGAGCTTTTGTAATATAGTTCCTACCAAGAGTATAATGGACATTCTCTGTGAGTTCCCCTGTCGTAACTGTATCAACAACAACTAATGGAATATTAGGATCTATGTTACTATTAGCAAGGTGAGATAATTTAGTTAAAGAGATTGTAAGAAGCTCACCCGTAACAGAATATGCAGTACGATAACCAGTAATTTTAGATATAGCATACTTTGGTTGAGGATCTGTATCTGGATCAACTGTTGGACCAGGGACCAACAAGTGCCCACCATTTTCATCATAGAATACAGACCGAGCCAAGGTTAGCGTGCTATATATTGGGAAGAGTAGGCGTGTAGGATTATAGTCATTGTATCGTGTTGCCGCTACTGCGTCGAGCGTGACATAATGATACAGTTTTTGCTTATCTTTTGATGTAAAATCTATAAATGTATCTGTCACCTGCTCTACAACTTCTTCTTCATTAGATTGCGAAGCCCAACAATCCAATCCCCTATATAGTAGGGCGGAACCAAAAATAGGCGTTTCGCTTATAGCTTCCCCGGAATTAGCCTGATAATAACTTACTGATTTTATAGTTTCATCAAGCTCAGGAGAGCTGGCAACAAAAGAAAATCTATTTTTGGTGCTATTGCCAAAATTAACTGTCAAGGGGAGGCGATTATTGCTACGTCCTATCGGAGCAATTGGAGACCATTCTTCTCCAGATTCCGATAGGTAGTATTCAATGCTTGTATTTGCGGGGATACTTTCCTTTGCTTCAATGCTAACCTTCTCTATTTTTCCTTGCTCTGTTGATAACGGAATCGTTTGATAAGTTGCGGAAAAACCACGTCCAACAGTATAGAAACTAATAGATTTAAGACCAAACGAGAATCTATTACCATTGTCTGTAATCTCATCTGGTGTATCTTTAGAAAGAATAAGCCTTATATATCGGGCTCTTGTTGTTGGGAAGTCAAAACACTTCTCAAAAGCAGAACTATTAAGTAATATATTAGAGCTTCCACCAGGTACAGGTAGTTCGGTAAAGTTTATATTATCAAGAGAAGACAATATAGTAACCCGCATTTTACTTTCACTATGAGGAATAATAGATACTTTACTAATATCTACAGTAGCATCATTACCCGTAAGGGGGAATGTTACCCTAATAGCAGCACTATCAGATTTAACAAAGAGGTCATGTCGCCAAGGAGTAACTAGGTCGTGGAAGGCGTTACTAAAAGGAGCCCCACTAACCGGAGAATTTCTTACAATCAGGTTCTGTTGTGGAAAAACTGCATCTACTGGCTGCATTGCATTAGCCAGCATATGTTCCATGTTGAGCCTATTGGTACCAAGTGCAGTAGCTGGTATCAATAAGGCCCGTTCGCTTAATGATTGGACATTAGGCGTAGAGTTTTCAATGTCCATATTGGACATATTGTTTAATGTATCAGAAATACCAAGATAATAATCAGCATTTTGTGTAGTAAATAGAATATCATCCAGCTTAGATAGCGCAACATCTAATAAGCCTCGTTGTGCTCTATAAGAAGCTTCAGACCAGTTCATTCTACGAGCCAATTGGATAGACTGGTCCTTTATCTCTTCATATAGCACTTCGAAGTCGAATGTCAGTTGGTCAATTGCGCGGTTCCAGCTAATAATATCAAAGTCCGATTTTTCTACTTGTACCGGTGGTTCATATGTAGGACCACCATCAAGTTTTTTAGAGAATGGCTCAAGTTCGACTTGTAGCGCTGTACCAGAGGGTACAGAACCAGATTGCAGAATTTTTCTTATAGCACTATTTAATCTTTTAGTGACTTGTCTTTCAACAATTGGCATTTAAACCACCACGTCCCGTAGCCTTAGTCCTTCGGCAGGGTAGATCAATAGTCTGTAACGTTTTAATACAGGAGTAGTAGCATCAGTTCCACTAGAGAATATAGCCTTTAGCATAATTGATGTAACTGGAGCTTCTGTTGTAATATACTTTGTTTCTGGGGTAGCTGCTCCTGGTTGGTTAATAACCAAAATTCTTGGAATAGCCTCACCAGAGGAGCTATATATACTGGGTTTATCCAGGGGGTTTACCCTGTACCAGTCCTTTCCATTGTTAGGGCTAATATAATACTTTATATCACACCCTTCAGGTAGAATTTCATCCACGGACAGCGTAATTTTCCGGATTTCCTTTGGCGAAACCCACGCAACGGAAACAAATTCAGAGGAAAGACTATACAAATGCCTAAATGCTTGTATATCCCTAATCCCAATTCTATAACCAAGCAAATCATAATAGGTTTCTAGCCAGTATGTACTTAATTGATATCCCGTATCTGTTACAGATTCACCATGACTAGAGGTTCTATTACTACCACCGAATAGATTAAGTGGGTCAAGTAAAGTTTCCAATGTGCTACGTTCCTGTTGCGGAGTTGAGTAGGTATTAGCACTTGAATGTACTATATCATTATTTATTAATTGATTTACTTGTGTGACACCCTGGAAAACCTGGACAGTTTGGAGATAATCCAGTTTGACTACCTTTGTCCAGATTTCCTGTACATCCTCATCTGATACCAGATTTCTACTTGAACTCTGATAGGTATTAGTTACAGCTGTATCCTTAGTTCTCTTAAGTTGAACATGAAACCTTTGATATAGAATAGGTAGGGGAATTTCTTGCGAAATCCCGAAGCGTATTACCTGGACCTGTCGAGACGGGAAGGTCCAAACTCCTATACCTCTATAAGCATATTTATTAGCTGACAAAACTTGCCCAACTTCATTATTTGATAGCTCGGCATTAGCATCGTCGGTTAGTACGTTGTCGAATATGTTACGACTAAAACCCGAAATTTCTGACCATTCCGAAGTCTCTCTATCCTCTTTTGTTTCCAGCGCCGTAATCTTGAGCCAGGTAGTTTCTCCAAAATTCATTGGGTTTAATGAAAGCCAGTTTAAAACTACTGGACGCGGGAGAGTAATTTCTATATTGATTTCGAAGTCGTACTGGTCAAATAATTTCGCATTTGCATTTAAATCTTCAATTGTTACGCTACTACGGAGGTCTGCTTCTGCCGCACTACCAGGTGGAGCACCAAGCCCTAATCTCAAGTCCGGATATTCCGCGTAACTATCACCTATCAACCCACCAGATGAGGATGAGCCAAAGCCATCTGGTCCAGGGGTAGTAATAACGAACTTGGGCTTGAATATATACTCGCACTGCCAGTATGTATCTGGATTGCCATCTACCATCCTGGTTCTAATAGCTGCTTTCTCCTCGTTGGATGCGCCACGGTCAGCTATTACTATATCAGCAGAACCCATTATATTAGCAGCACCCTGGTCAGCAGACGGGGTACTGGTATTTACCACATTAAAAACTTCGCCGTTCTTACTCTGTACAATGCTTTCATTCTTTGTGTAGCCTTCTGCATCATACCGAGCCCGCTCTTCTAGGTGCCATTGCCCACCCTCTGGTTCGGCTTGCCCACCCAGCGCATAGAACCTACCTTCATAAAACCTCTTAAGGTTGTTTGGCTTTGGTTCTGGAGTAGCATCTGATGGAGAGGCTGGCGTTACTTTGATTTCCGTGTTCTCGGGGTCTATAACGCTCTCTGAGTGTATGCGGGTGAGTGTGGCTATCCCCTGTAGGGTATCAATAGTTGCGAGCTGTGCGCCCAAGGGATAGGCTGTATTGATGAAATTTAGACTAGAGAAGTCATCACCAGCTACAAGAACATCTTGATTGTTAACCCCATTTAGTATTGAGATATCCTGAACCCTACTAGATAGTTCGGAAACTAATCCTTCTAGCTCCTTACCAAATACCTGAGATAGGTTGAATGCCTCTGTCATAGATGAGGCCAATGCGGAAAGTTCCTTATCCGCGCCGACTATGTCATCTTTAGCTTCTTTCCTAATGCTATTATAATAAACCAGGCTTATTTCATCATCCCCCTTAATAGTTTTACCAGAAAATCCGGGTTTCCATAAAGAAGTAAGCAGCTTTTTAAAAGCTGCCATTGTGGAACCTATAACCTGTTTGATGTTAGGGTTATCGGATTCTGATAACACTATCCGTAGGTTGTTTAACTCTGTCTTTAAAGCATGGTTAAACAACTGGGTTTTAATGGGATATGTATACTTTAGGCTCATTTAGCTTTGGGTTTCTTGGCTGGAGTGTCCATTGTGGGTTTTGCCTTCGTACATATTACACTTATATATTAAATTATGAAACGAAAATCTCTCATGTTTCCACTGTAACTTCCTCAGTTCGTCTAAGCGGATTACAACCACACACTCCCCATTATCTTTTAGGGCACAAGTATCGCATAAATTAAGCGGAAAAGGATTTATCTTCTGGAGTTGCTCAATCGATTTGACTACGGTTAATTTCTTCGCGCTCATAGTGGGCTTGTCCTCAGTCTAATATGGAAATCCTCAATTTTGGGGGTAGCTGTTGTTCCTGCCTGTTTGAAACATCTCAATGTAGCTACAAGCTGCACATATTGAACGAGCCAGCGGTAGGTAACACTAATTTGTTTATTGGTTATAGGTGTATTGAAGTATATATCTTTTCCTACTTGGAAGTACTCATATACCTTAGAGTGTTGGTCTGTATCAGTAAATGCTGGCTGTGCTCCAGTCTGATAATTTGTGATGTTGGTCGCTCTTATGTTATCTACTTCAATATAAAGGGGTTCGTATGTATTGTTATCTGCCTCGCTGTATGTAATGTTGTCGATTGTAGTGCTATCGGATGCGTTATCCGGGGTGTAATCCCACATAGATTGGGTTTCTCTTTTAGTGAAATCACTACCATTCACTATTTCATATTCTACATAGGGAACATAACTGACCCGGATGTGGGAACTCTCATCGGTACCATTGAATACTTCTGGCACCCGTATAGCACTACTATATAGAGTAGATGGTAATAAAATGCGGGTTGCTTCGCTATCAACCTCATAAGTTATTGTATATACTGCGGTTGGAGAGAAGTCGCTAGATATAATAAGGTTTCCTACATTCCTAACTAGGTCAATCACAAAATCATATGACCCGACAGGAACAAGAACACCATTTCTTCTTACGGATACGCTAAGGTTGTTGGGTAAAAACCGCGAATATCCTATTCTGCTATGTCTATCAATAGGAACAACCTCGTCCCTAATGATTGGAACGTTATCTATGTATTCATAATTAACAGGGGCAATAGGAAAACGCAATCCTTCCCCAAAATCAATATCATAGTCAATACTAGTAAGCCTATAAGACCCATTTTCATCTTCTAGTATAGGGTGTTTTTCATTTGTTATAATAGAAACTTCAATAGGGGTACCAGGAGGAGAGAATTTAGGGGACGCATAGTAGCTAACAGGCGCATATTGCACCATAAGAGTTTCAAGAGACCTAATTCCAACCAGATACTCCGTGGTTTTAATCTCTAACAACTTTTCATCTTCCTTCTCGACTGATACACCAATACTTTCTAGTAGGGTAGCAGATTCTGTTACATCTGGGCGGGAGATTACCTCTACCAACCTCATTATTGATTCTTTAGTAAGCTCAATTTCCCTAACCCTCTCTTGTGGAAGGGCAGCCCGAGATAAAGAATCCGTAAATTCATTTACTTTTTCTATCCAGTTCAATAGCTCTGGATCGGTTGCTACTCTTGCTGCATCTGATGCCGAAAGTCCCCCTGTCCCTATGTTATCAAGATATACATCTGCTACTGCGTGTTCTAATATATTGGTATTGCGTACCATATTAGCTGGCAGATGATATATGCCCCTTACATAGTTCTCTTGGAGGATGGTACAGCGCATTACAGCTGCCCTTATTGGAAGAAACTGATACTCTACCCAATCAAGACCTGGTAGAGGTTCCGAAAAATCCGGAATTTGTATCCACCCAGTTTCACTTTGCGCTTCTTTGTATGCTACATCAATAATTGATATTGGATACTCCGAGAAGGGCAAAATCCTAATGGAATTTACTGGTGATGTTTCAGACAAGACTATTTCAATTTCAGTAATTAAGCCTTGACAGGTTCTGGTCTCCCCATTGGATGTTCCATAGGTTTGCGTAATTGGTCCGTCTGTTAGTATAAGGTCAGCCCAAAAAGTTGAGTCATCTCTATCTAGCATCTTATTAGGCTCGAAGCCCTGGATAAGAGTACCGGTTCTGCCAGCTCCTATATGTGTTATATTAACATTTGTGCTAGCTTTGGATGGATAAGTTAGTTCTACTGCTCTTTTAGCTGCAATCGCAAGCTTACAAGACCTAGTACTTACATCAACATCAGCAGCAGGACCTCGTATGGTATCGTTTCTAGCTGCGTTAAAATCCACAAACCTTACATCATCATACTCCGGATTAGTTCTTAAGAATGTATGCACCTTGACATCGTTAGTAGCTTTCAGCAAACCGGATTTTACTGTATTGAAACTATTATTGATCACATTCTGGTGCTTTGTAGCAATCTGTGCTAACGAAGATGCTTGAGCGTAAATCGACCGAAGCTCCTCTAGTAGAGCAAGAAGGTCGAAATTATGCTCATGACTCGATATTACTTCTCCGTTATTGATTGCTCTTGGGTCATAAGAAGCAGCTTTTCCTTCTAACTGCTTCTCATAGGTCTTCACCAATTTCAAGAGCCTCGTCTTCACTAGGTTCTTGATCTGACCCAAAATCTCCGGAGTCTTGTTCAGAAATCTCATAAATAGGTGTCTCGTAAACTCTTATTGGTTGGTCAAGTGGACCATCAATTTCCCATTGCATTATAACCCAAACCCAAGCACCTTCTTTAAAGTGCGCGGCTCGGGACTTTTCTATTAGAAACTTCGCCACTTCCATTTGGGAACTTCTCACAGCGGCTATAAAGGTTTCTTCTGGAAAACCAATCTTTCTAGCCTTGATAATCCATACATCCCTACCTTTCATTATTTCTTCTACTTGATTTCTTGCCTCGCAAGCTTTCTTTGCTTCCTCTTCTGTTGTAAAAACATCAGAAACAGAACATTTTAACCAATATTGTTTGGCAGTGTGTATTAAAAAACAATCTTCTTGTTTCTCAAATACAACTCCACCATCTGGGTCAATGATTGACCAGTTTCTACCATCGAAGCCGATGGGATAAACTATATTAGCTGATGTAGTAGAATCCAATTCTGTTCCTGTCCCATGTAGAAAAAGCATCACTCCCACTAAATGTTATAATAGTGGGACCTAGTGGTGCTGGGGCCAACTGCATCCCTTCTGCGTAAGAATCCGGATAATTTACAAAACCAGCGCTAGCAAAGTAAAGCCTGGGACGATAGATAACACGCTTCGAACGCCTATCAAAGTCCTTATACTTGTCTTCTGCATGCCCTCTCCCGTGTGCGTGCCCACCAATATAAACATCTGCAGTAGGAAATATCTTGTTGAGTAAATCGACTCGGTTTATCTTGGAGCCCTTTGTATAACCACCCCCACCAGTAGTATGATGAGTAAAGATAGTATATATTTGCCCGGGAGTATTACCAGTAGCGCTCTTCCCTTTTTTTGTACCAACTCGTAATAGAGTAATAGCAGATGGACCACAATATGGAACATCTAGCATAGCGCATAGGATTTGTGTGACATTTAGACCCACTTCCTTTACCGCTCGGTTCTCATGGTTGCCTACTGTAAGACATAGAATTCGGTGCTTGATAGGTTCTAGTGTATGATAGGCAAGCGAGAATTGTTCATCGTTATTTAGGTGTTGTTCATATACACTGGATGGGCTTCTAGATGTTGCCATGTTAATTATGTCGCCATTGACTATAACAAAACGGTTTTCTGCAGCAAGAATATGAGCAATTGTTTTGTCTAGCAGCTTGTAGTTGCAGCACCTATCTCCAATATGGATATCAGAAAGCGCCACAATTTCAATAGTATCTCCCTCCCAGGTATGTTCCACCCACTCCCTTCTACGAGATAAACTAGCAAGTTTCGCGGGCGTGATGAGAATTTCTACTGGCTCGACCTTACTCTTCTTTGGCATAGTTCCTCCGGTTAATCAATGTACTCAATGATTGGAACCGTTCCAGCTGCCAAGTGTCTCTTGGCAATGGTTGTTACTTCCGAGGAAGTAAAGGTGTCGAGAACCGTTCTTGGAACATTGATTATCACCGATGCATTTCCTGGGTATGGTCTACCATCATAGTTTCCTATGTCAGAATAGAACCACGATTCAGGTTGTATTCTGGTAGGATCAACATCTTCTTTAACACCACCGCCTCTCCTTCTACAATCTTCAACGGAGATGTCAGATGCTTCCTCCACCTGTCTCGTCCTCAAAGCACCCAGTAGGACTACCGGGTCAGTACTTTTAGAAAGTTTCCCGATAGCACTCTCTAGTGAGTTTCCTGTTATATGATACACCGTTCTAGTATTCTTCAAACCTTGGGTAGAGCGATAAGGTTTGAGATAGAACAATATGAATTTACCAACCAACCCAGGAGAATGCTGTAGGGTTGGGTTTAGGTTTACCATTTTGTATAGATACGAATTCTCTCGGTAGATATATGAGGCTAGTATGGTATCAGTTTGGTCAATATCAATCAATAGATAAACCAATCTATTATTCTCATCCACATCCTCAATAATAGAGTTATTCAGAGGGGTACCATTTCTAAATAATGCAATGGACCCCTTTACCCATAAAACAGGCCCTCGGGGCAATTGTAAAACCCGATTTGATATTACTTTAGTTTCCACCAAACCTTGCGCCATATATGGATGTCCATATTTTAATGACCAAGTTTGATTATAATACTCGGGAACACCAAAAGTATAACCAACCCCATTCAGGGTAGTGTGAAAACCACCTACATTTATACGAGCAAACCAGGCGCGACTCGGACCCTCATCGTGTGGGAGCAGAAGCCGAATACGTGTTCTCTCTAAAACACGCATAGCTAGCCCAAGGTATCGTATAACATACCCTCCTTCTGGGGTTGTATCAGTGGCACTATAAAACAAGTCTCCATCTTGTAGGGTGACATCGATATGGGAACACACCTTGATGTCTGTTAATGAGCGCTGGATTTCAGCCGCCAGTATTGGAAGTCCCTTAGTAGTATAAGAGAAAACCTGCCCATCTATTGTTAATGTAGAAGAATCAACCGATATTACTGGGCTCCCGCTATCTTTATATATAGAGAAGCCAGGAATATAACCTTGCTGGATTACGGGAGTGAGGGTTGATGGAACTCTTGTTGATGAGTTATTTAATAGCATCTATACCTCTACGACAACATCGTAGCTTCCATAAGTGTTTAATGTAGAAGTTTTGTTCATCCTACCCACACCATTTCCAAAGATAGGAACTGGATTAACAATTTCCCTCTTGGTAAATCTAGTATCGAAGTTGTTCAATCTATCTACAGCTTGATACTCAACCCATAGTGTATGGGAAGGAATTAACTCCGTCATCAGGACCAGGGAATAGGTTCTGGCAGGTAGGGATGCTCCAGAATAATCTACATCGCTTACTGCTATATCCCAAGCTATGGATGCTGTAGTATCATTTCCTTCATATACACGAATGCTATCCCTAATTACACCAATGTCTCCGGTTGTAGCTGCACTTGGGGCCGATACATAGAACCTGTCACGCCCCACTAGATACTTATAGTATAGTGGCTTGGGACTAGGATTGTTCCGCCACATCGCGGCTCTATTTGTAACGAGGAACTCATCAGTATCTACAGCATCCGCGAACGAGAAGTCCCCAGTAGTCGGGTTCCTTAGCGAGCCTTCATCTATACCATATCCAGTTCGGTTGGCGGCTTCGTAATCAGATAGGTCTGTAAGAGACATATGAACACTCACCTGTAAAGGTGTTGCGCTAATATACCCCAACCCTATACCATGCTCAGGAACCATCCTTAAGATACGGAATGGGGACCGCATACTCCCAAATCCCGCTTCTAAATCTCCTGTATCAAGAGCACGATGATATCCATCTACATAGGTATATGGAGTATATGAATACTCAGTTGCGGACCCAACTCGGAATGGTACCTGCCCCACAGAATGGGTAGGCATCATTATAAGCTTACGTTCTGGAGAGTAGTGCCTTACACGAGTTGTGTGTAAAAGATCGCCATCTATATATACAGGTTCATTAGGTGTCCATAATTCCGCAGAGGCTGGATAAGTCCAAGTTGTAATCTCCCCAGATTCCCAGCGTAAGGAGTCCAAATCGGCATTAATACCTTCTCCTGTCTCAGTAAGGCATCCAATGCACATCCTGGTCGGTACTGTGCTCATTGTACCAACAGCGCTTGTAGCAGTACCATTAGAGGAACCATTAACATATATAGTAACAGCGTCTGTAGTCCTGTTATGATAAACGCCAAAATGGAAGAAAGACGAACCAGTAACCGTAGTACTTCCAGTTACAGTATTAGTGCCATCCGCGCCCGTTGCTACGTATTTTAGTTTGCCATCACTTGTTATTTTAATAGCAAAACCATGAGTAGTAAGGAATGAAACTAGCGTTCTTTCCCTGCTATCCACTGGCACCTTAGCATATCCCTCAATAGAGAAGGAATTTGTTAGGTCGAAAGCGGTATCAAACTCTGGCACCAATACAAAGCCAAATCTATTATCGTCTATTCTAATAAATCGGATTGCATTGCTACGTGTTCCAGGAGCACCACGATAGGTATAATCACTAGCGACATAAGGGAGGATTAAGTCAGGTGCAGTTCCCTTATTTTCTATAATACCCCTTGCTCTATTGAACATAGCATAAACAACAGTATCATTAGTAAGTTCTGGTTCATTAGACGATAAGAATTTTGGTACTGTAGCTAATGCAAGTTGCTTACTTATATTGAGCCCGCTTTTACCTTCTGGTAGGGCGCGTACGCCGTAGATGGTTCCCGGGAAGAAGTAAGCTGCTTGTCCCGTTTGCCTACCTATTTCTAAGGTTGCTGTAGCCCCTGAGTAAGTCCCGGACATTGTTTCGTGTCCGGCAAGTGCCCCGTTTACAAATACTTCAAAAACCGTATTTCCATCTACTATTGTAGTAGATGCAGAAACATTGCAGTTTTGCGCTATTGGAATACGAACTTCCCCAACTAATGTATCTGTTCCCCCAGTGACATAAGGATATCCTTGTGGACCTACCCCAAACTCCCATCCATCAGAGCCGTTTATGTGGCTAGCAATTGGTGTATTGAACGATGGATATCCTTTAAGGTTTATCGTGGAATGAAGCGTGATTTCATTTACATCAAAATCTGCCTCGTGTGTTTTACTTAAATAACCGGAAGAAGAAACTGAATAACAAGAGAATGCGCCTATTGTGAATGTTGCTGCTCCGCCATTAGCAGTAAATTGAAATACAACTGTGGTAGATGTAGCCTTAAAATAAGACCTATATTTCCTTCCGCTTCCTCTATCAAAAATCGCATTTGTAAAAGTAGCACCTGCTGCTTCTAATTTAACCTGTCCTGATTGAACACCAAGAACATATTCAAGAACATAGATATTCCCAATGGTTAAACTAGTTATAGGGGTAATGGAAACTCCACGAGTGGCCGCTCCAGCCGTTACTTTCTGGGCATTCTTTACACCACCAAGAGTAACTTTTGCTTCTGCCAACGCTGGGTTGGTTCCGGTACCATTAACTACTGTAATCTCACTTCCTTGTTGTCCATATCCAGTAGGATTATATGAAATAAGCAACCCGGAAAACTTTCCCCGCTCAGCGCCATCATTAGCAATTAATTGAACTCCAGCAGAGCTTTTAGTTAATACTCCATTCTCTGTAAATGTATAGTCATTGGCAGAACGGTCATAGATATCATCTTCCGTATGTCCTAAGAAGAATATATCTGTGCCATCATCAAATTCACCAGTAATAGCTCTAGCAATATCAAAGGCAACAACATTTCCCCCATCCTTATAACCCCAAGTAGGCCAAGGTTTTAAGATTCCCTCAATAGCGCTAGCAACTACAGTTATAGCTTCAACCCTAGCTGGTTCCGTGGTTCCATCCGCAGACGCTTGTCCAATCTTGAAACGAATTTGGTCAGTAAGCCCTCCACCCACAGAGGTATTGAGCGTTTGTTCAGTAAGTTCTGCTGTAATTGTAGTTGTAGCTTTATCAGTCCAAACAGCTCCAGTATCTGTTCTAATTTGCGGAGTAATTGTTGTAGTGCCAGAACCTACATGGGTAGCTCTATATACAGCCTTTTCAAACTTTTCAAGGTGAGTAGATGGTTGCCAGGCTGGGGTATAAGCTATCTGTTCTCCAGTGTTATACGCTATTGTTTCTTTGCCATCCCAGTACGAGCCAGAAAAATACAAATCTACGGAGTATAACTGGAAATCTCCGGTTCCCTCAAGCATCCCGAGAGCTAACGACTTAGTAGAAGAAGCACTCCAATTAGGAGTAACTGTAGCAGATGAAAAAGGAGTTCCGATTGTTAGTTCTTGGTTTTCAACAGCTAACCTAAGATTAACAGGATAGCGCCAACTGTTATATTTGTGTTCATCAGAATCATATAGTGAATTAGGTATCCTAATTACGAACTCACCGCCCCCATAAGGAACGTGAATTCCTTCTAGGTCAATATCAATATCTAGGCTCTGAGTTCCATCATCTATTCTAATTGTTCCAGGGCTTCGGTTATCATCGTTGCTAAACCCATCCCATTGACGCCTAGCTTTGATTTTAGTTTCAAGTGTGTATCCAGTAGTTGGATCGGCTAGTGAATACCAGTAACTAGCCCCATCCATAGATAGATAATCACCAGAATCTTGGAAGGAATAAAAAGCCTCAGAGGCATTATAAGTATATGACCCATGAGTAGTCCATTGTGGATCTGGTGTAGCGCTATTGAACTTGTAGGAATATTCCCACGGGATGGTAGGAAGATCACCCATATCTGGGTCAATACCCGTATAGTTCGGGTTCAACCTACATGTTCCATCTACTAAAATGTCGCCACTAATTGACCAACCTGTGTCATTTAGACACCTTTCAGTAGCAACTTTCCCAAAAGTAGGTATAAATGCCATATTTTAATCCACGTATATAGATGCCCAGGATGACCAAAGGCTTTCGCTGCCCGAAACTGTACGGATTTTTACTCTATATCCATACATTCTATTCTCTATTAAGTTCTCATCGTCAATAGAAAGACCTTCATCTGGATCGCGCCAATCTTTCCATGTCCTATAATTGTTATCGGTTCCTATATAACGCTGCACTAGAAACTCATCAATATATGATAACAAGTTTCCAGGTGTTTCCCCGCTAGTGTTAGTTAGTACGGTAACAGTATTCCCGCTCTTACTAACAGTAGGAGCAGGAGGAGATACAAGATGTAGTGAGGTAGCGGCGACAGTAGTTTCATTCCCTAGGGCATCTTCAAATGTGACATTTTGACTTACTGGTTTGCCCGCTTCTAATGAATCGCTATCTATCTCGAATATATACTCATTAGCATCTGTACATAACCCGTGATTGACCTCGGCACCACACACACTATAACAATTGCATATTCCAGATAGAGTAGGAGCAAAAGTAAATCGCACACCCTCACTAAATACCTCTATGGTATGAGGAGGGACGGTTATACCTTTCTGGAACGTTTTGCTATAACGAATTGTTCCAGTATCGCCTGGGGCTGTTGGTAATGTCATTGTTAAATCTCTTCTATGACTATCTGCGTGTCATCGCCAATTAGTATTAACCTTTCGTACGTACCTGTCCATCCATTGACATCAATGGTAAGGTTTATGGAAATAACGTCCGGTAAATGGTTCCTATTATCATCCAGAAAAACGGCATCGAACAATATATCTTTGTTAAGCGCAACTTCATAGATTTTCCCTTCTCCAGTTGCTATTCTAATAATCATTTAGGTCTCCGGATTAGAGATAGCTACTGGTGTTGAACCTCCATTAGTCCCAGTTGGGGATATAGCGCTCCACGCATACCAAGCAGAAGTTTCCCACTTGACAAATCTTATATGAATTCTCACGCTCGGATCCTGTAAGAATGTAGTATATTCTGATGCGTCCCATACTAACCTAAATTGCTTCTTTGTTCCAGCTGTTATATAAAAACTTGACCAAGTTGTTCCAGCCGCATCTGCCGCTACTTTAGTTCCATCAAGAGCAGCATCTCCAAAATCTGGCTTTAACATCCACCAATCACCATCACTATCTTCATATCCACAGTAATTGAGTGCGTATAGCCAGTTGCCGGGATAAGCTAGTTCATACCATATATCAACCATAGTTGGGTCTAATGGGCGTTGGCAAATGCGGACTATATCTGGAGATGCTAGATTTAAATAGGATGCTGATTTTGTATCTGTCAAGATACATGGTAAAGAACTTAAGTTTGAAGGAACACTAACTGACGTAGCCATGTTCTCCCCCAATATGTAGTGTATCAACCGAAGAACCGATTGGCATTTGGTCGCTGTCTAGAACTACTCCCTTACATATAAACGTACCTGGCTGACCAAGTATCTCACCTGGAATTGGAATAGCTAGCTGGGTTTGCTCTCCATTTTCTAAATCTACCATACCCGTATTTGCTAATTGAACTGAATTTCCAGCCTCATCAATAATATCTATTTGCAACATTACTGATGTGCTACCAGCACTAACATTTTCTATGCTTGTTGCTATTAATGTATGATCATCTTCAAAGTAAATATGGTCTGGCATTGCTAATACGGTAACGGTCATACCAGCGGGGTCTTCCTCTACTACCCCTTCTCTTGGTAGCCCAGGCAACCCTATATCCCTTTGTGGAGTAGGTTCCCATTGGGTTATATCGGATTGGAACTGGAAGCCTCCATAGGTTCCATCTGGTTGAATGTGTCCTGCCAACTCTCCATCCGCACCAACAGGAATTGATATAGAAGAAGCTGTGTTTCCGGTTATTACTCCAGCATTTGGATCCACGGCACCAGTAATTACAGGAGGAAGATTTATACCTCCATCTCCTGGAAGCGGAACCATACCAGCAGGTGGGTTCAAGGGTGGTTCCGGAAGTCCATTTGGTGGGCTTATTGCCCCTGGAATGGAATCCGATGGACCCCCCGGTGCAGGGGCAGGTGGGTTAGCTCCGTTTGGTTCGGTTGGAGTAGGAATAGTACCGGGAACTGGGGGTAGCGGTGGGTCTGTTTCCCCTGGTTTTGGGGTAGCTGTTCCGGGGTCGCTACCAGTTGGCGGAATTGGTCCATCTCCCCCAACAGGAGGAGCAGCCCCGTCCCCAGGAGGAGGTGGCAGTGGGTTCCCGCCACCTCCTGGATTACCACCAGCTGGGGGAGGAGGCAGAATAGGTTTCCCTGCTCCGCCTCCTGGTGGATTTGGTTGCCCTGGTGGATTGTTGGGATTTGGGGAGGACCAGGGCGGGGGCGTTCCTATCTGCGGAATGCTCCCAGACGGTACGGTATAGTATGGGGCGCTGCTTGGGCCATCTACGCAGTAAATATCCGCAACGGTAAGGCGACATTCTAGCTGCGAGAAATCATTGACGCCAGCAGATGCTAGTTCTTTAAATGGGGACCTCATTACGAAAGTAAATGAGCTGCCATTATTCTGTACAAAGAGCGGGTCGTTACAATGCGGAGAGCCTGTAACAGGCTCCATTTTATACCAAGTAGCTACACCGGTATCAGTTCGGTAAGCGCAATACTCGGGAACATACCTATACATTCCACCTTGTGTTATATTAAAATTAACATATACATTCCCGTTAGATTGTGTGCTAAGGGATTTAATTGTTAGTCCCATATGGCTTCACCAGTGCAATAAGGATTACTGCAGATGATATCTGCCGTGACCCATTTTGTGATGTTATCGCTAGCCACAGTTGCAATGAACTTTATTTTGGCATCGTGATTGAAAATTGACCCGGCAGGAATAGTTAAATCTGGGTCAATGAATATTCTACGAGGATAACGCGGATTTTTCCATGCTAATATAGGAATATATTGCAAAGACAAGCTAGAATCTATAGGCAGAACCACTTGTTTATTCTCGTAATCAACGTAAAACTCGCCACTGTCTGTTGGGGTAGTATATATTTCTACCTGTCGAGTACTACCTATTGTAGCAGTAATAGAGGAGCGTGATGGATATTTACTTAATGAAATATAATAGTTTCCATCGCTCCCTTGTGTTCCCGACCTAGTTTCAGATACCAGGTCGCCAGTAAGCGCTAGGTTAGCTCCACTTGTCAATCGGAAGGTTGGATTCCCGTGATTAATATTACTAACTTCATATTTAGTTGTAATATACTTGACTACTTCACCCGTTGGTCCATATCCAGAAACCGGAACTGGCAAGTGCTCCTCGACAACGCTAGACGGCATAGGAATATATCTTAAAGCAACTGTTCCAGCAGTATCGGTTTCAGTATTCACTTTCTGCCCTAGGTTAGAGTAGAACCCAAACTGCCTTGCTGCTAGATACCCGGGAAACTCCCCAGTTGTTTCATATACGTCAGCTTCCACTTCTTCAAAACAGTATGGATTCCTATCCGTGTCCCATACTCTTACAATAAACTCTTCCCCCGTGCTATTTTGTCTCGCTATAATAGGGTTGGGAGAAACAAGAATATCATTTGGTTCAGGGATTGGTGCTGTGTATCCTACACTCTCTGGTAGCAATGCTACTTCTTCGCGTAGGATGGGTCGCCACTTATTCTTCCCGGTGCATTTAGCCCAAGGTAGATAAGTAAGTCGTCCATCCTGCCAGAACCAGTCATCTAAGGTCCTATAAGAACTATCGGCATCACCATCAAGGTTCTTAGCTCTCGTATTCCTAATAGCTAGGAAGCCATTAGTATAAGGATTAGTCATTGGGTTTAGAGTAAGGGAGGAAATAGTATAAACGCCATTATTTGAACCCTCCCACTCAATAGTCATATCAGAACCGGATGGAGTTCTGTTATAAGAAGTATATTCATCAAGTTCTAACTGTACCGCTTCAATCCCAACCCTACCTGCGCAACCTATATTAAGAACAGCTTGTGTTGCCCCAGAGGCAATAGACGCAGCTGTCATTGTGCTTTGGTGCCACCCTTGGGTAACTACTGAAAGCTCATCACCAGTATAGGTGTCAAGGTACTCACCAGATACATTATAAAACTCAATATCCCAGGTAATACTTACTTCGCCAGTAATAGGAAATGCATTTACCTGGAGATAATGTGGAGAACTTGTTCCAAAACCAGATATAACCTGCGATATTTCCCCATTATTAATATGTAGATAATTGTGTCCAATCTTTGGATGATGTACATCATCAAGAACAACAATCTCTCCACTAACAGTTATATCACCAGTAACCGCCCAGTCGGCTACTTCATCATCATTTTCATATTCAAACTGTGGATTTGAAAGTAAGTTTGTTTGCCGGAACGTAAGCTCCGTTAGTTTATAATCTTCATTATAAGAAATATCATACCCAAAAGGAAGATGACCCGTATCTTCTGTAGGCGCTATACTCTGGTCTGTAATGACAATAGGAGCGCCATCACAAGGAGCAGGGTCAAGAAAGTAATAGGTCTCACCATCGCTTAAGTTATGACGCTCTGAAGCATAGGAACTAGTGAAGGTTTGCTCGCCGGAATCCCAGGTTAAATACTCCCCAGAAACCCGTACCTCTTGGTTTGTTTCAAGCTCTAGGTCCTTGTGATGAATGATTAAATCATCCCCACGTAAGTTCCAATATATATCGCCTAGCTCTTCTTCTCCAACATAAACACTTAAACTAGTAGGAATATATCTCTGAGAAAGAGCTACAACGGAACTAGTAATACCATCCAGAGTTTTGCCTTGCTTCTCAGAGTATAAATAGTAGCGATGGTCGCGGATGAACATAAATCCGGACCTTACTTTCGGATACCAGGGTGTAACACCTAATGCATATTGTTCTTTTGCTAGGTCTATAAGCGAGTTTGTATAACCACAAGGGTCAGTAGCAGCAACCTCACTAAATATAGAGTCGCCGTAATAAGTGCTTTTTAGGAGGATTTCGTTAGCGCCGATTGTTGGTGTAGAGGACCTTTCGTTGCCAAGTATATCATATGTTGGCTTTGTTTGATCGACTGCTGCTGGGTAGCCAGAGGCCACAGTGCTATCTTCTCCTGCGCCTACAAGGTCCGAGTTCTTTAATACCTTAAGGTCAATCCATACAGCTGTAAATCCTCTCCCGGTTTTTGTTTGAACGAATAGTGGGTCACAAAATTTCCCATGTTCTTCATCCGATATTCTGGTGCGCCACTTACTCAAGGTGGCTATTTCTTTCTCTCCATAGAACTGTGCTACCTTATTGCTGGGGGCCCAATAGTCATTGTAATCAAAATCATATGCGGAAATATCGCGGTCTCTGCCATAGAAACATCGCCCAGAATAAGCCGCCATAATGTTGTTTCGCAGGAGTAAGGTTCCACTGTCCTCTGGCTTACCTACAAGAAACACACAGGCTTCAGCTTCTTGGACTTGTTGTGGTAGGCAAGCCCACACGTTATGAATAAGAGAGAAGTTCTTTACTTGGTAGCCAGTAACCCCAAAAGCTGAGTGGTGCCCGATAATATTCCAGCCGAAGAAGTTTTCAGCCTTATAAACAAAAAGCCCAACATTTGTATTATATGAAAGTATCAGGCTCCCGGCCTGTCCGCTTGTAGCTGTCTCAGCGAATACAATACCCCGCATACAATCCCTAACAATCTGCTGTGTAATTGTTGTATAAGGTGTTTCAACAATTATACCACTATATCCTTCTTCCGTAGCTAACCCAGAAATGGTTGGGAATGTGCCTTTCTGCCCCTTAACTTCCAATCTATATGTAGAGGTAGGAACGAGCCGACCATAAGGAATATGATATGGTTTATAAACACCATCACTTAATATGGTAATACTTTGTGTTTCAGTAAATGGCGTGGTTCCCTGGTCCAGGATAAGCGCATCAATTGCGTCCTGTACAGTTTTATATTGACCACTACGACTTACTATATATTCGCCTCTACCCGCCATTACATTTCTCCAGAGACCAGTAGAGAATAAAATTCCCCGGTTGGAGTTTCATTGTCTAAATAAAGACCGGCAATTTCACTGTAAATAGTGGAGGTAAATTGATAAGGCAGTTCATCTTCATCTACGATAACCTTTAACGCATCTCCACCAGCAATACCAGACAGCATATTATTAGGACCTAATCCCTTCAGTTTTAATGTGCTCTCGTCTCCAGGGTATTCCATATTAAACCCAGCTGCCGTAGGAGAATCAAATTCCCCCACCAGAGTTGGGTCGGAAGCGGTCCAATATCCAACATGACCATCAGCTAGAGTAGGAACAACAGAAAGCCCCATATTGTTATTCCACCTTTGTTTGTCAAATCGTAATTGGTTCCATGTAACATTTGCTATATCGCGAAGCTGTTCTACCCACCTCTCCAATGGAGAACCATAGAAGGTTCCATCAGTACTTAAATTATCTTTAATGAACCATTCATCTCCCATAGAGCGGACCCAGCATTCACCCCAAGCTAAATGCTGTTGATTATAATAATCCCCAGTTTCCGTAAACCAGTGGTCATTAACAAACCTCGGCTCTGTTAGAACCATCCCCTCTCCAGTCTCGGTACCAACCATACTACTGCTTAGTGTAGCGGTCAGCACCCGGTTTCCAGAAGGAGTATATATCCCGTTTAAGTCAGTAACAACTCCGGACATAGCCTGGTCAAGATCCACTCGTTTCAAGTATTTATAAATGAAGGTAAGTGTATCTCCAGCATAGTCCTGGTGGAATATCAGTTTGTTATTAATTAGATCAATTTTATAAGAGGACCTAGATAACCTATTCCCACTTGCATCGCGTACGATGACGCCTCCATCGTGGATTGGATAAGTTAGAGTAACGTTTAGGGTATCTAACCTTACCTTGTGGGTCTCGTCTGTAATGTAAAACACAGCTGAACCAATAATAATTCCGTCCGATCTCACTGAGATTGTGGCGTCTCTTACTACAGGCTGACCATCTCCTCTCTTATAAGATTGTACAATAATAGCGGAATCATGTACATCAAACCCTAATTCCCTATTCACTCCATGGACTATACCTAGTTGAGTTGGTCCTGCTCGATGCATAAATACATCTAGAAGCCGGAGTCTATAATCCGGCATTGTCTCTTCTGGTATCCGCGCAAGGTCTAATAGGAGCCCGAAGTCGTCCCAGTGATTCCACACATCAAAGTATTCAAGCTCGCCTGTCGCCTCGGTACCATCGAGCGACATTATTGTCGGTACGTATCCAGTGTATGAATGACGTACATCTACTTCCCTACGTATTGGGTCGTAGTTATAGTAGTCATAGTAGAGGTTGAGGGTATAGTCACTACCACTTAAATCTATTGCCATCTTGGTAAAATCGCCATCAATAAAACCTATTGATGTAACTTCACCTGTATCAAGTCCTACTCTTAAATCTGCAATAGTTTCAAGGTAATCATCACCACCAGTCCATTCAAGTATTTTAAGTATCCTTTGGGTTACTGCTCCTTTAGTCTCCAGGCACATCAAGTAAATCTTCTTCCGGAAAGCTGTGAGGGCTTCTAGGGTTCGTGAAAAATCGGCTTCTTCATCTGGTATTACACCATACTCTCCAGTAGAGGCTACGTTGTCCGGGTACCTGTCCCTAATGCTATACGTATTAAATACTTCTGTTACTAGGTCAGGCTCCGCATTATAACGCTCTATGTATTCTCCGCTAACCCTAAAATATGAATACCATAGAGACCCATCAAACTCCTCTTTGGGAGGACCATATACCGTAGAGATTGTAGTACCAGCATTGCCAGCTGCTAACGTAGCTCTTGTAGGAAGGGCATCTTCAAAGAATTCATATAGGTTATTAGTATATCGTAATTCTAGTCCTGTTTGCACTTCCCCCGTAGGTCCGGCCATACGTATTCTAAAAGGTGCCTTATCAATATCCAGTAAGTTTGGTTGCCAAGAAGTCGCAACCCCTACTTCAACCTGGGGATTTGCAACCTTCATAGCGCTTACCGCGCCACCTAACTCAACAGTTAATTTTAATTTATTAACATCATCTGTTGGCGTATGCGCTACTGATGCCCGCACCCACTCCCCGGCTGTTCCATATGGGAGCTGAGCTGTTGTCTCTTCCCAGGCATTGTCAATAGTTCTAACAGATAGTTTAATTAAGTAGGAGCCAGTATTAGTAGTAGGAGTTAATTGGTTTTTTAGATAGACAGAACCAGTAATTAATTGGTTTGCTTCTAGCTCTACATCCTGTTCCTGGTATATATAGCCAGTATCAGAGAACATATAACAAGCATTTCCATCTCTTACATCACTGAAGTATATCTCTCCACCTGTTGCCTGAAATTCCAGTGGTATTTTTCTATATGCTGGTCCTTCATATACCATCCCAGAATTTATTAATAGATTGTTTGTCCGTGGGTCTTCATAAACAACAATCTCTTCTGGTACAGGTAGGGTATAGGCATAGGAGCGTACCATAGTATCCGCAGTAGTTGGATATAGGTTCTTCCTATTATTATCTAGTTCCCAGGCTAAGTCTTCATAAGCCATAGCCCAGGTATTAATCATTAATTGACCCGTTGCTGCGGGGTCTGTTCTTATAACATGCCACGGGGGAAGATTATTGGCAATTTTCTGGGTGTACCAGCTCTTCCAGCCGAATTGTGGGTAATATCTAACCATCTTACCTCACGAGGAAAGGTGTTGTTTCATCTGGATCCGGGATGAACACCTGGTCTCCATCTAATCTAAAATTAGATAAAATCTGCGATCTTCCCTTTATTCTTAAGGCACGGATACGTAAATCATCAATTCTTCCATCGGTAGCCAGAACAGCTTCTCGTATTCTATTAATTACAAGCTGCCCACCAGGTCTTAAAGAAGATACATAAGAAGATATAGCAGCGGCAGCCGCATTTCTAAGTTGCCCCCTTAGATTTGGTTCTACGCTCGCGGCCATAAGCTCTACATCAAGAGATATAGGGACATACTCAGGCTCTCTTATAATAAACGTAATACCAAATGGAGTAACCCTTGAAACTTCCGCCCTTACTTCTTCAAGAACTGTTACGGGAACACGGTTCCCAATAGGAATTATAAGGATTTCAAAACTCCCTGAGCCCTGAGTATATGGATTGATAATCACATCCGATACACCACCGACAGATAGGGCGGCTAATTGAATAGAAGTAACAGTTCCTGTTTCTGATGCAACAGCCGCATTTTGTATTCTAAACCTAAGCTCATCATCACTCTCTATCTCTGTAGTAGTGGTGATGGAGTCTAGGTTAGTTACTAATACGCCGCTACTCCCTAGGTCATGCACTGTAAGAGTCCCAACTCCGACAGAACTATCTGGTCCTACTGTTGAAGCCCTAGCCGTGACATACATCTCCGTAGCTCCCGCAGGAGCTTCGTGATCGGAATCCACAATGAAAACCACGGAACCAGTAGCTGTTTGGATCGTGGTATCTTCTGGAATAAGGGCTTTTGTCGCGTCCCCTGGCTTTGGAATATAGTCGCCAAGAGTCCCAGAATTGACGTAGAATCGAATATTCCTATCTGACGCACTAATGTACGGAGCGCGTTCTGGGCGTCTCCTAAGCCCTACTGTCTCGGCTAATAGGTCTAGGAATAATCCGCTTGCGGTACTGACGTATGCCTGCGCCATAGCGGTATTAACTATCCCATAGAGCCTAGTGGCTTCTAGAACAGTTGCTTCAATTAACGCTCGGGCTGTGGAGCCTTGTGCTAATTGAGTAATCGTGCTGTTCCTTAGAAGGAAGTCAATAGCTGAGTTGAGAATTTCTTCTCGCGTTCTTACTTTAATCATCTGTGATTTCTACCAATCTGGAAGATTTGTAAGGGAATAAATATTTCAAAGTGAATTCATCATCGGCGTGAATTTCACCATTCTCGTCCATAAACTGTCCTTTAACGCGTACAAGAAGGAGTATCTGGTCATGAGCAATTGGAATCGCGAGGACCTGAACATCGTTAGGAGACATAAGTCCTTGCCGCGCTACCCCCTCCATTACGAGAGTAACAACCCTATCTAGTACAACATTCATATCGGTAACGCCGATTAGGGAACCAATATTTGAACCAAAAACTGTTTCCGATGCTAATTGCCCAAAGTCAGTTGATACCAAAAACTTCATTCCATGCTTACAACTATCTTTGGCTGTAGCAAGTGGTAAATTTCCCATCTCATCAACAGCCAGGTCCCCATCAACTCCAACTTCTATATCTCTTAGGTAATAAAGTGCCATTATTCTACCCTGTTTTTAAGTTCTTCATAGTCAATTACTTCTGTTGGGTGAGTAATAAATGTATAACTATACCTTTCTTGGTTGGAATTCTTATTGAGGAAGGAGGCAATGCTTTTAAATAAAGCTATAATGGCGATTATTTCTCCCATATAGGGTATGTAGGTAGTAACTGGCATTGCTGCAGTTGATGGAACATGCTTTGTTTGTGGGTTTGTAACATGGGAGTTATAAATTACTTTATCTGGGTCGTGACCAAACTTGGTCTGTCCAGTATTGATTTCCGTGGAAGTTCTGGATACCGTTACCGTGGGTTCTGGCGATCCAAGTTCATACCACTCAACCAATTCCGGTGTTTGTCTTATATTACCAAACCATACGGTATCTTCGCCAGGATATTTTCCGGGTTCGAAATCTTTTCTTAATGCAGTAATGCGGGATTTTATACCCGACTGCTCTGTCTTCTCTCCTTTGGGGACAGCGATCATTTCAGCTCTATCCCCAGGCCTAATTGGAAAAGGCTTTCCGAACTTTGGCCGAGCTTCGGGAGGACCAGCAAGAACCCCCCATTTTTCTTTATCATAGAACCGCTTTATCGCAGGGTCGGTCTCGAAGAGTAAAAACCGCAATTCTCCATCTACGCGTTTTGCCCATTCAGCAGCTGGTATTCTATCCTTATCATTGAAAGTATTGCTAGTTATACACCAAGCCCCATGGTCAGCTGGGTTATAGACGGAATACATTCTCCAGACTATATCACCTTGACTAGCAACTAATCGGACTTCCTCCGAGCTGGTTGCCATATCCTGGGCCATTGAACGCCCACTTTTTCTAAATGCCATGATTAATCACCTGGGGCAATCTGGAAAATTTGCTCTGGTAAAGCTGTCTCTTCATTATCAGTAAATTTGCTAATGCTTATTACATCTACTAGTTGCTTCCATACAGAGCCAACCCGTGTAATATAATAACCATCATCTAGTTTAAGGCCCGCTACTAATGGCCTGCCTTGATACAAAAGAGGTGACAAACTAACAAATCCTTCAATCTTTTCCCAGTCAGATATAGCTATTGTGTTACTAATTTCTCCAGCTGCATCTGCAAGAGGAAATAATAGAGTTGAGATAGAAAATAGACTTAAAGCGGATGGGAAATTTGCCATAAAATTAGTGCCTACTACTTTTCCAACATCCATTATAAGTGGAGTACTTGCTATTTTGGTTCCCCATATCCAAGCTGCTTCTGAAACAGCCATTTCTTGAATTGCTTTTCTTGCAGCCATCTTGCTAAGCCCTTCAGTAATTAGTTTGGGTGCTAGTTTTCTTGCCGCTTCCTTTGCAAGAAATTCAGCTCCTGCTCTCTTTGCCATTGCCACGACAGCTGTTCTACCAGCTGCGGCTAACCCAGCTAAAGTGAGTCCAGTACCAAGAGAAATAATACTCAACCCAAGCCAGACCCACCCACCAACTTCTAATATTGTATCAAGCGTGTTAAGGAATTTAACTAAAGCGCTTTCCATGAAAATTGATACATTGTTATCGACGTGTACTACTGCGTGCGGAATAATCTTGGTTACCCACCCAGTTCCTGGTTCGAAATGGTGAATAACCCTCTCCGCCTCAATAGGTCCCCGTATTTCATTATATGAATCCGTAATAAATATCCAGTCATAGGGCCATATACTGCGTCCCCACACCAAGATATTCCCTCGGTACATAGGCTGTAAAGATTCTGCCATTCGGTTTTCAAAAGTGAAAGCAACCCAATCCTTACCTTCTTTTCCACTAGAACTAGTTATAGCGTTTTTCTCTATTGCTATGTTAAGTTTCTTCTCTTCCCATGAAAGATTTGGATGATAAGAAAGCCCATTAGGAGTAGGGAAATCTGCCCATTCTGTATCTTCTCCATTAAGGACAAAGATATCTTGGCCTCCTATTGTCCCAACGCTACCCTTATTGATATTTGTAAATTCTCTCCCGCCTTTAGGGTACCTAATAAGAACAGTGTTGGCCATCTCCTTCATGGAAGCCACAATGTTATTTTCTATTATATCAAATCTTGATGTTACATGATGAATCTGCCTGAAAGATTTCCTATCCGGAGATTCAAGAATAGTCTCTGCGGCGGATAACTCTTTTCCTAGTACCCGAAGCTTGCTCTGGTCGTCAGTCTCATTTATCCATTTCAAAAAATAGTAT
>Ga0307377_10001469_pt1 | contig 29706 bp, 29 predicted proteins | sample TR3MG_FD_202535 | JGI IMG/M metagenome (GOLD analysis project Ga0307377, IMG submission 202535) | Soil microbial communities from Risofladan, Vaasa, Finland - TR-3 | ecosystem: Environmental > Terrestrial > Soil > Coastal area > Acid sulfate soil | place: Finland: Risofladan, Vaasa | collected... | reverse complement strand
CCGGCGTCCAGCCACCGCCGACGATGTCCGTGTCGGTTGTTGGCAGCGCCGTCGGAACGGTCGGGCGTGGATAACGGCGATAGGTCGCTGTCAGCAGCGGCATAGCGCCTGCTGAGCGTCCCACGAACCACATCCAGAGTCGCATCTTGAGCGGAGTCGACATGCCGAGTCGCGGGATCTCGATGCGACCCCGGACACCAGATGTCCTACCTGACGGGTAGTGCAGGTAGAAGAACTCGTTCACGCTGTCGTACTCTTCGAGCACGTCGTTCAGCGCGACAAGAGAGACCTGGTACTCCTTCGGGTCACCAGCGGTGTCCTCCAGCTGAATCTGGAGATCGCCGTGATAGAGCCCCGCTTCATCCAGAGACCAGTCCTCGTCCTCTACGCCCACGCCGGTGATCTGTGCGCCGGATCCGGCAATGATCCCATTGACGGACGGCCCCTTCAGCACCGTGTCCTCTGTGAAGCCCTTCACGACTTCGATGCCAGGTGACGGCGTGACGACCCCCAGCACGCTGAGATCGAGCGCCGCGCAGAGCTTGCCCGTGGAGGCCGGCTCTCCATCGCAGTTGAGGAAGATGATCGGTGACGTATCGGAGCACGGTGACAGCTCGGTCACCATCGCGTCCGACGTCTTGAAGATCATCTTCGCGTAGCCGAGGACCAGCGTCATCTCGTCGCCACGCGTGCCGATGTTGGCCGGCAGATACTCAATCGGCGTCTGACAGGTCCAGTACGGCTCGCCGGAGGACGACGACGGGTACTCACTCGACCATGACGAGGAGGAGTAGACACAGCCCGGGTACTCAGGCGCCCATGGCGCGGCCCCGTAGCAGTCTTCCATCCACCAGATGCCGTTGCAGTCGATGACTACACCTGGGCGTGGCGCGCCGAGCATCGGCAGTCCAACGCCGTTGCGCTCGATGTAGCAGTTCTCTGTCGGGAGCGGCGGCCAGACCTTCTCCAGTTCCGGATGCTGCGCGAGGTTGTAGCCGAACTTGGCACCCGTGGGCGCGGTCCCGCTGAATACATAGTGGTCCGCCGGCAGCCAGCCCGGCAGTGTTGGGTTGGGGTTGATGACCTGGTGCGGCTCGGGATCACCGTACGTCACGCAGTTTGCCTCGCCCGCCGGCTGCGCGTACAGCTCGAAGCGGTAGTGGATGTGGTCTTCGAGGACGTCGCGCGGCGTCGGCAGGAAGTGGAACGTGTCGTCGCCTCTGTTGAAGAGAACATAAACGCCGACTGCTGGCTTCTGCGTCGTGATCTTGCCCGGCGCCGTCGCTGACAGGTAGTACGGCCCAGAGACCGTAGCATCGCCGCCCTCGATCACGCTGCTCAGATCGAAGTCGCGGAGAGTGCCGATCATGATGAGGTGGGCCAGGTTGGTGTCCACCTTCTCGTAGACCATCGCTACCGGGAACGAACTTTCCGCCAGCGTGTACCAGCCAGCCGACACATTGAACGCAACTGCCGCCTGCGCGCGCTTGTACATACTGGTCGCGGCGTCGTAGTAGAGCACGCTGCCAGGGATGGCGTCCGTCTCGACGGCTTGGCTGTAGAGGAAGACAGCCTCGCCTAGCGACGCGGCCTGGAGCCGCTCATACAGATAGCGAGTGCGCCGGTCCAGCGTGTGGGGGGTTCGATTGGCGACGGACCCCTCGACGTTCTCGCCGTCAGTGATGAACTGAATGAATTCTTCCCAAGAGGTGATCGCGGGCATTGCGCGCTCCTTACCGGAACCGAATCATATACTGGGCTCCGATTTGATAGCCATCTTCTTTCGCCACCGGCGAGAACCCCGAGTACGACCGGCTGAACAGAAGATCGCTCGTGTACTGCTCGGGCTCCGGCGTAGCAGCCAGTGCCACACCGTAGACCTCGCTGCTCGCGGCCAGACTGAACGCCTTGCCGTGGACACCCTGGGCGCCCGAAGTGATCGCGAAGAACGTCGCCTGGTTCCCGTCGTAGTCCGCTGAGTCCGATGACGAAATCGAGGCAGGCACGACGAGCGGAACGCGCACGTAGTCCTTGGTCGCCGAGAGTCCCAGGTCGTCGAGGTAGTAGTCGATTCCCTCGTCTCGTGTCGGCGACGGAATCGACGCTGCACCGTTCTCGAACTCGAAGAACATCGCGCCGATTGAGTAGTTGATGTCGCCGCTCATGAGGCGCGCCAGCACATCGGCTCCCTGATACGGAACGATGTTGGGCTGCGCCACCATCTTCTTGATGATGCCGGTCTTCTCATCGAAGCTGAAGATCCGCCACCACGTTCGAATGTCATCGCCGCCGAGGTCTACAGCGTCGAGCTGCGCCTTCAGCATCCTGACGAGTTCATGGTTCATTTGCATACCTCCGACACCTTGTAGACGCGGACTACCACGTCTTGGTAGGATGCCTGTCCCCCCGGCGCTTCGCTGAACTCATATAGGTTCTCGGTATCCACAGGGATTCCGTAGAAGCGGTCAGTTGCCTCTTCAACACCAGCACTCTCTTCGTCTCCGGCCTGAGACAGATCTATCGTATCCGCTGCGGCCTCAATTTCAACGAAGATCAGCAGCGACGTGTGAGGCGGCACAACGTCGCGGAAATTCTTGAACAAGCCGAGCCCCGGCGATCCCTCAGCTATGGCCGACGTGCGCACCTTTATGAGCCACAGGTTGTTGCGCATGATGTTTTCGAGTACGAACTCCAGCGGGTTGAGCTGCGTGGGCAGATTGCCCGGCAACGGTTGCGTGCTCGGGTCATCCCGCAGGTCCAGCAGCTCGGCGAGCGTCTTCTTGCCGGTCGTCTTGGCGATGGTCTGTGCCTTCTCGAAGAACAGGTCCACATCCGACGGGAAGCCCTGGATGCGGAACGTCACGACCGCCTTGTTGTCGCTGTCGACGCCGAGATACTCGACATCCACTTCCTGATTCTCGAAGACCAGCTCAGCAAAGTAGCCGCCGGACAGGTAGTCCTTGTCGATCGCAATAGCGGACAGTGTATCGTACTCCGGCGCATTGCCCGACAGATCCGAGACTACGACAGCATCCGTCAACTCCTCGCCGGCAAACACCGTCTGCCCAATCGAGACAATGACATTGGCTTCGAGCGAGAACGTATAGACGTGCTTGTCCGTGGTGATCAGCCTGCGTGTCGGCTCAGCCACAATGTCCTCGATGACCTCGGTAGGCTCCAGCACGAATGGAACGCCGAGCATGGCAGCAGTGGCTGTCTGGAGCGCGCCGATGTTGGAACCGCGCACGTAGGCGTCCCAGATGGCGTTCATCAGCGCCTTGTAGTTTTCGCTCGACGGCAGCAGCATGTTGATCGCAAAACCCCAGTGATTGTAGATGAGATCGAGGTCGAACTTGCCGTTGTAGACCCACAGCCCGATGATCTCGTCGACCTGCTCACCGTTGTCGTCATAGACGGGGCTCGTGGCGGCGTACCCGCTGGTAAATGGATCCTCGCGGAAGCGAATCAGGCGGCGCTCTGTGTCGATGTCGAAGTCGGTGCCATTCACCCACGACTTGCTGGGATAGAGGACGCGGTTGTAGATCGTGCCTGGGATGTCAGTCAGGCGCCCAATCAGCTCGTCGGTTGGCAGCGGGAACAGCACCTCGCCGGTCTGCGCTGCGCCATACTGCACGCCACCCTCGCCGTAACGGAGGTCGTCCTGTCCGTAGACGTTCTTCACCGAGTTGCGCCCGTCGTTGTTGCTCAGGACGAGCAGATACCAATACTCAGTGTGGAAGACAGGCACGTTGGCGCGGCTGACCGTCGCCACGGCTTCAAGATAGTCGAGATACGTCTGGGCGTATTCCTGGCCGTCGCCATAGAACAGCAGCTTGAGCCTGTCACGGTCGCCAAAGTAGTGCGCCCAGTAGCTGCCCACAGCGCCAAGCAGCTGCTGCCCGTAGGACTCGCTCGGCGGTAGCGTAGTTGGGAGTTCGCTCACTCTTTCGCCGCCTTCGCAAAGTCGCCGCGTCCGTGCCGCCACCACTTGTACAGGTTGTACAGGATGTCGACCGCAGGCGAGATGACCAGATTCATCACACAGAAGATCCACAGAGTGAAGTACTTCGGCGTATTGTGCTCCCACGGCCCGTCGATGTACTTGAGGAACAAGATACCCGCAGTGAGCACGAGCGCCGCGACGTAGTACGGCGCCAGATAGCGATGAACGCTAGTCTTCGAATTTGCCGTTGCCGTCCAGGTCACGCGGCCCCAGTAGAACATTCCGTCGCTCATGTGCGGGAAGATATACATCTCCTTGACGTTGTCTCCCGACAGCTTGCTCGCGATGACGTGTGCGAACTCATGTCGGAGCGTGCCTATCGTCTGGCAGAGCACCACTCCAACAGTCAAATGAAACAGCCAGTCTGGCCAGAACCACGTCATCAGTAAATCGCCTTCGTGTCCATCGGAATGACGTTCACGCTGATTGAGTCCAAGTCGAGATAGAAGCACGTCGTTCGTTGCGACACGCCGCGCTCGGACAGGTCCGGGATCTTCAGCTCATCCGGATCCTGCAAATTGATCGGCCCGGCCGGTACGGTGTCCGGCGGGTAGATGATCGCTCGCATGTCCATCGGCGTGATCGTTGCAGAGCCGCCCTGCTCAATCGCCCCGCCAGCAGCGTCGATGATGAGCCCGGCCCAGACACGTCCGGTGCTGAAGCCAAGCCCGTTGACCCGGCTGGCAACGGCCTGCTTGACGGCGTCCTTGTCGATCGTTCCCGTGTTCGGCCGCTGCTCGATCTGGATCGACACAGCCGTGAAGGCTGGGATCGGCGCGCGCACGAGGTAGTCGCCGCATGGGGGCCGCTTTGACCGATCAACCGTCAGATCGTTCGTCGGCTTGATGTTCGCCATGCGCAAGATGTAGACGTCGTATTCGGCCGTGAGACCAACCGCCGCACCTTCCGGAGTAGCTGTGTCCTCAAAGGTGAGCGTCGCCGTCTGGTAGCGGCTGTACGCGCCCTCGACCATGCCGCCCTCGATATTCTGAACCCAATCCGTCTCCTGGGTCAGGTCAAGCCCTCGCGTCTCGCCTGTGACAGGCAGGCCGCCCGTGAAGCCCGTCGTACCCTTGGTCACAATCGCCGTAATGAGGTAGAAGCCCGGCGCGTCGTCGCGCGAAATCACGACTGACCAGAGATTCGAGCCGAGATACACACAGGTCTTCGTGACCTTGATCTCGTCAGGGACGTCGGCGGTGCGCGTGTAGATGTCCGTCTTGCCGCCAGTGCTGATCTCGAAGATGTTGTGGCGGTCCCGCAGCATCTCTGAGTCGCCAAAGCCGACCTCGGATACCGATTGAATGCCCTCGATCTCGTCACGGATCAGCGACTCGACCTGAGCGCGGCCCGAGAAGGTCGATGGAGCGATACCGGTGCGCGTGCGCTCGACGAGTTCAGCGTTTGTCTCAGAGGCCAGTCCGCCCTCGAAGTCGGCAGACGCCACGATGTCGATGACGTTCGCGATCACCGGCGAGACTGTGAAGCGCGTATTTCGCTTCATCCGGTACGCGTCTCCCACAGCCTCAGCGGTAACAGGGACCGTGAAGACGAAAGAGCCGTCGGATCGTTCGTCGATTAGGCGTTCGGATGACGAGACAACTGCGTCGGCGGTCGTGACGCCGATGTACGCCTGGTCGACCACGAAATTCAGCCCATCGGCTGTGAAGACCGAGTTGGCCGGAACAGCAGTCGTCGCGAGGCTGCTGAGAATCATCGCAACGTAGCCAGTTGCCTTGTCCCCCTCGTAGCGCGTGACGCCGTAGTTCGCATAGACGTCCGTGACGATGTCGGGATCAGCTGCGTCAGGATCCTCAGCGATGATCGTCGGAGAGAACGAGTTCCGCAGATCCGCTATGTCCGTGCGGTTAGTCGCATGGAAAATCGCCGCCGGACGAATGAGCTGATCATAGAACACGCTGCCCTTGGTCAGATTCATCGACGGATATTCTTCATGCAGCAACTGCGTGAGGTACACAGCGGACTGATCGATCGCGTCCTCAGAAATATCTTCGACGACTAGTGGGTCAGCCATCGATTAGTCCCTCCCCAGAAAGTATCCGCCCGTACCCAGCAGCGCCGGAATGCCGATCAGTGCAGCCTTGCCCTTCCACGGCATGTTCTTGAGCAACTTCCTGATGCCTTGACTCTTCGGTACGCTGGCGCGAATGCGCCGGAACGCGTCAGCGATCATCGGATCGGCTCGTTTGCCGTGGTTCCGCAAGAAGCCAACCTCAGACAACAGCGCCTTCTGCGGTGTTACGTTCGGCACCTTCGCACCTGCGCCAAACAGCTTGCTGATGAAGCCTTCCGACTCCGGCCGCACCAGGTCGGTCAACGTCTTCGTCAAGTCCTTCAAATACTCGGGCTTCATTCGAGCAACCTGCGCCGCCGGGTGTGTTGAGCGTATGGCTTGGTATGCCTCGATCGGCGCATTGAAGACCTTGTTACCGCCCATCCGTTTGCTGAGCTGCTGCATCGCCAACGCCATAGCGCCGCTGCCGCCAGCAAAGCCTGCAGCTCCTGTGCCTATCGGCGCCCAGAACTTCCTGCTGCGCTGCCCTGCGTCGGCCGCTACCTGCTCCGGCGAGACGTCGTACCCGGTTCGAATGTAATCGCGGTAGTCGAATTTCTTCGGGTCGGCCTTCTTCTCCATCGGCGGAGCAGGGATGCCCGGGACGTTGCTGAGCTTCACCATAACGCCTCCTAGTGAATTGGAACCGATATCGGCAGGTAGATCACACGCTCATCTCCCGCCAACGAGACCAGTCGAACCTTCAACCATAGCAGTGCTTGAGCATAATCGATACCGTATTCGAGCAGAATTGCCTCATCGAGTAACTCGTCATCGGCAATGTCAGCGTTGGCCGAATCCTGCGCCATCTGCTGGAAGATCCGAGCGGCGGCGATTGCGAACTCCGCCGGAATATCCTCGTCCACACGGATGCGGCCGAAGCGCATCGAGTTGAGGAAGGCCGTCCCACGGTTCGGCTCGTTCATCACCGAGCCGCTATCCGTGAGGAACATGATCGTCCACGTCTGCGCGAGCTTCTGGATGCCGGTAGTCAGCTCACCAACGTCTCCCCAGCCAGAGTCAATGCGCTGGTCGCCGAACTCCTCGGCACCTTGGAAGATGAACAGGTCGACCATGCGTCCTGTGTAGTCGGTGCTAGCCATTCGTCGGCTCTGCTTCCTTCTCTTCGGCCTTCAGGAAGATGCGCTCCAAGTAGTCGACCGTATTGCGCCGCAGCGGGCCGTTCGTCTGCCCGTTGCCAGCACGTCGACTGGCCGCGTGCGCCACCATGCGAATACGCGAACGCCATTGCATGCGCTTGTCTCGCTCGAAGCCAGCCAAGAAGTCGGCGGTCAGCTTCGGTGTTGCCGTCTCGTTGCTCTTGGCGTCCTTGTCCTGGCGCGCCTTGACGTATGCGTCGTCCGACTCCTTGCGATCGAAGACTTTGTGCAGCGTCTCCTCATCCTTGTCCTCGGCCGGGGTCTTCAGTTCTGAGTCACTGAAGTTCATCCACGGGCGTGGATCCGACTGCTTCTGTGCCGCCTCGGCCACCTTCTTCTCGTGCTCGACGAGGGCGTCCACGAGCTTCTCGAAGGTCTGGTCGAGCTTCGTTTCACTCACGGCTGCTGCCCCTCTTCAATTTTCATCGCGATCTTGGACGCGCGCTGGGAGACGGCGCCTGGCGTAATGCCCAGCCGTCGGGCGATCTCATTCGTCGAGATCATGGACTTTCCGTTGTAGCCCATCTTCCACTCCATGATCTTCTGATCGATGGCATCAAGATCGTGATGAACGTATTCCAGCCAGATGTCCTCGGCGCCCAGCTCCTGACTGCCCGGCAGCGTAGAGCCAGTCTCGGGCTTCATCATCTGCCCCTCAGAGACCGCGCCACGATTGAACATGCGAAGCCGCGCAAGTCGTTTGCTCGACATGTTCGTCGTGGCGGAAAGCTCGTCATCAGACGCCTCGCGCCCGTACAGTGCCTTGAACTCTTCCTCGGCCTTGTCGAGCCGATACTTGTCGAGCTGCACGCGTTCGGGCACGGAAACCGGCGATACGCGTTTCATGTACTCACGCTGTAATGGCTGCAATCGTATCATGAGATGCGTCTGGAGCTTGGTGCCACGTTCGGGGTCGTAATTCTTGAACGCAGCGATAGCCAGGCGCTTCGCCCGACTCGTCATCGCACGGTCGCCGCCAGCGTATGACACGACGGCGCGGTTGATCACCGAGTTGGCGGCGCCGAGCAACTCACGTAGCCGTAGCGGCGTCTGATTCTTGTTCCACTGCGAGTACGCCTGGTCCAGCGGCGTATCCTGCTGCTTCTGGACCTGCTTACCAAACCCGAAGTCAGTAGAGAACTCGCCCGGCGGCCCCTGCTGTCTCGCAGGGATCCCCGGTATGATCTGCGGTCCTAGTTTCTTCTCTGGCATGCCACCCCTCCGTGAATCACGCGGCATTATAACACGGCATAGGTCAGTCGGTCCACAGCTTCGTTCCCCGGAACGCTACATCGTAGAGCGGATGTACGTCGTTCGTGAGGTATCCGCCGTATCCTGTGTGCTCCTGCGCGGTCCGGATATTCGTCATTCGGTAGCTCGTTGAGGCGAATCCGGAGCCGCCAGCAGTGCCAGCGTTCATGGTGATGCGCGTCTCCTCGACGAGCCCATAGACGTAGCGCGGCTCGTTGTCATCACTGAACTTGCCCCCGCCGATCAGCTCCACGGCTATCGTCGAGCCCGGCGAGATGTCCAACCTGAAGCGCCCAGTCACGGTACCGCTACGTGTGTTGAACATGACGTCGTGCATTATCGTCTGTGCGAACTTGTTGCCGACCTCGCTGCTCAAGTAGTTGTTGTAGATCTTCCGGTAGTCCTTCTCCTCCTCGGGCACCACGAGGAACGCATCCGGATTCACAGCGTCTGGTACGTTGATCCGGTCGCCGAGACTCTGTCGCGTCATGTAGCCGACCGACGTCTCAGCAGCGAGCCAGTCAGGCGCGTCGACACGTACCGTCTCCCCCGCAGCGGGGAGAACTGGACCGCCCCACACCTCTTCGCAGCTCGCGATACCAATGACGGCGCCGATCTTCGGCGCTGCCTGGAACGGGCCGGGGATGGCAGCAGCAGAGCTGACAACTACAACCTTGGTGACAATCTCAGGCGTCTGCGCGTTCATCGTCACGTCGTGGTACTCATCCGGCTTGATGACCATATAGGGGTCGCCGCCGAGCGCTCCGAACACGGGGGCGCACGTCGCCGTCTCGATGAGCGGAACGATCCGGAACAGGAAGTCGCGCCCCATGTTGACCAGCGCGTCCCAGAGCGTGCTACCGCGCCAGTCGTAGTAGACGCGCCTGGCCACGCTATTGCCCAGCCACTCACCGATGGCCTTCTCGGGCACATCACCGCGCACTGCGCCGAAGGACAGCGTAGTGTCGGCACTGTCCGCCGGGAAGGCTGCCTCGTCGTCCATGCGGTCGAGCGCACTGACGGCGGCGGTGTTGTCGCTACTGCCCCATACCGCTTTCGTCTCGGTGATCGCGGTAAACAACGGCTTGATGAACTCTTTCCACAAGTCAGTGACGGCTTTGTCAGCGGCGACGCTGAAGGCGCTGGTGACATTGAACATGGCCACCGGATTCTCAGATCCCTCAACGCTGACGTTCGCGACCTCGGCGAAACTCCCTGGCCCCTTCACGGTGTTGAGCCGCGTCTGAGCGTTCGTGCCAATCAGTCCGGTGAGCCAACCAGCGGCAATGCCGGCGACAACCACGGAGCCGCCTGCCGGGTTCATCCCCGAGACGTAGCGCACGCCCTGGTAGTAGCCGTCAAAAACGAGCATGTCCTCGTCGTACTTGAACCCCGGCGTTCCACTACCCTGCGGGCTATCCTCTTCGGTCTCGCCCTTGACGTAGATCTTCACCTCGATGTACGGCTCCGCATCGAGCAGTGAGTCGATCGCGTTCTGCTCCTCGCCCGTGCGCGGATCACGCCCGACCACTGGGGTGAAGGCAGCCAGTGGAACGGAGTCGAGGGCGTAGGTGATCACCAGCTGGGCGATCTCAATGCGCTCGCCACCAATCTCGGCGTACCCGCTCCACTTGACGCGGTAGTAGTTAGAACTGTTGGCCACGTCGGATCTCCTCGGTGCGATAGATCAACGCCAACAGAATGCCAGTCATCTTGTACGGGAAGTACGTATGCTGCTCCCACAGCCGCCGGAACAGCTTGAACGGTTCTCGCGCCGGGAACAGTTCGACGAGTGAGCTGTCACCTATCTGAGCAACCTCTGCGGCGCGTGCGATCGGATCCATCTCGGCAGTTGGCGCAGAGAGGTAGTTCACGACCCACGTGAACCCGACCGCCGCGTTGGCGCGCACCTTGTACCCCGGGTGCCCAGTCATCGGAGCAAAGCTCGTCCACCCGCCGTCAATGGTGACCGGTGTCGCCACGACCTGCTGCGTGTGCAGGTTCCGAACGACAAGATTGCTGCCCTGCAGCGAGACGTTCCACGACATCTGCATCTTGCCGTCGGCCTTCCCAAGCCCTGGGTCGCCGACAAAATCCAGTCCGTCGTCGCGCGGCACATAATCCGGCCCGTATGGGTAGTTCACAAGCGATCCCGCAGGATCAAACGAAGTGCGCGGATCGAGCGCAGTGAGATACGATGCGTACTCTGTCGATCTCAGGATCCGCATGTACTGCCACACGGCGTAGTTCTGCCCAGCCGCGTCAGCAGAAGAACCAAAGAGTGCCCGACGCACGTTCAACAGTCCGGACGTGAGTTGTACCGTCTTGTAGTAGGGAGGCACGTACTCCTCGCCATAGAAGCCGAGATCTGGACGACTGTCACCATCGGAGTTGAGCAGCAACGAGCGCCCCATGTTTGGCATCCCGCCAGGGACTGTCGGGACGACCACAACAGGCTCTGTCGGCGGCGCGCTCGAACTCGACGACGATGGCGGCTCCGGAGACGAACTCGACGACGATGGCGGAGGCTCCGGCGAAGACGACGACGAGCTTGACGGCTCCGGCGAAGACGAACTTGACGGTTCCGGTGAAGACGAACTTGACGGTTCCGGTGAAGACGAAGACGACGACTCTGACGAAGAGGAAGACGACGGCTCAACGCCATATTCGTCAGCGCCGATACTCCACAGCGTGACGTCGTGCGGACGAGCGTTGCCTCGGATGCCCGCCGTGTTCTCCGCAATCAGCACTGAGATATCTGTTCCGCCGTCGTCGCAGACGCCGGCGTCCGTCACCTTAAGGAAGTCAGAACTCGCCTCGTTCAGCGACTCGAACTCCGTCGCTGGGGTAATGCCGGTCTGGTTGTTCGTTCCGCCGCCGCCGCCACTCCAGTTCACGTCGGCGGCGGTCGTGTCCTCGCTCGCGTTGTTGAAGCCAAACATGTTGCCAGAGGCAACGTCAAAATCCTTGTAGGATGTATCAAACGCGACGTTATTGTAGAAGTGTGCCTGACCGCCACTCGACGTGTAGAACCCTCGGAAGCCGCCCTTCACCGTGTTGTTCGTGACGCTCCAGATCCCGGTGGTGGCATTTTGGATCTGAATACCTGACCCGCTATCGTAGACTACGTTGTTCCAGATTTTGACCCACGACGACCCAGCCCCGCCCACGACCAGAATGCCCATCTGTGACGCCACGCTCGACCCATCAATCAGGCAGTCGTGAATGAACAGCTTCGCTATGACGGTATTGGTACTGATGTTTATGCTTCCGCCACCACCGGAAGTACCACTATCGAAAACCACATGCAGGCTGCCGATATCGAGTTCTACAGTACCCTGCCCACCGAAGTAGAGCACCGCCCCAAAATTGACAGTGATCGTCGATGTCCAACCAACAGTAGGATCACCCTCGGGCGGCGTATCGGTCGTGCAGGTCAGTCTGTAGCCATTGCTGTTGTCGTTGAGGGAAGCTGGGGCAGTACGCCCCTCGCTGGTCGTGTTGTTGACCTGTGTCGCCGTGAGGTGCCCAGTCAATGTGCCGATGTCGGCCATGAACGCGAGCCAGTTCGTGTAGTTCGTTCCACCACCGCCAGGACCGATCGTGCACGAGCCGCTAGTGATCGCGTTGGCGTCAGGTACATCCGGCCACACTCTCTTGTTCTGTGATGATTGTAGCATCGACGCGTTCAGCCCGGCACCATCCTGCACAGCTACCGCGCCAAACCCGCGCCAGTTGGTCGCAAGATCTGCGTTGCCTAGCTCAATCGCTAGGTCGCCGAGGTCGATGTGGCCTGCGCACATGCGCGTGCGCACATCATTTTCTTTGTGTGGGATCAGCGCGGCAGTTACTGGTCCGCGCATAGTATCAGGCAGAGTGACGATGGCGAAGGTCTTCAGCATGTGATCGCTGTACGCCTCGCCCGTCTCGTAGATCATGACGGGCATGCCATCCATGTGGAAGTCCGCAGGATCACTTCCCTGATTCCCGACTTTAATGATCAGATCGAAGGCCATCGTTTACTCCGATACTTTCCCATACGCGTCTGCGTACTCAGGCTTCTCCTTTGTCCACAGCGCGTAGCGGTGATGTACAGCGTATGCGTGGTCCTTGCCGTGCTTCCAGATGTCCTGCGGACCATTCATCGACTGAAGCAGCCAGTACGGGATCACGTCGATCTTGGGGTACTTCTTCAAGACCGCGTGGTAGTAGATGTCCGTGTCAACGCTGTGCTTCAGCTCTGCGCGATTATCGCTGAGCGAACTCAGGATCTCGCCGAGCCAAGCCGCACCAGGCTCTGCGCCGAAGCCGCTGTTCTCAATCACGCGCCGATTCCGCTGACTTACGAACGCGTTCTTTGTTCCGAGCAGCTCGCCGATCGGCTTCATACACTCGTGGTCGGCGTCGAAGTAGATGCCGCCATGCTCATAGACAACAGCGAAGCGCATCACGTCGCACACGAACGTCGTCGTCGGCAGATTGAGCGCCCAGGCGCAGCCTAGTCCGGTCATGTCAGCTGCCGACCAGACCTTGACTTCCCAACCCGGGTTCTTGGGCGCCCACGAATCGACACAGCGCTTGTAGTCATCGGGCATCGCGTCGTAGCCCTGCACCCAGATGAAGTGGATTTTCTTCGGTATCATCATGACTCCTTCGGCAGCGTGCGAATCGTCAGCGCAAAGCTCGTCAACATGTAGAGCGGGTCGCGCGGGCTAAGCGCCATCTGTGTGAGGAAGCCTGTGACGCTGTCCGAGCCGTACGTCACGGTGACGGTTTCCTTCCGCTGCGACGCGCGGTTGGCGTTGTAGTAGTCGATGACTTCCTTGATGCCGCTGTTGGTCGGGTTGTCACACAGGCCGGCGAACGCCGTACCGGTGATCGTCGTGTCGCCCATGAGGTCACCGAACACATAGACGTAGACTGGACCGCCGAGGGACGGCTGGAACTGGACGTTGACTGCCTGACGCATCGCAGGAGCGTCGACAATGGCTGCGAGCGGATCGAAGTTCGGGTCCAGCTTGAGCTTGCCAGGCTGGCCTCCGCATCCCTGCATCGTTGTCACCAGCCCGCGTCGGCAGGCCAGAATCTCAGCCATCTCAGACCCCCTTCAGCTCGCCCTCAAGTTTGGCAATCCACTGCGCGAGCCCGGCGATCGTCAGCTCACCCTTGATCTGCATCGGCCCACTACCGCCAGCGCCGACTGTGCCGCCGCCCGTCTTGCCGCCGAGTCCGCCGCTGGTCCTCGACTCGTCCGTAGTGGCGGCAGATGCCGGTGCCTTGTGTTGAGGCGCCATGGGCGCACTGTCAGTCGACATCGCGGGCTGGCTGTGCCCCGGCGCGGCGGGCGCCTCGTAGCCCTGAGCGTACGGCGAGTCCGCGCCCTGGATGACGTCGGCCTCACCGACACGGGTCCGCGACTCGCCTGCGTCCATGATGACGGAGCCGCCCCCCACGACGGCTCCTTCACCTTCAAAGCGCGGAATGCTTGTCGACAATTTGCGCGCTTCAGCCTGCGTCAGCCGCATACGCTCCGTAACCACCTTGCCCATCTGCTGTTGTGCATTTGACGGTTGTTTGATGCGCTTCAGCTCATGCGTGACGGCCAGCGGGATGAGCCGCTGCCGCTCGATGGTCTTGTTCAGCGCTGCGGGGCTAGACTTGTTGCCACGATGCCGTTTGACGGCATTCAGAAGCTCCTGAGCGCGTTTTTTCGTCTCGCGCGGGACGAAGGGCAGGCGCCCCGCCCTGATGGCCTTGGCGACCTTCATGAGAGACGCTACCGGGCTGCCCTTGGATGGCCTCAAAACGGCCTGTGGCGTCGATGCGCGCGCTGCGCGGACCTCTTTCTCGGCATGCAATAATTTGGCGAAAGTCTGCGGGATCTGCGCTTCCAACGCCTTGTGTGCCATCGACTGAAAACTCGTCGTAGGCGGCGTGTGGCGGGCAGCCGTCGGGATCTTCTCGGAGACCCGTGTCAGAATGCGCATCTCGCGCTCAATGATCTTCTGGATCGGCGTAGCCGGTGCGCGCTTGAAGCGCGGCGTTGTCAGGGGCCGGCGGTGGCCGTCGGCGGGCGACGCGCGCCGCTCATCCTTCTTGCCCAGCAGCTCGACGGCGCCCCGCACAGCGTCCAGAGCACCCCGGAAATCCCGAAGTGTCCGCTCCAGCTTATCGGACGGCTGCTTACGCGGCTTGCGCTCGCCCTTGGAGCGCGGCGCGACAGCGGTGGGGGCCGTCCGGCGCTTTTCGAGCTTCCGGTCGATGATGTCCCACACGTTCTTGGCGCGCTTGTGCGACGTGATCTTCGATGCCACCGGCTTACCGGTGAACAGATCTCGTCCTCGTGCTCCGAGGAAGTCGGACATGGTGCCGTCTCCTTGTCGCCTGTCGCTCCTTGCGACGACGATCCTTCGAATGCTCGACCGCAGCCTTGCGAACTTCCAGCTCAGCTGCTACTGCGTCAGAAATCGTCTTCGCCCCTACATCCAGATCCTTCTGCATAGCCAGCAACTTGGCCATGTGCGCCGGATCCTTCCGTCGCTCCTGCGCCTCGTTGTACGCGTCCACGGCAGTCTTCTGCGGCACCCAACGCATCCACGGCATCATCAACTTGCCGTAGCTACTATACCTCGACTTGATGTTGTCCGCTTCGTCACGGAACCCTTCTTCAGACGCTGTGCTGGCCATGACGACGTGCTCGAAGTGAAGCATCTTGTGCGTCTCGGCCATCAACCGAGCTTCGAGTGCGTCGAATACGAGCGCCTCCTTCAGCTGCCAGTGCGCGCGACGGGGATGTCTGTAGTCAATCGCTCCGTCGATGCTGGCTCTGATGGCGAGACTAGCCCAACGTCCGTCCAAAAATCCGAGTCGAGTGCTCGATCCACCAGCAGCTCGATGTGGCGCCGGAAAACGCGGCCGATCTTCATGAGAATCTGGTAGCCCGCCGTGCCCCGGCTGTTGTCCATGGCAGCCTTGAAGTCTGCGCGCAGATCCTCCGAGTGCGTCGTGTGCGTGAGCTTGCCCGATGGCGCCACCTGCACCGACCCCATGTTCTGTACGAGCTGATAGCGGTCGTGCCAGGTCTCCCAGTCGTCCTGCGACTTGATTGCTCCGTCGCTCACGTCCTTTGCGAGCTGGCTGTAGATTGCTTCCTGATCTTGCGGCCACGGGTCGCGCATGAAGACGCGCAACACGCCGCCGCAAACCGGATAGGTCTTGCCGTACTGCTCACCACTCATGATGCAGCGGATGAACTCGCGCTTGTCCTCCTCCACCGGCTTCGCTTCCTCAGTGATCGCGATGTCCTCAGCGTCGTCAACGACTTCCTCTTCTGGGCGCCCCTGCTCCTCTTCAATGACAGAATGCAGCGCCTCCAGCTCGTCAGCGACCTGCTCAGGCGTCCGATTCAGCTTCTGTGTCTCGTCCGGTCCCGGCAGATCCTGCGCCCGCGCCTGCTCTTCCGCCACCACGCGAGGGTCAACAGCTACTGGATGGAAGATCCGTGGATCACCGATCTCCGCCTTCTTCGCCTCGGACAGCTCATCGTAGTTCTTCATCGGCCCGATGACCGGCCCCTTCGGTGCGTCGCTCTCGAAACTACCCTTTCCCATGACCCCTCCTCTTACGATAGCTGTACGTTGATGAGGAACTCGTCCTTGAGCTTCCCATCCTTCAGCGACGGAGCCTCCTCTGACTGATCGTCGCGATTCTTCGACCGACCCTTGGTGTAGTCGACGTTCTTCGAGTCGCCAGGATCGAGATACTTGAGGTGATCATCCTGCTCCCACGCCTGGTTGCCCGGGTGGGGGCGCGTGTCTTCGCCGGTAGGCGCCTTCACGATCGGTTCTTCCCACGTCTCGCTGACGCCAAACGCGCGATAGAGCTGCTGCCAGCGTGCCTCCTGCACCTGGAACGAGTCGTCGATCTTGTACTGGTCCTCGGACGTACGGAAGCTGAAGCCGACGGCATCCCAGACGTCCTGGTTGCCTGGCCCGATCTCGGTGTCGTCGAGCGTGAAGTCGTCGAACGGAGCAAAGAGCTGCTGTTTCTGCGAGGAAGCCTCGGACTCGACCTTGCCGCCCTGGCTGCTCACCGTCGGCGCGGTGCCGCCGCCGGTGCCGTTATGCTTGTTGCTGCTGCTCATGCCGTTGGCGGCCATGATGCCAGCGCAGAAGATGTTCTGTACCGCACCCATACTGGCGTTAGTGAGGATGTCGCGATCTGCCTCGATCTTCCCGCCGCCGGTCGCCCCAGTCCAGACTCCGAGGTTGCCGACCATGTCGAAGCGACTGACGCGCATGAACGCCGAAGAAGTATCCATGCCGAACTGTGCGGGCGTACTCGTCTTGCTGCGTGACGCACCGACCAACACGCCGAACTGCGCCAATGCCTCCACACCTACGATGTCACCAGCGACCGTCGTGCGCCCGGTCCCCGAGTTCAGCTCGACAGTGCCCTCTTCATCCTTGGTCGTACCGGCGAAGACGTACTTGGCCCACACATCGATGGCTGACTTCTCTGCCTTGATGATGATGCCGTTGGACTCAACGTCCTCGCCGAGCTTGCCGCTCCAGTCAGACTTGGCCGGCTTGCTCTCGGCAACGCACTCTATCAGGATGCTGCCCTTGTCCTCGGTACCCGCGCGCATCTGGAGACTGTTCTCCGCCTTGATGCGCACGTCCTTCTTGGACGCAGTGATCTCGTTGCACCAACCGGCACGACTGATGATATCGCGTGGCGCCCACGTGATGAAGTTGCGGCCGGGGCGATTGAAGACGTCGCCCATGCACGAGAGGTGGATGTTGCCGCCACTCATAAGGAGCTGCGAACCATAGCCGTCCTCGATGACGATCGAACCGTCGTCGAGCATCTGGATACAGGAGCGTGTCTGGTAGTAGCGGACGTCGTAGCCGTCACGCTGATCGATCGTCACCTCGCCGTACTTCGGCAACTTCGTGACGAACTGGAACTCCAACGCTGCGTCGAACAGCGTGGAGTCGATCTCGTTCTGCTTCTCGTCGTCGATCTCCAGCTCTTGCTCTTCGGGAGCCTTCCAGTCCTTCTCGTGCGCATCGATGACCTGCAGCCCGTACTTGCCGAGCAGATACGCCTGCTGCTCCCAGAGACTCAGCGCGCGGTCGTTCGGGTACTCGTCCTCTGCCCATTTGAACGGCTTCTTCTCCTGCGTCGGGCCGTCGCCGTACTCGCCCGCCGCCTTGTAGTTGGCGTCGTCGCCAACACTGGTATCGCCGGAGGGGTCGTCGGGATCGAGCAGCTGTCGCGGGACGGGGATGATGAGTGACTTCTCGAAGAGGATCTGCTTTGAGGAGCGAACAGCGAACGTACCGTCGAGCATCTTGTGGGCTTCGAAGACGCCCCGATAGTTCTCCTCGTCATCGACCTTCGAGATTCCCTCGGCCCCATTTGGCAGCAGCACGATCGACTCGCGCTCGCCGTCCCCGAGGAAGCCTCGCATCGTCTGGCCCCGGAAGGCCATCGACTGCTTGCCCTCTTCCTTTGGCTCGAAGCGGCTCTTCTTCCGGTCTTTCTGCAGGCCGCCCTCGTCGCCCCTATATTCGTCGAACACCTCCTCGCCGGCCTTGTACGAGCCCAGCGACTCCCACATGTACGGCGTCCAGCGTTCGATCTCGTCGTACTCTCCTTCGTCATCAAATGCGAAGAGTTCGCGCGCCGCTGTGTACTTCTGGAAGTTGTAGGCGAAGAGCCTGATGAGATCGTCGCCCCAGAAGGCTTCGATCTTGGCGACGTCGGACGCACGCATCTGCGCCATGATGCGCCCGATCCAGAACGCCACGCCGAAGTCGTTGATCATCCCCCAGTCGCCCTGCAGCGTGTCGACCGGGCGCCCGCAGCTGAAGTTGGGCATGCGGTTGTCGTCGTTCTCGTACACCACCCGGTGTACGGGATCTTGGAACAGCCCGACCTGGCCACACATCACCAGCGAGTCGGCCAGGATGAATCGGCCGTCGGTGATCTGCGACGGGATGACGCCGAGGATGATGCTCCAGTTGATTCCAGGGACCGACAGACACTGAACGGCGTCGCCGATGACCAGTTGCGTGACCGAGCGAGTACCGAACGGCGTCGCGCATACCTCAGACAGCCGCATCCCGGACTTCGTTGAGCCCGAGAGGGTCTTGAGGACGTATGCACCGGTGTGACTGAAGGAATCGTGGATCGTGCAGACTTCAATGTGGTCTTGGATACGGAAGGGACGCTCAGTTTTGACGTCAGTACCGCCCGCCGGTAGGCCGGCTGGCGCCTTCTTCTCGTCAGACATGGCACGTCCTATTTCTGCTTCTAGTGAAGCGCCCGCCGCGACCGTTACCGATCGTGGCGGGCGCCCTCATCAAGCCTCACCAGCGCTTGGGTGCTACGCTTGGCCCTGCTCGACGCGAGCGACAAGCATTGACACAGCCTCATTGATGACCATGTCTTGCGCCGCGATTCTGTATGCGACCTGGGTGACCACCACGCCCGTGGCCTTGATCTGACCAGCTTCGGTGCCGCACGAGCCCTTGACCCACAGCGTGATGTGGTTGTCGCGGATGTTGCACACGTCGCCGTACTGCTGGAGGAACGCGCCGACGAGCGGCTTTGGGCCGACCACGCGGGCCATGCCCATGTTGCCCTCCTGGTGACCGGAGACGAAGTACTGCTTGTCCGTTCCGATCTCCCAGAGTCGTGTGACATTCTGGCGATAGACGATGTCCAGACTCTGCACGACGAGTGACTGCGCCTCGGCACCGACGAAAAGTAGTTCGGTGTCGTCTGCGCTGAATGGCTCTCCAACGGTCGCGGTTCGGCCGAGGATGTCAGGCTGTGCCATCGCTCTGCTCCTTCTTCTGTTCGGAACGTCGAGTATAGTACGGTCCAGATGGATTGTAGCTGATCATATTACGGCTCGTCAACACAATTTCGACAGCTAAAAACTCGACGGAACCGCGTAACTATGGACTGGTAACGTAGTTGCTCTTGGTATCCCAGGAAAGGAACCAATCATGACCCTCATTCTCCTCAAGCTGGCCGTTGCAGGCGGGATTGGCCTCGCGCTCACCGGTCTTGTGTTTTTGCTGCATTCGCACGCCGAAGCCCAGGCCGCCGCTGGGCGAGACGACGCCGACCCCGACGTAGACCTCCCGACGCAGATAACGCTGGCAAACGGCATCCGCATCGCCAATTTCTCCAGTCCCCACATGTTTCACTTCGATGACGGCTCCGTCCTGGGGCCAGTGTCGGAGGAAGTCATGCTCCTCGGCAAGCTGAACGCCGAGGAGATCAAGCATCCCCGCAGAGACGGGGGCGTTGATATCGAGCTGGCGTTCTCAATAACACCAGAATGTACCCACGCACTGGCAGCGTGGCTCGATAAGTGGGAAGCTGTCGATATCGATATTGTCATCGTCCCATTTCCCCTCCTTCAGCTGCTGCGCCAAGTAGGTTGGCTCAGCTCCGTGAAGGATTCGCCGTTCCGCACCATCAGGTGCGTGGATCGTGCGACGAAGCTCAACTCGTCGACGAAGTTCTGTGTATAGGGGGGAGCATGCGCAATGGCACGCCGTCGTGTCGTAACTGTGGAAGTACCGCTTCGCTCGTGGCCCTTGGACCTGGCATCGTCTACTGTCAAGTTTGTGTGCTCAAAGCCCCAGAGCGCCACGAAATCCAAACCGAAGCGGAAGCGAAAGCCAAAGAGCCCTCGAAAGGGGAAACCAATGCCGACGCAAAACCAGCCTGACCCGTCGGACCTCGAAGTACTGCCGTTGGACGAAGAGCCCGTGGGCAAGGAGACGGTGAACATGCCGTCGCCATCGCCGCGCAAGCCGCAAGGAATCACTCGCCGAGGTTGGCTGGTCGCGGCGCTCGTCGTCGTACTGGTACAATCCGTCATCGCCTACAACGTCGGCGTGTCACAGACGCAGGCGCAGTACGCCGAAGTGATGGCTGACAACGCCGAACGTGCCGACGCGCAGATCCGGCTCATGAAGACACACCGCGCCGAGCTGAATACGCGCATGACGGAGATCGAGATGCACTTCGACATAGCGCTCGCTGCTCAGATGGATGAACTCAAGTCACGCATCGCGACGCTACAGACCTCCGGCGAGGAACTGAAGCGAGCTACTGCGTCACTCATCAAAGAGAGTAGCGACGAGTCGATGAAAGCGCGCTTCACACGCTGGGTTGGCGGACAGACGCTCAACACCTGGCAGGCGACCTTCAGCGCGTATCGTACGGCTGCGCTCAACCACTACTTCCCGGCTGGAGCGAAGCCCCCAGAGATTGTGGTCCATGACGTCAAGACACGAGAGCCGAGGACAGTGATGCCCCACATGCTGGGGCAGATCAGTCCATAGCGCCGGCTGAACGAGGGAGTCAAGAGAAAAGGCGGTGGCACATGAGCAAACTCGTCCGATTCAATCACATTCGTCCATTGGACGAAATTCCTCACAACAGCAAGGACGTTCGACTCAGTCCTAAAGACGCAGGTCACGTGCTGGAAACAATGTTCTACCAAGGACAGCGTCCGGAGCGGGGCGCCACGATAGCCAACTTCGGCGTACTGATAGATGACGGTGCGTTTCGCTCCGGCTCGCAGATCTGCATCGCGCAGGTGAACGACACGAAACGCATCGTCAACGGCCATCATAGGCTGACGGTCACAGCGGAAGGCAACAAGTCACAGTCGTTCACGATCACGACGTATAAATGCCTCAACATCGAAGAGGTGCACGCACTGTACATCTCGTTTGATAGCGGCATCGGTACCCGCTCAAAGGCCGACATGTTCGCCGCATTCTACGGCCGGGATCTCGTAAAGGCCGTTGGCAAACAGCGGATCAACGCGCTGATCACGGCTGTCGGTCCGGTTGTTAACGACTTCGCCGAAACGTTCCGACGCGCCCAAGCGCATCACGTAGCTCGGTACTGCTACGCCGCATATAACCTGCTGCCACAGTTGAAGCAATTCGAAATCCTGCTTCGCAATACAGTGGCAGCACTGCGGACGCGGCTGCACAAGAAGAGCGTACTAGCTATAGCGTTGACAACGTGGAAGTACCAGCCGAAGCGCGCCCAGCAGTTCTGGACTGTCGTAGCGAGAGGGGGCAGCGGCCGTGTGAACGATCCCCGCTCGCTCCTTCGCGAATTTCTCATCGTCAACGAGCCATTCCGCAAGCGGACGGCATACGCCCCTGAGAAGCCGTACACCGACCGCCAACTTACACACATCGTCGCATGGTGCTGGAACGCGTTCTTCACGAACAAGCGCACGAGCAAAATTGAGCCGTGCGTCGCCGTGTCACGAGACGCGCTCTACCTCGAAGGCACGCCAGTCGTGAAAGCAAAGAATAGCGGCGCACGGCGGAAGTCCACAGCGCTACTCAGCGCCAAACAACGCAAGAGTGTCTTGAAGCACGCACAACGTGGAAAGACTCCAAAGAAGGACGCGCCAGACTACCGAGCTGGATCCACCAGAATCGGACAGCAGGTGCTGCCGCAGCCCAGTCGACGCGCAGCGTCGTAGATTGAGAGGAAGTCATGCGTGGTTTTTCAGATGAATCAGCCATCCGCATGCGCATCCTCGGTTATGTGCTGCCCGTCATCGGGCACATTCTGTCGATGACCGCGCGGAAGTTGGTGACATTTATAGACGCCGCCGCCGGGCCGGGCGGGTACGGCGACAACGAAGACGAACAGCGCGCCGGCAGTCCTGTACTGCTCTACAACGCGGCAATCGCACTAGTGCAAGAATCTCGATTGTTCCTGATCGAAAGAGAGGCGTCGATCTATGATCGATTGCTCCGATTTGTACTGCAGCTGCCCACAGTGGAGCATACGCGTATCGTACCCGTATTCGGGGACTGTCAAGATCACCTTGCTCGCATCGTCGAAACAGCCGACGACGACCCTGTCGTGATTTTCTTTGATCCATGCGGGTATCAGATGCCCAACGTGCTGCCCCAACTGGCAGCACGATCAAACGTGACACTGTTGCTTCGATATAGTCTCGTAGCAGCCAATAGACAGATCGGTCCCGAAAAGCTGCAGCGTATGCTGAGCAAGTTACGTATGCCATTCTGGGGTTGTAATCTCGGCGACGTCGGTGGCCTGCACAAATACAGCTTCGTGCTGGGCACCCACGAGCAGCAGATTACGGCGGCCTGTAGCCGTGTCATGCCAACAATCGCCTCAGCAGACGCAGCCGTGTCCCAGCAGCTTACCAAGTACGCCAGTACGGCTACGCCGGCGTCACGACCGAAGCGCCGCAAGCGCAAATGATCTGAGGGTGCCGGGCCGATTCACATACTCGGCGAAGAAAGGGGGGACATTCCGCTCCCCCTTTTCTTTTGCTATCAGCTAGATGTACGAACGCGTTCTCAGTTGCTGATAGCAAAAAAGAAGTGGGTGCGCTACCCACTCCTTCCCCCCAACAGGTACGACTACAACGCCATCGCGCGATCCGCCACGGGCTGATCCGCATACTCGGCTTCCAACGCCGCGAGATATGCGAACGCCTCGCCCAGCGACAAATCTTTGGCGAGACGTGCCTCAGGCGCACAATAGACCTTCGGCTGACACTTATGAGCCTCAAACGGCTTGCAGCCCACGAACGTCTTGCCGCAGATCTCACAGTCGTGCGTCTCCGTCGACATCACATGAGGATGCAGTGTGCAACCGTACATACTTCGTCCTTTCCAATGAACTGACAGCTCCAATAGCCGCCTTCTTACTCACTTCATATTCACGCGTTTTCAGCCGATTTTTAGACGCAAAAAGAAACCCCCCGGCAGCCGAAACCACCGGGGGGCATCGAGGAGGAAGCGGTCGGGTGACCGCCCCGTACAGCGTCAGATGACCAGGTGCAGCTCGATGTTGTTGAGCGGCGCCGGGACTTCGAGGTTGATCACCGCGAGTATGCGGTCCTTGAGCAGCGGGTGCTGTTCAAGCTGAACAATCTCGTACGAAATGATCTGCGGACCCAGGATGTCCGTCACGACGAAGCTCGTGAAGAAGTCCAGGATCGACAGGATCTCGCCACGAATGATGTTGATCATCGTCGTGGTGACGTTTCCGCGACCGATGTAGACGGCCAGTCGGCGGAGGAACACGTAGGAGATCGAGTCCACGTTCGTGGTGATCGACTGCTCCTGGCGGTTCAGGTCCAGCGTGTTCGTCGACAGCTGGTGGCGCGAGTAGACAACGCCGGTGTTCGGCTCGCGCGTCACGATCCAGATGCCAGCCGCTGCCATGATGTTCAGCTGCGGCTCGTTGAAGAACTCGGTCGTGCGAGATAGGTCGTCCCACCCGTTGATCTCGATGTTCGTCAACCCCTGATGCGGCAGCACGCCCGAGCGGAGCCCGGCGAGCGAGCAGCACAGGAAGTAGCCGGGAACGGTGACGCCGGCATTGCCGACCTCATCCGGCCAGACGAGGTAGACGCGGCGGCTGGCGAACAGGCCAGCGTTCGTCGCGTGCTCTTCTGCCGTGGCCGTGCGGCTGAGGTTGCGCCAGATCTCCATCTTGATCGGCGTGTTGATCGGTGAGGAGGGACCGCTGTAGAGCCGGATCTCTTCGTCGTTCAATACCTCATCCACCACGTACTCGTCGTACGTGCTGTTGCCGAAGCCGTCGTCCTGGTAGTTGATGCGGACGATGTCGCTGGCTCGGACTTCCTGGTCCTGGCTGGTGATGAACTTCTCGCCGTCGGCGGTGAGCAGCGTGTACTGCGTGCCCGACGCGTCCGGGTCATCCGTGACGGTGGCGAGAATCGTGCCACCGACGTTCCCGAGAGCCTCGGACGTGACGTACATGCCCTTCTCGGTGACGGCCACCATGTTGAACCAGCCGATGCGCCAACGGCCCTTCTCGGGCGACGACATCGCTCCGATGTGTGCCTGGAAGAGGTCGAGCACCTGCTTGTCCTGCGAAAGCGGGACGAGCGAGTAAACGTCGTCGCGACCCTGCAGAACCTCCAGCGCCGCTGCCCAGTCCTCAAGCTCGATCGGGCTCGACGCGCACACCGCGATGTACTTCACCGCCGTGCCGTTCGAGTTTCCGAGCGCCTTGTAGATACCGTAGACGAGCGGGTTGTCCGGATCGATGACTGCGCCAGCACCGAAGTTGTCGGTGTTTATTGAGGACACGTCGGAGATCGAATTGACCTCGTAGCACAGACCCGTGAGCAGATCCCTGTGCTCGACGTAGACGATGCCGTCTTTGACTGGGAGCGGCTGCATCACGCCACTGCAGGTCCACTCCGCGTCGTAGGCGAGAATGCCGACCTTGAGCGTGATCTGGGTGTCGCTCTGCTCCCAGTTCACCAGCGGCGCGTAGCCCTCGCGGTTCTCGGGGACTTCGATGTCCTTCTTGATGTAGAAGGTGACTGCCAGATCCGGCGGCGACTCCGAGCTGCTGGAGCTGGTGCCGTGGTGGCACATGCCGCGCATCTCGTACGGAAGCGGATTGGACAGCACGACCGTCTTGATCGCGCCTTCGCCCTCTGCCGTCACTGCGATCGTGAACAGCTCGTCCTCGCACAGGCCGTTGGCTGCGGAGGTGAACTTGATCGTCAGACCCTGCGACCCAACCGGCACTACGGTGCCGAGCGCCGGTACGACGACCGGGCTGCCCTGGTCGACGCCAGTGCTCGTGGAGACGGAGATCTCGGCCGTGCCGAATGCGCCGCCCTTGGTGACGCGCACGAGGTAGGTCGTGTCGGTGGCGCCGAGGTAGACCCCGCCGCTCTCTGCGACCGGCGCGTCATACGCCTGGTTGACGACGACGACCCACGTCTGGCCGACAATGAAGTCGTCCGGGTCGATGCCGCCCGCCGGGCTGGAGCTGGAGCCACAGCCGTCGTTGTTGAACGTGACTTCAAGACCGCGTCCGCCGATCTCGGTCGCCACGCCAAACGCTTCAGGCGTGATCGTGAACGGACCCTCAGTGCCGCTTGCTGCGGTGACCTGCAGCAGCGCGGTCTCGGCGTCTCCGCCGTTGCCGCCTGCGACACACTTGATCGTGTACGTCTCAGAGATCAAGCCCTCGTCGCGGCCATCAAACGCTGCGCCGTCAACTGCCTCGACGCAGACGTTGTTCGAGTCGCCAGCTGTCTGCGAGTCGCTCGTGGAGGCCGACTGCGACGCCTTGTTGCTGATGTCCGCATCAGCATCGCCGATGACTGCCGGGACCACCTCGGGGATGAAGTCGAGAATCTGCGTGCGCAGACTCGACGGCTCGCCGCACGCGCTCGCCAGGATGTCGAGCACGTCGCCCGGGGAGACATCGCGATCACAGAAGGCGGCCGAACGATCGACGCCGTTCTTCGTCTGCAGAACCAGCGCGTCGAATCGGATCCTGTTGCGATAGCCGTCGACAGCTTGGATGACGCTGCCGTCGCCGCCCGGGTCGGTGTAGTACTGCAAGAGCGCGTCGTCCATGAAGACCTTGGTGTAGTCCTCATCGACAACGGCTCCCGCCGCTCGGTTCGGCCAGAGGAACGCTTCGTCAGCGTCCGGATTGTAGCTGCTCGTCACACGGATGTTTGACTTCTCGTCCTCATCCGAATAACGGTTCAGTGCGTATTGCGGCCCCACGATGCACGCACGTAGTGGCTCAGTCAGAGCCGTAGGAGCTATTGTGAACTCCTGAAAAACAAGTGCCTGCGGGAGTACATAGTCAGCCATGATTCACCCCTCTTACACCGCTCGCAGATCGATAGTGAGCGCCTTCAGCCATGGCGCTTCCGGAATGATGCGCCATTTCTCGAAGTACGCCCAGCCGACGACAACGCCGACTACGAAATGCTGATCGTACTCATCGAGCTTCTGGACTTCCGTCACGGATGTGACGGCTAGTCGTGTCAGCTTGAGATCCCGTCGAATTGCGGGAGCGAACTGTTGTAGTTCGCGGAAGACCTCGTAAGACAGAACCTCGGTCTCTGCTCCTGTGCAGCCAATGCTAAAGAGTGTATGGCTGCCCAGCACACCCACCGTGTGATAATCGCCTCGGAGGGTTTCTAGTTGTCCGTCTGCATCTCGTCCGAGCCCGACGGTCAGACCGTCGTTGATACCATAGCGCTGTGTGCGGAATTCGTTGCGCTTAATGTAGATCGCGGGTCGGTGATTCAGCTCAGCAGGGTTCCACTTATAAATCGGCTGAATCAGGATGCCTTTTTCTGCTAGTCCGTCCGTCGTGTCCTCTGGATCTAGTCGAACGATGTTGTCCTTGAGCGCAGCCTTCTCGACGTTGTTGGGATTCGAAAAGTGCGCTTGGACGATGCGAAGAAACGCGCCAGTGAGTATCTGCGGCGTGTGCCCTGTCGAGCACAGGCTGCTATACTCTTGCAGATCGACTAGTGTCGGCCCCGGGTCAGGCGACGGCGGGGAGGCCGACGACGTGCAGTCTTCCGCGATTCTAGCTTCGCTCATCCTTCACCTCGGGAGGCGACGGTATAACAACGTCGCCGACACTTGGATGGATCCGGCCAGTCAGAACCTCCTCTACTTCGTCCAGGTTGGGCTCGAACTCGAACATCGAGAGTCGCCCAGTACCGAACTGCTTTTCGGGAGGTTTCTTTTCAGACTTGGCCATGCTACTTCGACTGCGCCTCCGCCTGCTGAGCTGCATTGACGACCAGCTCGGCCAGCGCCGGTGCGAGCATCTCTTCGCTGAGGTTCGCGGCCTTTGCGAGCTGACCGTACGCGATCCCCATCTCGTTGCAGCAACGACCGATCCCGACAGAGAACGCCATCAGACGCTCCTGTCCTTCTTGCTCTGCGGCCTGCTTCTCACTCATCGAACACCCTCCTCTGTTACCACTCCTCGTAGGGGTCATCCAAACCCTTACTCACTTCCGTTGTAGACTGTGACGAAGACGAGCTTACAGGCTCAATCCCCACAGAATAAACGATGTCTGTTGCTGGTGCAAGTTTTAACTTGACACCTGCGATCAGCGGCACCCCTCGATACTCCGAAATGACGCTGTAGCCGTCGATGATCCACCGTTCGTCGCTGTTGGCCTGAATCCATATGTCTCGGGTGTCGATCTGCGGATAGAGAATGCAGCGCGGCGGCTGGTTGACCATGTCAGAGCTGTTGCCGCGCGGCGGCGAGCCGGCGTCGATTCGGCGATTCTTGCCGGGCACCCCGGTGATCCAGTATTCGACGCCGGGGTAGTACCCGCCGACGAACCCAGTACCGTAGCAGACCGGGCAGTCAGAATCGCGAACCTCTTTGGTGTCCCAGTCGAGGCAGCGCGGGCACGCCATACCGAACTGCTTCCGCTTCAGCAAGAAGCCCTGCGTTCCGTCGACCTTCCGCTGCTGCAGGTACTCGCGACGCATGATGTCACGCGCTATGAGCCAGTCCTTGCGATCCATGTGCCCGGACGACGGCGCTGGCTGGGACTTGTAGACCGGCATGCCCGGCGCGGAAGGAAGCACGAGCCGAACACGATAGTAGCCGGTGTTCAAGTCGGACCACGTACGTTGACAGATATCCGTGTAGCAACAGTCATCGACAATCGGCTCCGCGTTAAGAGTGAGCCATTCGTCAGTAGCGGGCTGGCCGAAGTCGACGTAGAAGTGGTACGGCTCGTTGAAATGGACGTCCTGCCCGAGCTGCCAGCAGATCGAGGTACCGCCGCGTGTCATGGGCCATACATCGACCCTCTTGAATTCGCAGTCCATGGGCTATATCCATCGTCGATAGGTGTCGTAGATCGGATTCTGACCGCCGAACGCCTGCTCAGGCTCGAACTGTGGCAGCTCAATCGGCTGGAGTGCTTCACGTGGGTTGTATCCGGCGGCTCGGTTGATCATCCCAGTGGCAAACGGCATTCCCATGAGGCCGGCAGTGCCAATTCGGCGCCCGGCGGTAAGCATCCGCGCCTTGCCGGCCATGTTCGCCGCCGTCATGAACTGCTTCAGCTTGAGCAGATGCTTCAGCGCAGTCGCCCACGCGGCCTTAGTGATCATCGGTAGAACGCCTCCCGATTATAGCCACCAAGAACCTGGAATGCGCCCATGCAGTTCTGATTGTACTTCGTGTCCCGCACCCACCTCATCCAGTCCTCCCACAGCTTGTCGGAGAGAGCCTGGTAGTTCTTCCACTTCACGGTGTCCTGCACCGTCACGCCACCCGCGCTGTAGGGCAGGTCGTTGCGCATCTTGTTGCTCGCGGCCATTCGGTAGAGCTGTGCCGCGACAGCGAGCGAATAGCTGTAGCGCCACGGGAAATTCGCAGGCGTATAGCGACTGACCGGCGGCGGAGTCTCGTTCCAGTAGTCGATGCAGCGGCGCATGCACAGCGCGATCTCGTTCCGCGTGAACTCCAGCTGGTCGATCAGGAAGTTGCCGGCCGGGTCGACGTCGCGCATCGACATCCGGATCTCGGCGATCGTCAGCTGCGCGCCCTGGTGGTTGGCGAGATCGGGGTTGATGACGAAGAAGAACGGGTGGACGCGACGGAGGTGGCCGTCTTGCCACATGAAGACTTCAGCCGTCAGCATACCGCCCTGGATCGTAACTTGCTCGTCGTAGTCGAAGGCGATCTGGCCCTCTGCCGGGGCGTCTGACGTCGCGACCAGCGTTGCCCATCGTCGAGAGTCTTCCGGTAGTTCCTTCATCACGATTTGTAGCCCAGTGAAATCCTCCTGCCCTGCAGAGGAGCTGGACGACGGCGTGTAGTTGGTGAGATCAATGGGTGCGCCGGTGTGCGGATCGATTAGTTGAAGACTGGCCGAGCCAAGCGTGCACTGATCTACTTCTACGCTCGGAACATCGCGCTGTGTTTCGTAGCCGCTACTGAGGCAGTCGTTGGCAAACGGCATCGGCTACTCCTTGCCGAGCTTCTTCACGTCCTCGGCGATCCCTTTGAGGTTTTCGTGTATCATCTTCTGCGTGGTCTGTACCTCGATCATCCGGTCACTGTTCTCACGGACCATCACACGCTGCTCGGTGAGCGTTGCGTCAAACTTCGTCAGTACGGCATCGACAGCCTTCACGCGCCCATCCTGCCGTTCGCTGATCTTCGTCAACTCCTGCGCGTGCATGGCCATTCGTTCATTCTGCCCAGCTTCGGCAGTGTAGTACGCAGTGAGCACAGCAACAATCACAGCGGCGATGGCCGAGATAATCGTGACGAGCGTCTTGATTCCCTGCCAACTACGCAAGTCGTACTCCCGTTCACGAATCGTCATA
>Ga0307377_10001466_pt1 | contig 29795 bp, 26 predicted proteins | sample TR3MG_FD_202535 | JGI IMG/M metagenome (GOLD analysis project Ga0307377, IMG submission 202535) | Soil microbial communities from Risofladan, Vaasa, Finland - TR-3 | ecosystem: Environmental > Terrestrial > Soil > Coastal area > Acid sulfate soil | place: Finland: Risofladan, Vaasa | collected... | reverse complement strand
GGTGGGGCCGCAGGTGGACGAGAGGGCGTTACACCGGCTGGTGCGCCAGGTCTTTCGTAATGCCGCGCGCAACAACTACGAACTATGGCACCTGGTGAGCCAGGGCCAGGCGGCGATCCGGGCCGCCGTCCATATTCCACCCGCAGCGTATGTCCACATTGAGCAGGCCCAGCAGCGCGGCAAGGGGCTGATCATCGCGGGGACCCACACCGGCAATTTCGACCTGGGTATTCTTGCGCTGGTGGTCTATGGCCTGGAAATGCAGGTGTTGGGGCTGGCCCACCGGCCGACCGGGGGCTTTAACCTGATGGACCAAATGCGCACGCGCGCCGGCGTCTACCTGACGTCCATCAGCGTTCCGGCCTTGCGGGAGGCCGTGCGCCGTTTGCGGCATGGCGGGGCCGTGCTGACCGGCGTGGACCGGCCTGTCGGCGGCGAGGAGACCACGGTCGAGTTCTTCGGCCGCCCCGCTCTCTTGCCGACCGGCCACGTGCGGCTGGCGCTCAAGACCGACGCGGCCATCCTGGTCGGCGCTCCCTATCGGGACGCGGATGGGCGCACCGTCATGCGCGTGTCACCGCCGCTGGAGATGGTCCGTACCGGCGACCCGCACGAGGACCTGCGGGTCAACCTGCGGCAGGTAGCCGCGTGGATGGAGGAATTCATCCGCGCCTGTCCCGAGCAGTGGGGTCTGTTCGTCCCCGTGTGGTCGCAGGGGCAATTGGGACACGGATAACACGGATGAGACGGATTGACACGGATATTTTACGTTGGCAGGCAATCTATAAAGTGGTATACTGTCGTAGGGAAGACTATCAATGGGAAAGCGCTCAGCATCCCCAACTGACATGCCAAGCGGTTCTCAGTCTGTAACAGACGAGTTGCTGCGCAACGTTACCCGGCGTATCGTGGATGCGCTCGCTCCAGAGCAGGTGATCCTGTTTGGTTCCTACGCCGAAGGGCGGGCCACAGCCGACAGCGACCTCGACCTGCTGGTGGTCACCGGACGGCCTGTAAGCCGTGAAGAACGCAGGCTACGCACGCAGGGACTGTTTCGAGATATGCCACTGCCCATTCAGGTGATCACCATCTCACGGCAGGAGTTTGAAGAGACCCGCGACGTGATCGGCGGTATTGCCTACCCTGCCGCAAAGTACGGGAGAGTCATCTATGCGAAGCCGTGAGGAGGTCATTCGGGATTTTGTCCAGCAATGGCTCCACAAGGCAGAAGGGGACCTCGCCGCAGCAGAGATTCTCCTGGCGAGCGAGGCAGGTGACTATTTCCCCTGTGCGTCAGATACCGAGGCGGCCTAGCACATGGGCCACCCTGGCCCACTCCTCCAAACTGAGCGCCTCCGCACGTTGGCGGGGGTCCACCCCGGCTTCCCTCAACCTGTCTGCCACCTCCTCCGGCGGCTGCCTGAGGCCGGCCGCCAGCGTGTTGCGCAGTTGCTTGCGGCGCTGCGCAAAGCCGGCCCGCACCACGCGGAAGAAGGCGGCCGTCTCCTCGACGGGCACGGGGGGCGTGGGGTGGAGGTCCACCCGTACCACCGCCGATTCCACCTCCGGCGACGGGTAGAAACTGCCTGGCTTGAGACGAAAGAGCAGGCGCGGTTGCCCATAGAACTGCACACTCACTGCCAGCAGGCTCATCTGCCCGGGCTTGGCGACGATGCGCTCCGCCACCTCGCGCTGCACGGTGAGCACCATCCGTTGGGGCTTGAGAGCTGCCTCCAGCAAGTGGCGCAGCACGGCCGAGGTGATATAGTAAGGCAGGTTGGCGACGACTTTGTATTGGAGATTGGAGGTTGGAGGTTGGAATAAGGCCGCGGGGTCCAGCGCCAGGATGTCGCCCTGGACCAGAGTCACGTTGTCCAGGCCAGCCAGCACGCTCTCCAGGACCGGGATCAGCCGCCGGTCCAGTTCCACGGCCACGACGCGCCCGGCCTCCTGGGCCAGCCGCCGGGTCAGTGTGCCCAGCCCTGCTCCCACTTCCAGGACGACGTCGTCGGGGGTCAGTCCGGCGGCTGCGACGATCTTTTCCAGCGCAGCCGGATCTACGAGGAAATTCTGGCCCAGCCCCTTGCTCGGCCGGAGGTCCCACTGCTCTAGCAGCCTGTGCACGTCCGATGGTCCCATTGGCCTCACCGCTGTACCCATCGGCCTCACGGGCCGGCTCTAATCGAGGATATAGTTGATCTTGCTCGGCACCGGGGTGAGCAGATATACGTCCACCCAACGATACCACAGCACCAGGTTGTCGTCGTCGTACCCCAGGTCAATGCGTCGCCCCTTGATCGCACCGCCCGTGTCTCCGGCCAGGCCGATCCCGTAGTTGGGCACGTAGACGCGGGTGCGCAGGGTCACGTAGCGCGGGTCCACGGCGACGATGCCGTGCTTCATGACCATGCCGGTGGCGGTGCGCCCATACCAGGGGCTCGACTTTGACGTGCCGGCCGTCGAGGCAGAGTACGAGGTCGCCAACATGCGCATCACGCGCCAGTACTCGACCGGCCCCTCTGGCGTCTCCAGGGTCCGGACGACGATCTGGATCCCATACCCCATGATCTTGGTCGTGGGTGGGACCGCCACGTACTCCCTTTCGACCTCCCGTGCGATCTCCTGGCCGTCTTCGTAGCGCACGCGGATGCGCCGTTCCAGGACGCCGGGGACCCCTTCTTGCATCACCCGTGCAGGGGAGTCCAGTTCCAGGTCTGGATCGGGCTGCCACGTGAACTCGAACGGAATGGGGTCCTGCTCGACCAGGAACCGCTCGCTGACCCGCACCACCTGGATCGGAACGTCGTTTTCCAGGGAGGCATCCAGGGGGGGGATGGTATAGTCTTCACCGATGAGGACGATCCTCAAGTCGGCCAACACCTCGTCCACGCGCTCCCGGTGCGTACGGGTGCGGAGCGTCCGCCCATCCACCTGCACCGTCACGGGTACGGAACGGTCCACGTAGACGTGTAGCCCGGCGGACATGCGCTCGCCCAGCCCTGGCCGGACCCCGTCGGCCAGGTAGAGCGTCAGCCCGGCCCGGCGCAACGCCTCCCCGACGGTGGCAGCGGTCGTGTAGAGTATCGTCGCCTGGCCATCCTCGTGGAGTGTAAAGGGCACAGCGCGGTGGATGACGATGCGGGCGGGCGAACCCTCACCCCCGGCCCCTCTCCCTGCCAGGGCGAGGGGAGACGTATGGCTGCCGGGCAGCAGTGCTCCTTCGACCTCGACCTCGTCGTAGGGGCCCAGCGACACTCTCGCCTCCTCCAACGCCGCCTCGACCGACGTGGCGTGGGTGCGGAACAGCACGTCGTGCCCATCGGCGCTGATGTACACGGGACGGGCCCTCCGCACCTCTACCGTCAACCCCGGCTCCAGCGGCGCATCCAAGGCAGGCGTGACGTCGTCCTCGGGATAAAGCGCGAGGCCGGTGTCCATCAGCAGGAGCGCCACGGTGTCCTGGTGGGTGCGCAGGCGTTGCACCTGGCCGTCCACCATGAGCGTGACCGGCGTCAGCGCGATCTGATAGCCGGCCACCAGCACGCTGGCGATCAACGCCAACGCCAGGAACGCCACCAATCCCCGTAGCACGGGTAGGGAGGCAAATCCCTCCCCCCTCTCAGGGGGGAGCCGGAGGGGAGGGTTGTTTCCGGCCTGTTTGGACGATGTCGCTGCGCTTATGGTCGCTGTATTCTCCATAGGGTATTGATACACAGGAGGAGGCGGCGGTTCCGCCGCCTCCCTTGATGACTGGTCGTGCACCTCCCGTCGAACCGCCTCACCCGGCTTACCGGGATCAACCGGCTCCAACCAGGCGCCCCTGCGGCGCCCAGGAGAAACTCCTTACCGCTGCTTCCTTCCGGACCTGACGGGGTTCGAAGGCTCCTGCCGCGCAGGACCCAATCTTCAACACCGCCTGACCTCGGCAGTATCGCATGACCCGGCTCTCGGGGGGGAATTCGACCCCGCTATGGCGGATTGCGGGTACAGGGCACCGCCAGCTCCCCGTCTAGCACGACCGCACGCATGCTACCGCATAGGAAACGAAATGTCAAATCTGGATTTGTGTGATACAATGAGCCCGTCAGGAGATCCCCTATGCCCATTCGTGTGCTGCCGGAACACGTCGCCTCCCAGATCGCTGCCGGCGAGGTGGTCGAGCGCCCCTCGTCTGTGGTCAAGGAATTGGTTGAGAACAGCATAGACGCTGGCGCTCGGGACGTCCAGGTGGAGACGCGCGCCGGCGGCAAGCGCTTCATCCGCGTGGCCGACGATGGCTGTGGCGTGCCGCCCGCCGAGGCGGAGTTGGCCTTTTATCACCACTCGACCAGCAAACTGGCCACGGCCGACGATCTGGCGCACATCATGACCCTGGGCTTCCGGGGCGAGGCGCTGACCTCCATCGCCGCTGTCAGCCGGGTGACCTTTGTGACCCGCGCGGCCGAAGAGCCGGTTGGGACGCTGCTGCGGCTGGATGGGGGCCAGGTGGTGGCCCGCCAGGAGAGTGGCCGGCCGCCGGGCACAGCGGTGACGGTCGAGGACCTGTTCTTCAACGTCCCGGCCCGCCGCAAGTTCCTGCGTGCCGAGCAGACTGAGCGCAGGCACGTGGACGCGTGGCTCACCCGCTACGCGATGGCCTACCCGGCGGTGCGCTTCACACTGGTCCACGACGGCCGTACGGCCTTCCAGTCCCCGGGCAGCGACCGCCTGCGCGACGTGCTGATCGCCGTCTACGGGTTGGAGGCCGGCGCCGCCGCGCTTGATATCCTCCCTGGCGACCAACCTCCAACCTCTGACCTCCAACTTCCAACTTCCAGCATCCAGGTCACGGGCTTCGTCAGCCCACCCTCGATGCATCGGGCCAACCGGGGCTTTATTACCCTCTTCGTCAATGGGCGCTGGGTGCAGGACGCCCGTCTGGCCTACGCCGTCACTCAGGCCTACCACACCCTCCTCCCCGCTGGCCGCTACCCGCTGGCCGTGGTGATGGTGCGGCTGCCGCCGGAGGACGTGGACGTGAACGTGCACCCTGCCAAGGCGGAAGTACGCTTCCGCGATGCGGATGTGGTCTTCCGGGCGGTGCAAAAGGCGGTGCGCCGCACGTTGCTCGAGCGGTCCCCGGTGCCCTTCGCCGCCCGCCCGGCAGGTGCCTGGTTGGTTCCTTCCCCGCAGTGGGGAGAGGAGCACCACGAGCGGTTGGCCCATCTGAGGCTTCAGCCAGCCGGCGAGCAACAGCGCCTGGACGTGGAAAGTCTCGACGTAGTGGCGTCTGAACGTGCATCGGAGCCGGGCCGGCTTCCATTATTGCGGGTGGTAGGGCAGTTGAGCGCGACCTACATCGTGGCCGAAGGGCCGGAAGGGCTGTATCTGATTGATCAGCACGCCGCCCACGAGCGGGTGCTGTTCGAACGGTTGCTGGCCGAGCGTGAACGAGCAGCGGTGGTGTCGCAGGTGCTCCTGGCGCCGCAGCCGGTGGAACTGGCCCCCGAATCGGCGAGCCTGCTCGAGGAATACGGCGAAGCGTTGAGCAGCCTGGGCTTCCATCTGGAACCCTTCGGCGGGACGACGGTGCTGGTGCGAGCGGTCCCCGCCATCGTGGCCCAGGTGGACCCGCGCCAGGTGTTGGAGGACGTGGCGGCGGCGTTGGAGGCGGGGGATGCGCCGTTGGGGGGCCGGGTCGAGGAGGCCGTGGCCCGCCAGGTCTGCAAGCAGGCCGCGGTCAAGGCCGGGCAGGTGCTGTCCCAGGCCGAGATGGAGGACCTGCTACGGGCGTTGGAGCAATCTGCCAGCCCGCGCACCTGCCCGCACGGGCGGCCGACCATGATCCACTTGAGCGTCGAACAACTGGCCCGCGAGTTCGGCCGGGACTAAGAAACCCGGTTTTTCCCAAAAACCGGGTTTCTGTTGAGGACAGGAGACATGCATCCATGAAGCACAGCCTTTTCTCCGTAGACGTCACCCCCAACTGGGAAGGGTTGGTCCGCTGCCTCCGGCGGCAGGGGACGCCGGATCGGGTTTATTCCATGGAACTCTTCCTGGATGAGGAGGTTCAGGCGGCCATCTGCGAGCGGTTCGGCCTCCTGGAGGGGCTGGACCTGGACGATCCGTTCTTCGACCTGAGGCGCCAGGTGGCCATCCAACGTTTCCTGGGCTACGACTACGTGCGCTGCGGCCTGGATGGGCTGGACATGCCGCTCAAGCACACCTCGGTCGAGGATACCGCCGGGCTATCCCGCCAGGGTGGGCGGAGTTACATGGAGGAACACCGGGGCCCCATCACCAACTGGGAAGAGTTCGAGGCGTATCCCTGGCCCGACCCTGCAACGGCCTCCACGCGCTCCCTGGAGTGGTACGCGGCCAACCTGCCCGAGGATATGTGCATCGTCGGCAGCGGCGGCTTTGCCCACTTTGCCGAATACCTGGCGTGGTTGATGGGCTACGAGATGCTGTGCTACGCCTTGTACGACCAGCGGGACCTGGTGGCCGCCATCAGCCAGCGCCTGAACGAGATGTACCGCATCGTCTTGAGACGGCTGCTCGAGTTCGACCGCGTGAAGGTGATCTGGGGCAGCGACGACATGGGGTTTCGCACCGGCCCCCTCATCAGCCCCCGCGACCTGCGCGAGTTTGTGTTTCCTGGGCACCGGTTGATGGCCCAGCAGTCGCACGCGGCCGGGCGGCCGTACCTCCTGCACTCCTGTGGGAACCTCAGCGCAGTTCTGGAGGACCTGATTGAGGGCGTACAGATAGACGCCAAACACTCCTTCGAGGACACGATCGAGAGCGTCATCTCAGCCAAGGAGCAATACGGGGAGCGCATCGCGCTCATCGGCGGGATTGACGTGGACTTTCTGTGCCGCGCCACCGGGGAACAGGTCCGCCAGCGCGTCCGCGCGACGCTCGAACAGTGTATGCCCGGCGGCGGCTACTGCCTGGGCACCGGCAACAGCGTCGCAAACTACATCCCCCTGGACAATTACCTGGCCATGATAGATGAGGGCCGCAGGTTTAGTGCCTGACAGACTGGCGAGTTCCCCAGGTCTCCCGTGCTATCCCAGTGAGATTAGTCCGCATTGTGCTCGAACTCGTCGAGCACCTCTCCCTCGTCGGAAATGACGGTTGCCTTCAGGTGGTCGCCGTGGATCTCGACCCGCACGAGGTGGTAGTCTAAGGTGAACGCGGCTTGCGCCGGTTCCTGCTCGTCTATGGCGTACAGGGGCGCTCCACCTCCACCCGTGACGAGATAGGTGACGCCGTTCACCTCGTTCCGCTCGTAATTATGCTTGTGTCCACTGAATACCACGTCTACCCCGTATCGCTCGAACAGCGGGACCAACGCCCCGCGCACGTCGTCCTCCCTACTATCCTCGACTGACGTGTAGGGCGGGACGTGGAAGGTGACGAACAGCCAGGGCTGGGTGTTGGTTGCCAGCGCCTGCTCGAGCCACGTATACTGCTCGCTGCCCGGTTTGAAGCGCGCGACTCCATCCACCTCCAGGCAGACGAAGCGGCCGTTGCCATAGTCGAAGGCATACCAGCGCTCGTTGCCCGGCAGGTAGAACAGGTCAAAGTACAGTGGGCTATCGTGTTCGTGGTTGCCCAACACGGTGAACAGGGGCACCCGCGCCAGCAGTTCCCGCTCGATCTCGAAGAAGATTCCCCACTCGCCTGCCTGGTGGCCATCGGCCACCAGATCGCCGGTGTGCAGCACGAAGTCGGGCGCCAGCGCCCGGATGCGCTCGACCACCGCCCGGTGGAATTGGTGCTGCGTGCGGGTATCGCCGAAGACGACGAAGGTGAAATCGGCCTGGCCGGGGCCGGCGGCGGTGCGGAAGGTCGCGTCGGCGCTCAGGGGTGTGCCCTCGCTCTCCACCCGGTAGTGGTAGAGCGTGTACGGTGCCAGGCCGGTGAGGGTGACGGCGTGGCGTGCTTCTACCGCCGGATTGGCGGCGCGCAAGCCGTACGCTTCCGTCTCGCCAACCACGACTTCCCCCTGGCTGGGCGAGCCCGTCTCCCAGACGACGACGATCGAATGGGCCGTGACCGATTGAAGGTACGGCCCGCGCACCAGGGCGACGCCGGCAGGGGTAGACGTTGCCAGCGGGGAGAGCGCGGGCGTGGCGGCCGGCGCTGCAGGTGAGTCTACAGCTGTGGGTGTGGCAGTGGGCCGCGGGGTAGGCGGCGGGGTGGACGTGGGTGTAGCGGTAGGCAGGGGTGTAGGCGATGGCGTGGACGTGCCGGTGGGCGTAGGGGATGGTAAGGCCGTCACAGTCAAGGTTGGCGTGAGCGTGACCGGAGCCTTTGGCACGGCCCAGCACCCGGCCAGCCCCACCAACACAACGACGGACACAGAAAAGGCAACGGAGAAGACGACGGACAAGCAAGTCGCCCCCGGTCTTGCGATTTGCCGATTTGCTAATTTGCCGACTTGCCGATTTGTCATTTGCTCATTTGCCATTTGTTCATTGTTCCCCCAGTATACCACAACTCCCCCCGTTCCGCCCACCTTGTGCCCTACGCCGACCTCTGGTATGATGGCTGTATGCTGAGGTCACGCTACACGCCCGCGCTGATCGTGGCGCTGGTGCTCTTGGGGATCGGCCTGTTGGCCTGTCCCGCCCTCATCCGTGCCCTGCCAGGCCGTTACGCCTACTACCTGCCGGAGCCGCTCCAGGAACTGCGCCACAATCCCCACCCGGACACGCTGCCCACTCCGGCGCTCACCCATACCCCTGTCCTCGTCCACACGTCCACCCCTGTTCCCACGGTTGCTCTCACTCCTACTTCTATGCCTGCCTCTACGCCCACGCTCTTGCCTCCCACGTCCACTCCTTCTCCGACGCCCACCCCCACCCCTCCGCCCAGGTTCGCGCTGACGGGCCTGCGCCACGAGCATCAGGGCTGGAACAACTGCGGGCCGACCACGCTGGCGATGGCGCTTTCCTACTGGGGGCGCAGCGAGACCCAGTACGACGTCGCCCCGCTGCTCAAGCCTGACCCGGAGGACAAGAACGTGAGCCCCTGGGAGATGGAGTCGTACGCGCGCAGCCTGGGGCTGGACGCGATCGTGCGCGTGGGCGGCACGCTCGAGCGGCTCAAGGGGCTGGTGCGCGCGGGCTTCCCGCCCATCGTCGAGACCTGGTACGTGCGCGACGCGCGCGACCAACTCGGCCACTACCGCCTTGTCGTCGGCTACGATGATGCCACACAAGAGTTCCTCACCTACGACTCGCTCCACGGCCCTGACGTGGCCATCGGCTACCAGGCACTGGACGAACTGTGGCGCGTCTTCAACCGCGTCTACCTGGTGGTCTATGCGCCCGAGGAGTGGGAACGGCTGGCGGCTGTCCTCGGCCCCGATCTGGACGACGCAGGGATGTACGAGCGGGCGTTGGAGACCGCCCGCCTCGAGGCGGCTACCCCGCCCGCATCCTGCGTGGCCTATGCCGATTGTGCGGATTGGGTGACCTTTTCCTGGTTCAACGCCGGCACCAGCCTGACCTCGCTAGGACGGCACGCCGAGGCGGTCACCGCCTACGACCAGGCGCGGCAGTTGGGGCTGCACTACCGCATGCTGTGGTACCAGTTTGGCCCCTACGAGAGTTATTGCGCCGTGGGCCGCTACGGAGACGTCGTCGCGCTGGCGGATGCGACGCTGGCCACGACGAACAACCTGGAGGAGTCCTACTACTGGCGTGGGATGGCCCGGCTGGCGAACGGGGATACCGGCGGGGCGCGGGCCGACCTGGAGGCCGCGCTGCGGTACCACGAAAACTGGCCACCCGCCGTGGTCGCACTGACAGATTCCTCGCTGCGCTCGGAATGACAGGTTCTTCGCGGGGCGCGGGCCGACCTGGAGGCCGCGCTGCGGTACCACGAGAACTGGCCGCCCGCCGTGGTCGCACTGACAGATTCCTCGCTGCGCTCGGAATGACAGGTTCTTCGCTGCGCTCGGAATGACGAGGGGGTGGGCTCTAGCCGATGTTTCACATTCCTTTCACGTGGCGTGCACACAAAAGTGGTATGATGGTCTCCGGGACCACTGCCTGACCGAATGGCAGGAACGTTCTGCGAGACACTACGCTTGGGAAGGAATGTACGATGCCGACACAGAAGATTGCCCTCAGATTGACCCCGCTGGATCCTCCGCTGGCCCTCTTTCTGCTCAGCGCCGTCTTCGGCCTGTGGCCGGCCTACGACCGTAGCCTGTGTTGGAACACGCTGATCGCGCTGGCCGCGGGTTTCTTCCTGTACGTGGTGATTTCCCGGCTGGCCGTACCCAAGCGCGGGTGGCAGGCCATCGCCATCCTCGTCTTTCTGGCGAGCGCGCTCCTGTCGCTGTACTTTGTCACCCAGTACGCCCATTTTGGCTATGCGGAAAAGGTGGGCGCGATCGGCCGCCTGGGGGCATGGATCGGCAAATTCATCCCACCCGTTGGCCGCCAGGCGGCCGTCATCTGGGTGCCCGAGGCTAACAGCGTGGCCACCTTTCTGGAAGGAATGTTCTTCCTGGCGGTGGCGCTGGCGTTGGCCGCCAGGCGGTGGGTGTGGCGGATCGGCGGGGTCGTCGGTGCAGGCCTGATCGGCCTGGCGTTGCTTATGAGCGCCTCGCGCGGGGCGTGGCTGGCGGTAGTGGTGGCGTCGCTAGTGTGGCTGGCTCTCCATTGGCGGCCGGCACGGGTGGTGGCGCTCCTGGGGGCGGTCGTGGCCCTGGGGCTGGTGGTCTACGTGGTCGTGCGGCGCGATATCACCGTGCTGGGCCAGATCCCGGTCGTCAATCGGACCGTGGCCCCACTGTTCATCCGCCCGGACCGGCTCGACGTGTACCGCAACAGTCTCTACCTGGTCCAGGACTTGCCGCTGACCGGCATCGGCCTGGGTGGACAGTTCGCCATGGTGCTCTCCCGGTATGCGCTGTTGATCCAGGTACCGTTCCTCACCTACTCGCACAATCTCTACCTGGAAGTGTGGCTCGAGCAGGGGCTGGCGGGCGCGGTGGCGTGGCTGTGGCTGATGGCGGCGCTGTTCCAGGCAGCCCGAACGTACGCCAGGCCCGAGTCCGACTTCTTGTACCAGGGCACATGGCTGGGCCTCACCGCCATCTTCGTACATGGCCTCAGCGATGCCCGGCAGTACGTGGAACCCTGGTGCTGGGCTCCGTTCTTCGTACTGCTGGGGTTGAACGCAAGTATCATCCTGCGCCGGGCTCCCGACCAGCCCCGCAGGCGAGGGTGGGTCGCTCCGGCTGCCGTGGTAGGGGCCTTTCTGATCGCCGTCTTGTTCGGCCTGCACCCTCTCCCCGCCACGCTGCACGCCAACCTGGGCTGCGTGTTGCAAGCGCGCGGCGACCTGCCCGCGTCGCTGGACGATGGGCAGCGGGTGGCCTTGCGGCAGCAGGCGGTGGACCACTACTGGCGCGCGATCCAGAGCGCACCTCGCAATCGGACCGCCCAGCAACGGCTGGGGCAGATCCTGGTGGACCAGGGCCAGTTCCAGCAGGCGGTCGAGCACCTGGAGATGGCGTGGCAGGCCGACTCCCACAACACCACCACACGCAAGGCGCTCGGGCTGACGTACGTGTGGGTCGGCGAACTGGAGAAGGCAAGCCCTTTGCTCCAGGAGGTACCCGACATCGTCCAGGAACTCAACACCTGGGGATGGTGGCGGGGTACGCAGCAGCAGACGGAACAGGCGATCAACGCCTACCGCACGTCACTGTTGCTGAAGCCGGACCAGCCGGAGGTAAAGGCAGGGCTTGATGAACTGGAGAAGGGGCTCGCTCCCTGATGTTGCCCCAGGAATGACCATCAGCACACGGGGCAGGCTTTCCAGGCTGCTCAGGTGGCGGACGGGAAAGCCTGCCCTGCTCTTACGCCGGATGTACCCGGATGTACCCATCCGCGCCATCCGCACCGGCTACCCGTACTGGTAGAACCCCTGCCCGGCCTTGCGCCCCAGGTGACCGGCGGCGACCATGCGCTTCAGGAGCGGGCAGGGGCGGTACTTGTCGTCCCCCAGCCCCTCGTGGAGCACCTCCATGATGTTGAGCACGATGTCCAGCCCGATCAAGTCGGCCAACTCCAGCGGCCCCATCGGGTGGTTCATCCCCAACTTCATCACCGTGTCAATTCCCTCCCGCGTGCCCACCCCTTCCATCAGCGCGTAGATGGCCTCGTTGATCATTGGGCAGAGGATGCGGTTGGAGATGAAGCCGGGATAGTCCTGGGCCTCCACCGGGGTCTTGCCCAGACTCTCCGCCAGCGCGACGACGGTGGCCGCCGTCTCGTCGGAGGTCTGCAACGCCCGGATGACTTCGACCAGTTTCATCAACGGCACCGGGTTCATAAAGTGCATGCCGATGACTTTATCCGGCCGGCGGGTGGCCGCACCCAGTGCGGTGATCGAGATGGAGGAGGTATTGCTGGCCAGGAGCACCTCCGGCCGGGTGCGTCCGTCCAGTTCGGTAAAGACCCGCTGCTTGATCTCGAGGTTCTCGACCACCGCTTCGACCACGAAGTCGGCGTCGGCGGCCGCCGCCAGGTCGGTGGCGGTCGCAACGTTCGCCAGCGCCGCCTGCCGCTGCTCGTCGGTCAGCCGCCCCTTGCTGTGCAGTTTCTCGACCGACGTCTTGATGGACGCCGTCGCCCGCTCGAGTTGCTCCGGCACGACGTCAATGAGGGTAACCCGGTAACCGTACGTCGCACACACCTGGGCGATCCCATTGCCCATCGTGCCCGCACCAATAACCGCAACGTGCTTAATCTCCATCTTGGCTCCTCCTGAATCGAGCACACCTCACGCTTCACGTTTCACGTTTCACGTATCCAAGTTGCGCGCCATTACTCGAGTTCGATCGCCATCGCTACCGCTTCGCCGCCGCCCAGGCACAGTGTGGCCAATCCCCGCTTGAGGCCGCGCTGGCGCAGCGCGTAGATGAGTGTGACGACGACGCGCGTGCCGGAGCAGCCGATAGGATGTCCCAGGGCGATCGCTCCACCGTGGACGTTGACCTTCTCCCACGGCAGCCCCAGTTCCCGCCCGTCGGCCACAGTCTGCGCGGCGAACGCTTCGTTGACCTCGAACAGGTCATAGTCCGCCACGGCCGTGCCGGTCTTGGCCAGTAGTTTGCGCACGGCAAAGATGGGGGCGGTGAAGAGTTTGAGCGGTTCGACTGCCGCCTGGTCGTAGGCCACCACGCGGGCCAGCGGCGTGATCCCCAGTGCCTCTGCCCTGGCGCGGCTCATCACCACTGTGGCGGCTGCCCCGTCGGTGATGCCCGGCGCGTTGCCGGCGGTGACGACGCCGTCGGGCTGGAAGGCGGGCTTCAGGCGCGCCAACGCCTCCACCGTGGTGTCCCGCCGGGGGACCTCGTCGGTGTCGAAGGAGATCGGCGGCCCTTTCCGCTGTGGAATCTCCACCGGCACGATCTCGTCCTTGAAGCGCCCCGCGTCAATCGCGGCCACCGCCTTCATCTGGCTGTTGCAGGCGTACTCGTCCAGTTCCTGCCGCGTCAGGTGGTACTCGCGGGCGATCCACTCGGCCGAATTGCCCATGTGGTGGTTCTCGAAGGCGCACCACAGCCCATCGTAGACCAGCCCGTCCACCAGTTTGCCATCGCCCAGCCGGTAGCCGAAGCGGGCCTGGGGGAGCAGGTAGGGGCAGTTGTCCATACTCTCCATCCCACCGGCGACGAAGACGTCGCCGTCGCCGGCGGCAATCATGGCGGTAGCCAGCATGATGGCCTTGAGCCCGGAGCCGCAGATCTTGTTGATCGTCGTCGCGCCGACGGTGGCCGGCAGGCCGGCCTTGATGGAGGCCTGGCGGGCGGGGGCCTGGCCCTGCCCGGCCTGAACCACGTTGCCCATCAGCACCTCGTCCACCGAGGCCGGGTCTATGCCCGCGCGCCCCACGGCGGCCCGGATGGCAATCCCGCCCAGGTCGGAGGCGGAGAAGGGCACGAGTGTGCCCTGGAACTTGCCGATGGGGGTACGGACGGCCGAGACGATGACGGCCTCCCGAGGATTCTTGGACATGGATGTTTTCTCCTTTGCTATGATGATTGGTCTGCCAGCAGCCGCTCGAACAGCGGCTGCAACTGGTGATAGGTCTGGTCCAACCATTCGGCGATGACCCGCGTCTGGCCGACGATGGTCATATAATTGGTGTCCCCGCCCCAGCGGGGGACGACGTGGAGGTGGACGTGCCCGGCCACTCCTGCCCCGGCTACCTCGCCGATGTTCATGCCGAGGTTGAAGCCCTGGGGCTGGTAGGCCTGCCGCAGCACCCGTACGCTGAGTTGGGTCAGGGCCAGCAACTCGGCCACCGTTTCCGCGTCCAGGTCTTCAATGTTCGCAACGTGGGCGTAGGGGACGACCATGAGGTGGCCGTTGTTGTAGGGGAAGCGATTGAGGATCACGTAGCACAGCCGGCCCCGGTGGACGATGTGGGCTACAACATCCTCCTCGCGAGGCTTGAGACAGAAAAGGCAGCCCTCTGGCCGGGGCTCTGCGCCTCGCAGGTACGCCATGCGCCAGGGGGTCCACAAGTGGCTCATCGGGTGCAATTGTACACCGAATCAGCGCAAGAGGCAATCCGCTGTTGACTTCTGTGCAAGGTTGGGATATATTTCAGGCGCCAGGGGAATCACTTTCTGGCGAACTCGTCTATCAACTTGTGAGGCCCGGCGGCAATCAGGTAGTAGGTATTGCCCTCGCGACGAAAGACGCAGCGATATGCATCGTCTATGTAGAACTCCCAGTAGCCGCTGCTGCCCCGTATCCGGTGAATATGGAGGGAGGGGTGGCGGGGGTTTTCAGCGAGGAAGCGAATCTGCTTCTTGAATTTCTCCTGTACTGGCTTGGGCAATGCTTTGTAATCGTTGCGCACGCGCTCGGTGAGTTCAATGATGATATCACTCATCGAGCCACTCCAGCGCCTTCTCAATGCCGCTGGCGGCCACCTGCAGTGTGCGGCCAGCCTGCACATCAGCCTCACCTTCGTGGATGCGGGCTTGCCATTCGTCGGACCAGAAGTAGCCTTGATCGGGATCCTGGCGCAACTGCTCCAGCAATACCTCGATGCGGCGAAAGGTGTCGTAACTGATGAGCACTTCCTTGGGCTGCCCACTCTGGTCGCAGAAAATCCTGGCCTCTGACAATTGGATATCTAACATCGCTGACCTCACTCGTTGACGAACGTAGAACATAGTGCCATTATATCACATCTGAAAGAGCAGACCAATCTGCATCAAGTTCATCATCGGCTGTAACGGTTTGATAGTGCGAATGTTGAGAGTATACGAACGAGCCCTATCCAGAGTCGCGCGGACTCAATTTCGCCAGCGGCTCCGCGTTGTGGGCCAACAGCGGCGAGTGCGGCTACCTACTCGGTATTCCATTAGGCCACCGTCGTGGCTCTCAGCAATGATGATGAAGGAGTGGCCTGGCTTTGCAGATGTTCCGTGTCATTTGATCATTCGCCCAAAACATGCTATTATCTCATTCACCTGAACACGTGATTCACCGTTGAGGTGGATATGAGAGCAGTAAGCGATGCTTTGCTTGAGTGCAGCCTGAGTAAAACTCTCTGCCCCCTGGTTTCGCTCACCGTTCTTGCCCTGACCATGAGCGGCTGCAGTTCGGGTCTGTTCCCCGCTGGCACCCCGACTCCTACCCCGACCCCCCTCCCACCGACAGCAACCCCCACCGGCGACTGGAAACTCGTCTGGGCCGACGAATTCGATCTCCCCGACGGTTCCGCTGTGGATCCGGCCAGGTGGTCTTTTAACGCCGGCGGTGGCGGCTGGGGGAACGGTGAATTGTAACACTACACCGACCGCACCGACAACGCCTACGTCGAAGATGGGGCATTGGTGATCAAGGCGCAGCAGGAAGACTACGTCAGGTCTGCCTACACCTCGGCGCGCCTGGTCACGCGGGACAAGGGGGATTGGCTCTACGGCCGCTGCGAGATCAGGGCCAAACTCCCCTCCGGCCAGGGCATCTGGCCGGCCATCTGGATGCTGCCGACCGATTGGGAGTACGGCGGCTGGCCGGCCAGCGGGGAGATTGACATCGTGGAGTTGGTGGGCCACGAATCCGCCAGGGTGCACGGCACGCTCCACTATGGCTCCCCCCATGCATCCCAGAGCGATCACTACGACCTGCCCGAGGGAAAGACCTTCGCCGACGACTACCACGTCTTCGCCCTGGAATGGGAACCGGGCGAAATCCGCTGGTACGTGGACGGCTACCACTACCAGACCCAGCGGGACTGGTTCACCTCCAGCACCAGGGGCGTGTATCCTGCACCGTTCGACAAGCGCTTCTACCTGATTCTGAACGTCGCGGTCGGCGGAGCCTGGCCCGGATACCCGGACGAGACGACGACCTTCCCCCAGTACATGCTCGTAGACTACGTCCGCGTCTATCAGAAACAGCCTGATTAGACGTCTACAGTACAACAGCATGGTTGAACCCCTGGATTTCTCCATCATTCAGTCCGCCCTGACCACCCAGGTCTTCGGACGGGAACTGGCCGTCCTGCTGCGCATCGGCTCGACCAACGACGTGGCGAAGGACCTGGCGGCGCAAGGAGCGCCTGAGGGCACCGTCGTCGTAGCCGACGAACAGACGGCCGGCCGGGGCCGCCTGGCCCGGCGCTGGCTGGCCCCTCCGCGCACCTGTCTCCTCTGCTCGCTCCTCTTCCGCCCCGATCTGCCTCCCATCCAGGCTCAGCGGCTGACGATGCTCTGTTCCCTGGCCGCCGCTGATGCGATCGAGCAGGTGGCCGGGTTGTATGTCCACCTCAAGTGGCCCAATGACCTGGTAGTCAAGTCGCAAATTGGCAAATCGCAAATCGCAAATCCGCAAATCCGCAATCCGCAATCCGCAATCCGCAATCCGCAATCCGCAATCTGGAGGAAACTGGCCGGTATCCTGACGGAGACCGGCATCACAGGCGAACGGCTAGACTTTGCCGTGGTCGGCATCGGGGTCAACGTGAACGTCAGGCCGGAGGCGTTGCCCACCCTGGCCCCCGACGCGACCAGCATCCTGGCCGAAGTGGGCTGCCCGGTGGATCGAGTCGCCTTGCTGGTTGCGCTCCTGGCCGGCGTCGAGCGGCGCTACCGGGGCTTGCGGGCTGGCGAGAGCCCGCACCGGGAATGGGCGGCCCGCCTGGCGACGCTGGGCCAGCCGGTGGAGGTGAGCACGCCTGCGGGGGTGCTCGTTGGCGTGGCTGAATCCGTGGACGAGGATGGGGCGCTCCTGCTGCGCCTGCCGGATGGGGGCTTGCGGCGGCTCCTGGCGGGGAACGTCACGCTGGCGCGCTCAAGCGGCCAGGAGTAAATCAGCAGTACACAAAGCAAACCGTCGGTGATGGGCATCACCGACGGTTCTTGGCAGTCTCAGTGCTCATGGGCTTGGGGCTTTGTCCGTCACACGGGCAGTTAACACTCGATGCACAGGAGCCTGCCAGGTACCCCCGCCGCGACTCGAACGCGGGCCATCGGCTTCGGAGGCCGATGCTCTATCCAACTGAGCTACGGGGGCAACTGCTATTATTATACCACATAAAGCCCTAAAGCGCAAGTCCACGCGGCTACGGCTTCAATCGCAACTCCAGGTGGATCTCGTCCCGCACCGGGATGCCGGCCAAGCCCGCCTCGATCGCACCATGGTGCTCCACCAATTTGCCCACCAGCACTTCCGTGATGGTGAACCCCAACTGCTGGTAGAATCCCAGCGCCAGCAAGTCGTCGTTGCTCGTGGCGACGATGACCCGCTTTGCCCCCTCGGCGCGGGCCAGTTCGTTCACAGCCGCGACCAGTTCGCGCCCTACCCCCCGCCCCTGCCAGCGCAGCAGGACGTTGAGCATCACCAGGTTGACCGCGTCCCCTTCGCGGGCGTAACTGGCCAGGCCGATGATCTCATCCACGTCGCAGGCCAGGTAGGCGGGCAGTGCATCCACCCGGTAACTGTGGCCAAAGCACTCTACCTCGACTTCCCCCCAAAAGTAATGCGCCAGTTCGCTGATGCGCGACCGGTCGGCGGGGGTGGCGGGCCGGATGGTGAGCGGCGGCCGCGGCGCCTTGCCCCGCGGCCCGGTTACCTCCAGCCGGGCGTGCGCCAGGCACAGGTATGCACCGGTCTGGCGGTCGTGGTAGATGGCACCGGCGCCACAGTAGGTACACGATTTCATCTTTGCTCCTTGCGGTGGGTGATGTTACAATTATACCACAGTGGGCTGCCTGCCGTTCGCGATGCCCCGCGCGCAGCGGGCGCGCGGCACAGACCGCGAGTATAATCTGCATTTGGCCTGTTCATGGTTTCCATTGCGTTACAGAAGCGTTACGGACGATGAATGACTATTCTCCTGCTACCTGGCGGCTTGTCCGTTCGGCCCCTGCCAGTGGGGCGACCAACATGGCGATAGATGAGGCGATCCTGCAGGCGGTCGCCGCCGGGTTGGTCCTGCCCACGCTCCGCTTCTACGCCTGGGAGCCGGGATGTCTGTCCCTGGGCCGGGCCCAGCCCTGGACCGACGTGGACCTGCAGGCCCTGCGGTCGGCCGGTTTCGACCTGGTGCGGAGGCCGACCGGCGGCAAGGCCATCCTGCACGTGGATGAACTGACCTACAGCGTGATCGCGCCGCTGACGCTCCCCCAGGTGGCCGGGTCCATCGTCGAAAGTTACCGGCGCCTCAGCGCCGGGCTGGTGCGCGGCCTGGAACGGCTGGGCATGGCCGGCCTCGTCGCCGACCGGCGGGTAGAGAACCGCCACCCCGCAGGCCCGGTCTGCTTCGAGGTGCCCGCCGACTACGAGATCACCGTGGGGGGGCGGAAACTGGTGGGCAGCGCGCAGATGCGCGCCGGTGGCGTGGTGCTCCAGCATGGGGCGCTGCCGCTGTGGGGCGACATCACCCGCATCTGTGCGCTGTTGGTGGCAAGCCCTGATCCTGCCCACGTGCGCGCCCGGGCCACGACCATCGTCGAGGCGCTGGGCCGGCCGGTCACCTGGGACGAGGTCGCCGAGGCGCTGGCGGCAGGCTTTGCCGAGGCGCTCAACCTGCGCCTGGTTCCGGGCGCGTTGACCGGGCAGGAGCAAACCTGGGCGGAGGAGTTGCGAGCCGGCAAATACGCAACGGACGAGTGGACCCACCGGGGTTGACCCCCCCGCCCGCCCATGTTATACTCTCTAACACACATCACGCATCACGTTTCACGGACCACGCACCACGTCCTACGCATTACGAATTACGCATTACGAATTACGCATTACGAATTACTCCATGATCATCGGCTCCTGTAGCATCGAACTGCATCTTCCTGGCAATGGCTCGCTGAAAGGCAAGCGCGGCATCCTCAAGCCCATCCTGGCCCGCCTGCACCGGGAGTTCAACCTGGCTGCCGCCGAGGTGGCCCACCACGACGCCTGGCAGTCGGCCGGAATCGCGCTCGTCACCGTCGCCAACGACCCTGGCCGCGTCCACCTGGTCCTGGAGCAGGCCGTGCACTGGATCGAGGTCTACCATCCCGAAGTGCAGGTCGTGGACTGGGAGATTGAGGTCCTGTAGCGTTGGAGGTGTTGCCTTGAAGCTGACGTTGTCTGCCCGCCCACCGTTCTCCTTTTCCAGCGTCGTAGATTCGCATGGCTGGGTCAGCCTGGTGCCCTTCGGCAAAGACGCCCGTACGGGGGGGCTGGCGCGCGTCGAACGGCTCGCCTCGGGACGGGTGGTGGAGATGCGCCTCCACGAAGCGCCTGGCGGCGTCAGCGTCCAGGTGGCCGACCCTCTGAGTCAGGCCGAGCGTGACGAGACTGCGCGCAAGGTCGAGTGGATGCTGGGGTTGGACCAGGATTTCTCTGCCTTCTATGCCCTGGCGCGGGAGGAGCACCGGCTGGCGCACGTCGAAGCGCAGGCACGGGGACGCATCCTCCGCTGCCCCACGCTCTTCGAGGACGTCGTCAAGACGATCCTGACCACCAACACTCAATGGGGTGGCACCATCCGCATGGTCGAGGCGCTGGTCTCCCAATTCGGCGACCCGCTGCCCGCCGACCCCGCGCGCCACGCCTTTCCCGCGCCCGGCCGGTTGGCCGGTAGCGACGAGCAGACGTTGCGCTCGGCGACGCGGCTGGGTTACCGGGCTCCATACGTGCTGGAACTGGCGCGGGCCGTGGCTTCGGGCGCCCTCGATCTGGAATCGCTCAAGACGGCCGACATGCCGACCCCGCAACTGCGCAAGCAGTTGCGGGCGATCAAGGGGGTCGGGGACTATGCGGTGGCCTGTCTCCTGATCTTGCTGGGCCGTTACGACGCCGTCCCGGTGGACTCCTGGGCGCTCACGTTGGTCTCGCGCGAGTGGTACGGTGGTAACCCGGTGGGGCGGGCTGAGGTCGAGGCGGCCTTTGAGCGCTGGGGGCAGTGGCAGGGACTGGCGTACTGGTTCTGGGGCTGGTCGCACGCAGACGGTTCGTAGTAGGCGCTTCAGCGCCTTTTGGCGGGTTTCTGGAAAATCATGACGTACTCGTGCTTAAAGATATAGTACCCGCCGGCCAGCGCACGGTAGCGCCACAGGTTGTTGTCGCGCCCCTTCCCCCGCTCGTTCCCCTCGATGTTCTTGACCACGATGGCCTTGGGCCGGAAGCCGGTCGCCTGCATCCGCTCCAGGCAGTAGAAGCTCAGGGGCACCAACTCCCCCCGCGCGTACTTGTCGCTGATGACCAGCACGGCGAATCTGCCCGGTTCCAGCAAGTCGAAGCCATGGCGAGCGACGGTTCCGAATAGATCGAGAAAGGCCTCCAGGCTGGACGCATTGGAGAGGTCGGCCGGATCGTCAGAGAAACGAATGATGTCGTGGTAGGGGGGATGCAGCACCAGCAGTTGGGCGTACGCAGCCCCTTCGGCTCCCATCGTCGCCAGCAGCCCCTGCACGCGCGATGCCGTCTCCGGGCGCGTCGAGTCCCCCTGCAGGACGTGGATGCGGCTACCCAGCAGGGCGGGCGGAACCTTGGCCCGCACCGCTTCCACCAGGTCCGGCTTCAGTTCAACGCCGATCAGCCGCCGGTTCAGCCGTACCGCTTCGATGGCCGCCGTCCCCGAGCCGAGGAAGAGGTCGAGGACGACGTCATTTTCCCGGGTGTAGCGCAGAAAAGTCTGGGTGGCGATCTGGGGGATAAAGTTGCCGTGGTAGTCCAGTTGGTGGCCGCCGGTGCGATCGCGGGCCTCGATCAGCCACAGGCTATCGGTCCACACCTGGTCGTACTCCCGCCAGCGGCTGAGGTCCATGTCGGAATAGGGCGGGGTCTGGGAGCGGCTCATACCTGCGCCTGCGCCAGGATCTCGTCGAGCAGGTCCGCGGCAGTACGACCGGTCCGCCCGCTCATGGCCACCTGCAGGTCGCGGCGAAAGCCGTGCAAAAGGTCGTCGCCGGTGGCGTAGCGGGTGAGCGCCAGCGCTCGCACACCGTTGGCGATGGCGTAGCGGGGCTCGTGCCGGTCCAGATCTTCGAAGAAGAACGTGCAACTGGCGTACATGCGCTGCCGGTAGAACTGCGCCTCCAAGAGCGCTAGCAGCCGCTGGCCTCCCTCGCTGCTGAGGTGGCCCAGGCCGTGGCCGGCCAGGAAGCCTGGACCATCCACCTGACCCAGGATCACGGCGATGTAATCGTCCCGCAGCGGCCAGGCCTCTACCCCCAGCCGCTGGGCTTCCTGCACGTAGACCCCGTCCAGGTCGCAGGCCAGGTTGTCCAGCGCCCGCCGCAAGGCTCCCTTCCAGCGGCCGTCGCCGGGAGTACAGCCGCAGCCGACGGCCCAGCGGTCCAGCCGGTGTGCGCAACTCCAGGCTGTATTCTCCATCACCTTCAACTCCGCCTGGGGTGGGTTCTGGCGCAGGTAGAGCCCCAGCGTCGTCACCTGGTAGCCGTGCGTCTCCTCTCCCGCCAGGATGCGGCCCAGCACCTCCACCCCCTGCCGGAAGTGGTGGCCGAAGGTCTCCCCGTCGGTGGCGATGAGCGCCAGCCCTCCCCGCTCGCTCCGCCACTCCATGTGTGCCCGCAGCCAGTCCTCTACGCCGGCCGGGTTCGGCATGCCGAAGGAGAGGCTATTCGAGAGGTCTCGGTCGCGCACGAATACTGCGATCTCCCCACCACTGGCAAGCCGCACCCGGTATGGCCCGGCCCCCCTCGCCAGGTCACCCTGCACCTGCTCGTCGGAGAGGATGGTGAAACGGAGCCCCTCCGCGGCCACGATCTCCAGCGTCTCGGCGTCCACCGCCATCTCTGGAAGCCACATCCCGTCGGGCCGGTGGCCAAAGCGGTGGGCGAAACTGGCGATCCCCCAGCGGACCTGGCAGATCTTGTCGCGGCGGCGGGCCAGCGGCAGGATGGTGTGGTGGACGGGTTGGGCCACCCCGTTGCTGGCGGCGTGGGCCTGATAATAGTTCCATTCGGCGGCGACGATGCGCGCGTAAGTGGCGTGGGCCTGTTCGTCCAACCAGCGGGCGAGCGTACCTCCCAGGTTGAAACTGACCTGGCCAAAGTAGCCCGCTTCCGCCAACGGCGCGTAGCACTCGGCGGTGATGCGCTCGTTCCAGTTCGCATAGGGTGCAGCGTCCGGTTCACGCGGGATGTGCCCGGTGAACGGGTCCGCCCGCGGGGGCTGGTAGCAGTGGCAGTGGATGCATAGAACCATTGGCATTACGAACCATTCTACCATCAGCCCAGTGAAAGTGCAATATCGGGCTGACCTTCCCGAAGGCTCGCAAGTGCACCGCGAATACCAAGGATGCCACCCGAGGTGCACATCGTGTGCTGAGCGCCCCCACTGAAGTCTTCGGGAAGATAGTTCGAGTTGCCCACTTCCCGAAAGCAGTGTAAAATGTACTTTCAAGCACTGGCAAGCCCAGGTGGGCGCCAGTTCATCCGACTGATTGCGCGGCCGCCAGCGCCGCGTTGGAGCAAGACAGAAATGAGTGAAATCTCTAATCTCGAATCTCAGACTCCGAACCCTGAAACGCAGGATTCCGCTCCGCAATCTCCAATCTCCAATTTCCAATCTCCAGCCCCTGATCCGCAGTCCGCAATCCGCAATCCGCAATCCGCAATCCGGGTGGCTGGTGTGCGGTTTCAGCCGACAGGTAAAGTCTACTGCTTCGACGCCAGCACCTGCCCGGACCTGCAGCCGGGTGACTTTGTCCTCGTCGAGACGGCGCGCGGCCAGCAGTTGGGCCGGGTGGTCAACGTGCGGCCTACGTGTGAGGGTAAAGCGGTGGAACTCAAGCCGGTACAACGGCGGGCCACCGGTCACGACCTGGCGTTGCGCCGCCATTGGCAGAGCCAGGAGGCGGAAGCGCTAAAGGTCGCCTGTGAGGTGGCCGAGCAATTGCGCATGCGAGTCAAGATCGTCGTGGCCGAGTACACGTTTGACGGCCAGCGCCTGACGCTACTGTACGTGAGCGAGGACAAATTCGACGCCAACCAGCTGATCCAGGAGTTGCAGCGCCGGCTGGACGTCCGCGTGGATTTGCGCCGCATCGGCCCCCGCGACCACGCCAAACTGCTGGGGGGCTACGGCGCGTGTGGAGAATTGCGCTGTTGTGCCCGCTTCCTCTCGGAATTCAACCCCGTCTCCATCAAAATGGCCAAGACGCAGGGGGTCTCGCTCAACCCGTCGGACATCACGGGCATGTGCGGGCGGCTGCGCTGCTGCCTGATGTACGAGGAGGAACAGTACAAAGAGGCGAGCCAGACCATGCCCCGGCGCAAGAAGATGGTGCGCACACCCCACGGCGAGGGCAGGGTGGTGGACCTGCTGCCGTTGAAGGGGGTCGTCGTCGTCCAGATCGAGGACCGGCGCGTCGAAGTGCCATTGGAAGAGGTGGAGGTCATCTGACCATCGTGGATTTCAGAACCGACGCACAAGCGCTGCGCGAGCGGTTGGTCGCCTGGCGGCGCGATTTTCACGTGCACCCGGAACTGGGGTTCCAGGAGCACCGCACGGCGGGTGTCATCGCCGGCGTGTTGCGCGAATTGGGCTACCAGGTGCAGACGGGCGTCGCCCACACCGGCGTGATCGGGCTGTTGAAGGGACGGCATCCGGGGCCGGTCGTCATGCTGCGCTGCGACATGGACGCGCTGCCCATCGCCGAGGAGAACGCCGCCGCGTACGCCTCGCAGAACCCGGGCGTGATGCACGCCTGCGGCCACGATGCCCACGTGGCGATCGGGCTGGGCGTCGCGACGCTGATGGCGCAGCGCCGGGACGAGATGGCCGGCACGCTCAAACTGGTCTTCCAGCCCGGCGAGGAGGGCATGGACGGAGCCAGGGTGATGATCGAGCAGGGAGCCCTGGAGAACCCCCGCCCCGACGTCTTCCTGGCCGCCCACGTGTGGAGCGACATGCCCGTCGGCACGGTCAGTGTCTCCTCGGGCGCGGTCATGGCAGCCGCCCACAAGTGGACCTGCACCGTGCGGGGGCAAGGCGGGCACGGGGCGCTACCGCACCAGACGGTGGACCCCATCGTCGCCACGGCCCACGTCGTGACCGCGCTGCAGACGATCGTCAGCCGCAACGTCAGCCCCCTGGAGACGGCGGTGGTGACGGTGGGCACGCTGCACGGGGGGGACGCCTTTAACGTTATCCCCGCCCGGGTGGACCTGAGCGGCACCATCCGCACCTATGACCCGCAGGTGGGGGAGACGGTGGTGCGGCGGGTGCGCGAAGTAGTGGAGGGGGTGGCGGCGGCCTGCGGCGCCACCGCCGAGTTGGACGTCATCCCGCTGACGCCCGCGGTGATCAACGACGCCGGGGTGACCGAGGTGGTGCGGGCGGCGGCCGAGGCGGTGCTCGGGCCGGAGAACGTGTCCTCTGGCATACGGACCATGGGTAGCGAGGACGCCGCCTTCTTCCTGCAAGCGATGCCGGGCTGCTATTTCTTCGTCGGAGCGGGGAACCCGGAGCGGGGGCTGGATGCTCCGCATCACAACCCGCGTTTCGACGTGGACGAGGACGTGCTGCCCATCGGGGTGGCGGTCCTCACGCACGCCCTGGCGCACTACCTACTATAACGAAGCCCCCACCGCCAGGTGGGGGTGCGGTCACCGCTACGCCAGGCCTGGGCAGGCTGTCACGGAACCCCCCACTGGCGTGGGGGGCTTGTTACAGCCGAAGCCCTCACCACGAAGCCCTCACCGCCAGGTGGGGGTACGGTCACCGCTACGCCAGGCCTGGGCAGGCTGTCACGGAACCCCCCACTGGCGTGGGGGGCTTGTTACAGCCGAAGCCCTCACCACGAAGCCCTCACCGCCAGGTGGGGGTGCGGTCACCGCTACGCCAGGCCTGGGTAGGCTGTCACGGAACCCCCCACTGGCGTGGGGGGCTTGTGTGGATGAAGCCCCCACCGCCAGGTGGGGGTGCGGTCACCGCTACGCCAGGCCTCCTTCCTGATCCCTGCTCCCTGCTCCCTGATCCCTGATCCCTACTTCCTGCCTACCCCTTCACCACAAACTTGCCGTTGAGCAGGTCATTGTCGCGGGAGGAGTTGCCGACCATGACCTCGAACTCGCCCGGCTCGACCACCGTCTCCATGTCTCGGTTCACCAGCGCCAGCCGCTCGTAGGGTACCTCCAATCGCACTGTCTTCTTCTCCCCCGGCTCCAACTCCACCCGCTGGAACGCTTTCAGTTCCATGACCGGCGTGGTCACCGAACTGGTGACGTCGTGGACGTACAACTGGACGACCTCGACCCCGGCCCGCTCCCCGCCGTTCTCCACGTCCACCTCGACGCGCAGCGGCTCCCCTGCCCCCACTTCCTTCGTGAGCACCCGCAGGTTGGAGATGGCGAAACGGGTGTAGGATAGCCCATACCCGAAGGCGAACAGCGGCTCGCGGGGCATATCGGCGTACTGGCCGCCGTGCCAGCCGCGTATCTGGTTGTAATAGACCGGCTGCTGCCCCACGTGGTACGGGAAGGAAATGGCCAGTTTCCCGCTGGGGTTGCGGTCGCCGAACAGCATGCCCGCTACCGCCGTGCCCCCTTCCAGGCCGGGGTTCCAGGCCTCTAGGATGGCGTGGGCGTGTTCGGCCACCCACGGGATGCTCAAGGGTTTGCTATTGACCAACACCACCACCATCGGCGTCCCGCTGGCGTACACGGCCTCCAGGAGCGGTTGCTGGGCGCCGCTCAGGTCGAGGTTGGCCCGGTCGCGCCCCTCGCCCGTCAGTGCCAGGGTATCGCCCACCACGACCACCGCCACGTCCGCCCCGCGCGCCAGCGCCGCCGCCTCGGCGATCCCCTCCGGGCTGGGGTCGAGCACGTCGCAGCCCCGGGCATAGTCCACCCGGCAGGCCGCTCCCGCCCGTTGGCGGATGCCGTCCAGGACGGTGACGATGCTCTCGCGAGGCCGTTCCGGCAGGTCCGCCGCGTCCAGTTGGCCGCTCCACGACACCCAGTCTCCCAGTTGCGCCTTGACGTCGTCGGCGTTGGGGCCGAGCACGGCGATGCGCTGCAGGTCGCCGCCCAGGGGCAGCAGGGCACCCTCGTTCTTGAGCAGCACCACCGACTGGCAGGCGCTTTCCAGGGCGACCTGGCGGTGCCGGGCGCACCCGATGATGCGCTCCCCCTCCTCGAGGTCCACGTACCGGTTGTGATCGAACAGGCCCAATTGGAACTTGAGGCGCAGGGTGCGCCGGACCGCCTGGTCCACGAGCGCCACGTCCAGGCGGCCGCTCTGCGCCAGGCTCACCGCGGCCTCGACGAACTCGGGCGTGGACATAGCCACGTCGTTGCCCGCCTCGACCGCCACCTGTACCGCCTCTTCCATCGTCGTGCAGACGTTCTGCAGGTATAGTAGCCACCCGACGTTGTTCCAGTCGGTCACCACGAACCCCTCGAAACCCCATTCCTCCCTCAGCACCTCCCGCAGGAGCCAGCGGTTGGCCGAGCAGGGGGTGCCGTCAACGGCGTGGTAGCCCGCCATGACGGTCGCGCAGCCGGCCCGCACCGCGTCGTGGAAGGGCCGCAGGAACAGGGAGCGCATAGCGCGTTCTGAGAGGTCGGCTTCCGCCGAGTCCCGTCCCCCCTGCGTGCCCGAATAGCCGGCATAGTGCTTGGCGCAGGCCAGGATGGTGTGCGGATCGGCCAACGAACGTTCGCCGCGCGCGTCGCCCCCCTGGTAGCCGCGCACGAGCGCGCTACCGAGCAGGCCGACCAGGTAGGGGTCTTCGCCGAAGGTCTCGTCAATGCGCCCCCAGCGCAGGTCCCGCGCGGTGTCCAGGACCGGCGAGAAGGTCCACTGCACGCCGGTATAGGAGGCCTCCGTGGCCGTGATGCGGCCGATCTCCTCGACCAGTTCCGGGTTCCAGGTGGAGGCCAGCTCCAACTGGGTCGGGAACACGGTGGCGGTGGGCCAGAAGGCGTGGCCGTGGATGGCGTCTATGCCGAAGAGGATGGGGATACCGAGCCGGCTCTGTTCCGCCAGCCGCTGCAACTCCTGGGTGAGCGGGCCCATGGTGTGCAGGAACGAGCCGACGTGTTTCTCGCGCAGCCACCGCCCGGCCTCCTGCCGGCCGTCCAGCTGGGTCATCTGCCCGATCTTTTCCTCGATCGTCATGCGGCTCAGCAGGTCTTCCACCCGCTCTTCGACAGAGCGATGGGGGTCTTGGTAGGGGACTATGTCTGGCATGATGAATCACCCCTCGCCGATGAGATACGAATAGTGGGCCAGGCCCTGCGATTCGATCCGTTCACATAAATAAACCTCTGCGTCTCCCCGCCTCTGCGGCTCTGCGTTGAGTTACCCCTGCTTGGCTCTGGCTTGTCCAGGTTTGGAGGCGCACCTAAATCTCCACCTCGTTCTCCCCTCGTAACACTGCCCGGCCTCGCGCCAGCACCGCCTCCGGCGTCTCCTCCCGCTGCCCCATCTCGGCGTAGAACTCGGGCGTGCCGTAGGTGCGCGTGCGCACCACCACCGGCATCGGCACCGCGTGGCCCAGGATGAGCGCCTGCTGGCGGGTGTCCAGCCGCGCCAGCACCTCCCGCAGCGCCCCCGCCCCGCTGATGCCCGCAAACACCGCCCGGATGTCCGCCTCGTCGTCCAAGAGGCAGGTGACGCGCGTGCCGATCTGGCTCATCACCTCCGGGTCAATCCCGCTGGGCCGTTGGTCCACGATCAACAGCGTGACGTTGTACTTGCGCAACTCGCGGGCGATCGTGCCAAAGATGGTGTGCCGCGCCACTTCCGGGTCGAGGAACTTGTGCGCCTCCTCGATGGTGATGACCAGTGGGCACGGCTCCTCCTCCCGCCCGCCCAGCGCCGCCTCCTTGCGCGCCACGTAGTGGGTGTGGATGCGGCGGGTGATGTAATTGGCTACCAGCAGATAGGCCTCCAGGCTGCTGCCGTACCGCCCGAACTCTAGCACGACGTTCACCCGCCGGTCCAGGTAGTCCAGGACCTGGCGGATGGGGTCCTCCGGCACCTGCGCCTGCAAGAACTCGAAGCGGCGGAACAGCCCCAGTTTGCGCTGGATGGCCCCCAGCGTCCCGCCGTGGAGCGTGCCCCGCTCCAGCGCGCTCTCCAGTTCCTCCAGCGGATCGTTCTCGTCCAGCAAGCGGGCGACCCAGCGCTGGCCCAGCCACCGGCGCAGGAAATAGAGCGCCCCCACCTGCACGTCCGAAAGCGCCAGCAGGCTGGACAGGCTGTCTACGTCCTCCGGGTCAATCTGGTCGTAGCCGATGCGCACGACCCCATCCACCTTGCTGCCCCGCCGCCGGGACGACGGTTCGTCGAGCGTAAACACCGAGACCTGCCCGGCGGGAAAGAGTTGGCGCAGCCCCTTGACCTCCTGGCGGGCTTCGTCCTGGCTCTTCCAGCCGTACTCGTTGTGCATGTCGAACACCAGGTTGACCGCTACCCCCTCGCGCACCAGCCCGGCCAGGAGCGTGCGCGTGAGGAAGGTTTTTCCGGTGCCGGTCTTGCCAAACACCCCCGCCGAGCGCTCGACGAAGCGGCGCAGGTCGAGCGCCACGTGCACCCCCTCCATCTCCAGCGGCTCGCCGATGTTAAAGTAGCCCGGCTGTCCCTCCTGGCCAAAGATCAGCGCCACCTCCTCCTCGCTGGCCGGATAGACGGGGGCAAAGTGGGCCGGGATCGTCTTGACCGGTCTAGGTTCCCCCTCCCTTCCTCCCCCCCCATGGGGGGGGAAAGAGGGGGGTGAGTCTAGCGTCAACATCGGCGCGACGTGGATGCGCCCGAAGACGGCCGTGCCCTGGTAGACGCGGGCCAGGAAGGGGTCGGACGTGTCGGGCGGGGCCTTTTCGATGAGCGGGTTGAGCGCGTCCAGTTGCACGTCGGTGACGATGGAGAAGAAGCGCCGCCCGGTCTGCCCGTGCACGACCACGTAGCGCCCCACGGCCAGCCCCTCGATCACAGTGCCCTGGTCGAGTTTGACGTCCAGCCCCTTGGACAGGCTCCCGCCGACGACGATGCCCAGCCGCTGGATCGGCTCAGGCGCGCTCGGGCGGGGGCCGAAGAAAGCCTCTAACTCTTGTTCGGGTGTCCGTTCACTCATCTGTGGTTCCCTGTCCAAACTCAAATTTACCAGGCCATTGATCGGCTACGTCCAGATCAACTGGGCCGTGTCTGGGAGTACGTGCAACGGCTTGTCCAGGAGCCTGTAGCACCATTATACCATATCCACGAACATGCGATCACTACCGGTGCGGCAGACCTGGCTGAGGGGCGCTCCCTCTCCCCCCCGGGGAGAGGGTTGGGGTGAGGGGCGCTCCCTCTCCCCCT
>Ga0307377_10001464_pt1 | contig 29818 bp, 39 predicted proteins | sample TR3MG_FD_202535 | JGI IMG/M metagenome (GOLD analysis project Ga0307377, IMG submission 202535) | Soil microbial communities from Risofladan, Vaasa, Finland - TR-3 | ecosystem: Environmental > Terrestrial > Soil > Coastal area > Acid sulfate soil | place: Finland: Risofladan, Vaasa | collected... | reverse complement strand
CCATTAGCCTTTTTTTTTGATAGTTAAACACCTCTTTTTGGGGTTAAAGGAAAACAAAATCAGGCGGTTACATGTTCACGTTGACAGGTTAAACAAGGGAGGTTAAGATGTATTCTTCTTTCGTGGAAGCGATAAACGATTCCAAAAGGATAGAAGCAGATCGAAAAAATCTTGTCGAGGATTTTCGCACGCTGATCATTGACGAGACGAAAGAGCGGTGGAAACTTTTGGACGCTTACGAAATTTGTTTTGAAATCCCGATGCGAGAGCGGCATTTTATTTACGATGAGCCGGAGATGGGGGAACGATGAAAGCGAAACTACTCATATCGTTAGCCGAGGCCGCCGCAAGCATGATGGTCCCTTTCTTGCCGTCATGGATAAAGGAAAACCTCGAAGAGGTGGCATATATAATCAAGAGGATTCAAAGAGTCCGGCCAGATTTGACCGAAGATATTCTTCTGGAAAGGTCGAAAGGTCTTCAGGATCTTGAATATTTCGAACGATGTGCCATGGCCGGCGATGCGATGCCGTGGGAGCCTGAGAAAGACAAGGGTAAGCCGATTACAGCGGCCGAAGCTTTGAAGGATATTTATAATTTACAGGCAGATGAGGACATGGTCCGTCAGCGATTGTTGGCGAAATGGTATCTTTTCGTAAAAACTCCGACGCCCTGGCAGCGTGTGAAAAACTTTTTCAATAGGAGGGTTTTTTGATGAATGATTTCGAGAAGCTACTGGAAAACATAATCCTGGCAGAGAAAAGCCCGAACCGGTACGAGCTGACCGAGGGGGCGCATGCGATTATTGACCGGATAAAGGGAAGAAAAGCGCAGGCTCCAGGGTGGGTCGACGGGCTGCCGGTGGACCATTTGCGGCCATTTTGCCGGGGACTAGATAAATAATGAAACGAGACAGAGTTCGGCGTATTCTAAGTTATTATGGATCAAAAATAAAATTGGCCCCTAATTATCCACAGCCTAAATTCGATAAAATCGTCGAACCGTTTGCTGGCGGTGCAGGTTATAGTTGTTTTCATTGGTATAAGAAAGTTGAATTGTATGATATCAGCCATGAAGTTATTTCGGCTTGGGATTATCTCATAAAAAACAGGGATCAAATCCCTTTCTTGCCGGTTGATTTTAATCATTTAGATGAATTGGTGATTCCAATAGGGGCCAAGAATTTGATTGGTTTTAATTTGAATGCAGCATCGGCTAGCATATGCAAAATAAAAAGTGTGTGGGGGAGGAACAACAATTCTTTTTGGAGCCGGTATTTAAGAAAAAGAATTTATGAAGACTCTGAAAAGGTAAAACATTGGAAATCGCATTGTTGCAGATTTGACGAGATAAAAACAGATGAACCCGCTACTTGGTTTATCGATCCACCGTATCAAAAAAACGGATTCTGTTATAAGTTTGGAAGTGTTGGTTTTGACTATAACAAATTGAGATCTTGGATTGAAAATTTAAAAGGTCAAATAATCGTATGCGGAAATAACTATGATACCTGGTTTGAATTTGACAACGAAATCGGGTCGAAAAATCAAAAAAAACAAGACAATATCGAAATGTTTTCAGAAATAATAAAATGAATCTAACACAAACAGAATACGCCGAACACCGCAACGTCTCCGGCGCTGCCGTTTCGAAATGGATCAAGCAGGGCAAGATTCCGAAATCCTGTCTTGTCATGGAGAAATGCAGCGACGGCAAAACACGCCGGAAGATTGTCCCCGATCTTGCCGACAAGGCACTGGACGATAACCTGGACGAAACTGCCCGGCGTGATCATAAGCTCGGCGGCCGGCCGGACCGCCCATCGAAGAAAAAGAAAACCGGCAAGGCGGAAGCGAAAGAGACACTTGAAAAAGCGATTCAGATTGTCGAGGATAGTTCGCTCGATGATAAGATGCTTAAGGGGATGCTCTCTCTTGCCGGGGCGCAGCGGGCCACCGCAAATTTTAAAGCTCAGTTGACGAAAACTGATTTGGAAGAGCGGAAAAAAGTTCTCGTCAATCGGCAGCAGGAACGCCGGAAGATTTACGAAATTCTCCGGCAGACGGTTACTGATATACAGGCATTGCCGAGAAAATCCCATGTAATTGCGGAACTTGTGGCCCTGGAAACGCCGGAAGAGATCGAGGATTTATTGCAGAAGGTGATCTTTGATTTGCTCTCGGATCTTGCCGACACGGTGGAAATTATGGAAAAGGAGTTGGGATTATAATGGGAACCGAAACGGAAATAAAAAAAACCGTCGCGATGACGTGTGAAAATTGTGGGCAAACGGTCCGAGTGGATCTTCGGGAAAACCAGATGCAGTTTGAATTTTACAAGCACATCTCGTCCTGCCCGGCATGTTTTAAAAATCGGACATCGAAAACGAAACAGAAAAAGATTTTGGGGAAGCCTTGCCCTTGCGAATCGGGGAGGAAGCGGAAAAACTGTTGTAAGTTTGAGGAATTCGATAGGAAAAACAAGGAGTTGAAGGAGCTGAGAGCATGAAACTACGGGAAAAACAATCCGCATTCGTTCGGATGACGGCCAAGCTTATTTTGTATGCCTCTTCCATCGGGTACGATTTTACATATGGTGACGCCTACAGAGATCCACGCTGTCCGTATGGCTCGAAAACTTCGAAACATCATGACCGCCTTGCCGTGGATTTCAATCTTTTCATTGATGGAAAATATCGAAGAGACACGGAAGCCCATAAGCCCCTGGGGGAATACTGGGAATCGATAGGCGGAACCTGGGGCGGCCGGTTTAAGAATAAAGACGGGAACCATTACGAGTTTTGACAGCACAATTTTCCAAAATCATTCGGCCCGATCCGATTGTCACTCTCGATAATTGGGCTGAGGAGAACATCCGCCTCCCCCATGGCGATCCGAAAGAGGGCATGTATCAATTATCGTACACTCCCTTTTGGCGGGAGCCGCTGTATGAGCTTTCGCCATCAGTCCGGACTCGGAAAGTTGTGGTTGTGGGTCCGGTCCAGATTGGAAAAACTCTACTTGGGACAATTTTCCTTCTCGGCACCGCCGCACTTTCACCAGGCCCCGCCCTTTTCATCTTGCCGACGCGGGAAATGGCCGGCACTCACGTTGAAATCAAATTCGATCCGATGACGGAGGCGATGGGATGGGACATTTTCCCGGTCAAGAAATCTAGGCAGGCCGGGAACACAAAATCCTTGAAGAAATACCCAGGTGGGTCGATTATCTTTGCCGGGTCCGAAGAGAAAACGACATCCCGATCCCTTTCCATGCGGTATATCGTGATATCTGATGCCGATGGAGTCAAGGGAAACGTCGGCGGCGAGGGTGATCCCATGATTTTGTTTCCGAAACGGGCGGAGCATTACGCCGGAATCGAGAAAATTCTGATAGAATCCACGCTGAAAATCAAGGGGGCAAGCCACGGGGAGAACCAATATCAGCAATCATCCATGGGGAAATTCCATATTCCGTGCTTGAAATGCGGGCATATGCAGTATTTGGAATGGGGAACCCGTGATACGCCGTTCGGGTTGAAATATCAGGTATGGAAAGATGGGAAAATCAGAAAAACCTGGTACATGTGTGCCGGATGCGGCGGCGAGATCGAAGAGAGAAAAAAGTTCATATGGCTGAATAAAGGGGAGTATATCCACGAAGATCCGGTCAATAAATATCGGGGCTTCATGGTTCATGGGCTTATGTCTCCACCCGGTATGGCATTATGGGATGATAAGGCGCTTGAATGGATAAAGGCACAGGGAAAATATGAAGCGCTCCAGGTTTTTCTCAATACTTTTTGTGTCAAAACTTACGAGCATCCTGGAACAGTCCGGTTGAAATGGGAAGTGCTCAAGGCCAGGGCTGAGCCTTTCCGGTTTTTCGAAATCCCTAATGATGTTTTTGTGCTGTCCCTGGGCGTCGATACGCATGATAAAAGATTGACGCTCACGTTGATCGGGCGGGGAAAAGACGACGAACTTTGGATTTTATATTTTGGTGAAATATTCGGTGATCCGAACGATTCCTACGTGTGGGATGAACTCGACAAATTTCTTGCCCGTGGGTTTCCACGAAAAGACGGGGCGTCTTTAAAGATCTCAAACTGCTCGATTGACATGGGCGGGCATCGGACGGAAGCCGTGAAAAAATACACCCGGAAACGCTGGCCGCAATGTATAGCAGCGCAGGGGGCCAGGGGCAACACCGGGCCGATACTTGCGCCACCAACCGACGTTGACGTCACTTTCGGCGGGCAAAAGATAAAAGGCGGTGCCAAGGTCTGGAACGTCAATACTTACGTCATGAAAACGGATATTTATGCCAGATACAAAAAAGACAAGCCCGGACCAGGGTACATCCATTTTTCGGCCGACCTTCCGGATGAATTTTATAAACAGATCACTGCGGAAGAATTCGTGATGACGACAAAAAAAGGATATCCGGTGATGAGTTGGGAAAATACCCGCATCGGCAAGGATAATCACGCCCTCGATTGCCTTGTTTATGCACTTGCCGGGCTTATGAGAATCACTCCCACCCTTGCCGTGCTGAGACCATTACAGCCAAAACCGGCCGAAAATCAGGCGAAAAAAGCCGATAATCGGGCGGATTCGAGGCCGAAACCGCCTCCAAAGCCTGCCAGGCGGAACCCGGCGCAGCCTCGGAAGCGGCGAAAACGATTTGATGGGTGGTAGGCCCACAAATCAAGCCTGATAAGCGCATTTGCAATTCCAATTATCAGGCGTGTCCCTGACGCATTCGTCTATTTTTTTCTGTTCGCTGTATTTTTTACAATGACAGCCACAGCATACACCCCGGCCTATTTTTTCTTTTTTTTCGTTTTTGTTTTTCATGATTTCCTCCTTAAGTTTTGCCCCGGTTTCCCGGGGCGGTTTGGGTTTAATTGGTTTCCACGATTCTTTTTTTATCCAGATTGATTCCGACAATCTTTCCGAGTGGCCCGGCATATTGAGCGTAAATAAATCCTGGGCGCCCTTCATGGTCCCAACCTGTGATCGATGGTTCCATCTTTTCCGCTTTTTTGATCAATTTTTCCATTTTCTTTCCCCCTCTTCTGTTCTCCTGCGGTCGGAGTCTGCTCTTTCCCAACCCGAACAGAAATTGTATTCGTCATACTGGCCCTTTTCGCCGTCCCATAGTAATTCTCCGCTTTCTCCTCTTCTGCACTCCTGAAAATCGCCGAAGTAACAGTTCCGGCAATTTCTTTCCAACGAATTGTCTTTCATGATTTTTCCTCCTGAGTTTTGCCCCGGCGAACCGGGGCGGTTTTGGTTTATTCGTCTTCTTTTACCGTCATCACTCTCCAGGAATATTCATAATCCCCGGTTTCCTCGTCTTCTTCCTCCATCAGAGCCCAAAAATAGAGCCCTCCGTGGTGGGCTTCTGTGTAGCCTTCACAAAGCTCTTTCAGCTCTGCGACATTTCCCGGCGTGTGCTCACAGATTCCGATTTGGTCTGTATCTTTGGAATGATCGATGGCCCCTTTTGCTGTTGAAAATATCATGTCTTTTCCTCCTTTGGTGCCCGACCGTTAAGGCCGGGCGGTTGGTGTTTAGTCTGTCTAATCTATCATTTTGCCGGTTTCCCAGTCAGGACCTATTATAGATACGAGCCCATTCACCAGGAGGCCAAATTCCTCCGATTCGATTTGTGTGCGCTTCTGAAAATTTTTTTCAAGGTGATTTAACCTCTTTATAAAATTTTGGATTTCTTCTTTAGAGAAATTCAAGGCTTCGATTTCTTCCGCATTTTCCGCATTTGCAGCTTTTTCAATTCTTGCTATGTTTATCATTTTCTTTCCTCCTGAGTTTTTCGGGCTGGGCTGATTCCCTCCCCGATGTTGAGTAAAATATACTATAGTTAGATTCCATTGTCAACTAAAATCGTATAATATTATACGATTTCTCCTTTGTGTTTCCCCGGAATTGTGCTTTCCGTTGGTTGTCACCTGTGGACAATTCCGGGGGTGATATGAGCCAGATCCCAGACAACTATGTTCTCACCGAAACCGAAAGATATTCCGGCAAACCCGGCATCTTTGGCGGCGGCGCTTTTGACCTGGGCATCGAAATTTTCGATTTCAATCCCTAAATCGGCTTTAGCTTTTTCGGTGATTTTTCCACCCTCGAACCAACCCCTTTTTTCGGCTGCGGCTTTCATGGCGGCCATTTTAACGTCTTTGGCAGCGATGATCAGGGAAGCGTCTATTTCACATTCTATGATTTCGCCTTGAATATCAAGGCGGTGCGCCCAATATTCGACATCCGCCATGCCGGCGCAAAAATATATCCCATACCCCATTTGAAGGCCGCCAACTGATCCGGCGAACTCCAGGGAAAAGCCTTCTTTTCTGATCTTTGCGGCGTTTTCTTTTGATGTGGTATGGAATATTTTCATCTTTTTCCCCCTTGAGTTTTTCGGGCTGGGCTGATTCCCTCCCCGATGTTGATTAGAATATAGCAAATTCAAATAAGCCTGTCAACCAAAATCGTATAATATTATACGATCTATTAAACAAAGTCACTTTTCACCCTTTTTCGGTCAAAAGTGACATACCCTTATTTTTCCACCGGGATTTCAACGGTTTTGATCCCCGTGGAATAATGACGATATTTTACCGCATTCGGGAACCGCTCCCGAATCTTTTCCGGGTAATCCTTAGACCCCGGCTTCAATGTTTTTCTGGCCGTCCCCACCTTTGCAGGTGGTTCCGGCGGCGGTGCGTCTGGATCTTTGCCTGTGAGTCCGGCGAGGTATTTATCACCATCCCATCTTGATACGGCGATAAATCCCCGGCGTTCCAAAGATCGGGCCAGGGGCAACGGGTATCGGGCCTTGTGGACCACAACCAGTTTTCCGGTTGGTGATCCGTTTTTTATGGCTTCATATAAAGACCGTTTCCGGCCTGTTAATGGTTTCATAATTTTTCCTCCTGTGCCCCGGCGAACCTGGGCGGATTTAGAAATTACAAGTGCCCCGGCGAACCTGGGCGGGTTTAATAGGAATAGAATCTCAATTCCAAATTATTATATCCGAGCCGTTTCCATTCATCGGGAATCATTTTGAATTCTTCTTTCAATTCTTCGTATGTTTTTTGAAGCCATGCCAGGGCTTCGGGTTCATTTTTAAAAGATGAGCGCCGCTGTTCCTCGCCTTTAGCGAATATCCGAGCGGAAAAAAGGACATCCCCCACAATAAAACAATCCGACATCCCATCCATATATCGGCTGTTTCTTCTCCCATGTTTTCCCATCGGTTTTCCTCTTTTCGCCCCGGCGCCACCCGGCGAACCGGGGCGGGTTGGTTTTATCTCTCATATCTTTTGATTTCGATTGTCGGATCGGCTTCTGAATTTTTCATCAGGGCGTTGAATTTTTTTTCTGAAAAGTTCCCCATGATTCCACCGGTTACACAGTTTGTAATTTCGTAGACAAAACCCCGAATGGCTGTTTTTTTCTGGATACTCATTTGGTTTTTTCCGTCTTTTGCGATAATGATTTGTTCCATTGTGTTTTCCTCCCGGTTTTTCGGGGTGGGCTGATTCCCTCCCCGATGTTGAATAAAATATAGCAAATTAGAAAAGGTCTGTCAACTAAAAAAGAATAATATTATACGATTTATTGATATTTTATCAAAAAAAGCCACTTTTCACCCTTTTTATACCATTCCCGCCAAGAATCCCCCAACAATCCACCAACAAACTCAGTTGTTGACATTTACCACAGTTCCATGATACCGGTTTAAAAACTGTGGTATTTTTCGACGTTGAATTTTCCAACACTGTAGGATTTTACCACACAAATGAAAGATTCCGCCTATGGCTACGCCTACAACCGACGATATCCTTGAAAATCTGGACTCTTCCGGCGATCTGACAATCGAACAGGCGCAGAAGGGCGATGAGATGATAAAGCGTAGGACCGGGAAAGATCTTTCCGACCTTGCCGCCTTTCTGCAAGCTCAATCGGCCCGCGGAGTAGCTGCCCGGCGAACCTACGCAAAAAGAATTCGGGACTAAATGTCAAAAATAGCCTCCCTCGACCTCCGCCCCCGTAAAAATGTTTCACATGAAACAATTTCCTCCCGAAATGTTTCATGTGAAACATTCCCTCGGCGGGTGAAAAGGTCTAATTTATACCAGGCGGCGAAAACGTCTCGAATGACGGGCGCCTGGCCAGCTACGAACGCCGACGTAAATGTTTTTATCGGGGCAAGTTCCGACACAGTACGCGCAAGAATCCGAAAACTTGTGCGGGATTATCCGCATTTTGCCCGGGCGGTGGACCTGCTCTCGCTGTATATAATCAACACCGGTATCGGGTATCAATCGAAAGTTAAAGATTATGACAGAACGACGGATACGTTTTCCCTGAACAAAACGCTGAATCGGAAGCAAGAGGACGAATGGAAGCTTTTTTCCGACGCTAAAAATTTCGACGTTGCTAAAAAACTCTCCTTCGATGCCATGGAACAGCTCGCTTGCCGGCAAGATGGGGAAAACGGCGAGTATATCATCCGGAAGCACTACCGGCGAGACCGAAGATTCGGGATTTGCTACCAGATATTCGAACCGGATTTTTTGTCCGGATTCCACGGCAAAAGCCTTGTAAAAGGGGCCGAGATCGAGCAAGGCGTTGAATATAACATTTACACCGGGGAAGTTTACGGATATCATTTTTATGATCAGTTGACCGGGGAGGGGTACTCACTCCCGGCCGATTCGATCATGCACAATTTTTTTACCTACCGGCCGGCTCAACTTCGGGGGATTTCAGCTTTTGCCCCTGGCGTCATTCTTGCCGACACATTAAAAGCCCGGATCGATAACGAACTTTCACGCTCCGCCCTTGCCGCTCAATGGCTGGCGTTCGTAAAAACACCGGATCCGCTCACACGCCAAACCGGAATGACAACCGACGAGGACGGGAACCCGATAAATGGCGATGATCGTATCATTGAAGAGATCGAGAACGGTATCATTGAGTATCTGAATCCCATGGAGGATATCACCTTGGCCGGCGGCGCTCCGGACCCGGCAGGATTTAATCCGTTTGTGAAATTTATCCTGCAAATGTTCTCGATCATTCGGGGGTTCCCTTTTGAATTAGTATCAGGCGACTATTCCGAATTAAATTACACGGTTTTACGGGGTAAAAGAAACGATTTCAGCCATGAATTAAAGGTCCATATAAAGCGCTTTATTGATCAATTCAACGAACCGGTTAAATGGGATTTTCTGCAAGGCGGGGTTTTGTCTGGCGTGTTTCCTTACCGTGATTTTTTCACGAATCCAGGCTATTACGGCGCTTGCCGGTGGATGCCTGTGGGGATGCCTCCGATTGATCCGCTGAAGGAAAATAAAGCTGATATCGTGGCCCTTGACGGCAGGATCGCAAGTCCCCAGGAAATCATGGCGAAAACCGGCAGGGACATGGATGATGTTTATGCAGATATTGCAGCCGCAAAAGAGATGCGGAAAGAATACGGCATAGAAGACGAGCCGACAGCCGGGATCAGCACAGCGAGTGCAAACGCACCGTCCGCAGTTGCTCCAGATTAAAGGATAAAAAGCATGAAAAAAATCATAAGAAAAGCCACCTTGCAACCTCCGGTTGATGCCGATGCACCGATGCGGATTCTTTTCGCCACGGAAACGCCGGTAATGATCCGGCAAGGGGCGGCGGTGATTCCGCATATCCTGACAAGGGGTGGACTTCGGGCCGCTGCCGGGCAGGTGCCTTTTATCGATAATCATGATCGGTCCGGGGATATCGTAAAAACTGTCTTGGGATCCGTCCGCAATTTTACAGAAACAGAAGACGGCAACGAAGGCGAAATCGTGTTTGCAGGCACTCCGGAAGGTCAGGCCGCCCGGTCGCTTTATCATGACGGGCATATCTCAGCGGTATCTGTAGGCATCCGGGTGGATCCGGAAAAGGGGTTTTTGAAAAAAGGCGAAAGTCTCACAATAAGAGGCAAAACATATGAGGGCCCGGCGCTTATATCAGAGGAGTGGAATCTCGACGAGATTTCAGCTGTGATTGTCGGGGCCGATCCGAATGCAAAAAAACGAAAGGAAGAAGATATGAGCGAAAACACTGAAAACACAGAAGAAAAACGGGCGCCCGATAAGGCCCCGGAAGTACAGATCAGAACCGAAACGAAGATTGAAAAAGTCGTTGATGAGGACGAAGTGAATCGGCGGGCCGAGATCCAGGCTGAGAAGATCCACAAGAGAAACACCGAAATCCGGATGATGTGCCGCAAACTCGGGGAACCTGACGAAGTTGCAGAGAAATTCATCGAAGAAAAGAAAAGTTTCGAGGATGTATCTCGGGCTTTGCTGGCAAAGATGGGCGATGAATCGAAAAAAGGCGGCGAGGGTTTCGGGTTTGCTCGGGTCCAGATGGGCCTCGATGCGACTGAAAAGTTCCGGGACGGTGGGGCGCTTTCGCTTCAGATGCGGAACGGCCTGTGTGACCTGGACCGAAAAAATGAATTTCTGTCTTTCGGCATGGCAGATCTTGCCCGGCGAGCGTGTGAGTTGAACGGGCTTTCCCTGCAAGGCACGAAAGAGGATATAGTTGCCCGTGCGAACATGGGCACCAGCGACTTTCCATATATGCTTTCCAGCACTGCTAATAAAATGTTTTTCGACGGCTACGAAAAAGCCGAGGAAACACATAAGCTGTGGACCGGGGAGCGGTTCGTTTCTTCTTTCAAGATCCACGAGTCCCCCAGGCTTTCCAGTACCGGGCGCCTCGAAGAAGTCAAGACCGAGGATGCGAAACCGAAATATGGAAGCAGATCAGAAGCCCAGGAAACTTACAGGCTTCGGGAATTCCGGAAAGTATGGGGCCTGTCTTATCGGATGCAAGTCGATGACGATCTGAACGCCTTTCTGGTTATGCGGGAATATGGAGAAGCCGCAGCGCTGACAGAGGGTGACGTTGCCTATGCAGCATTGACAGACAATGCCGCCATGGGCGACGGCGTAGTTCTTTTTCATGCTGATCACGGCAACCTCGAAGCCACAGCTACCGAAAAGCCGAGCATTGACTCGATGACAGCCGCAAGGCTGGCGATGCGATTGCAGACAGGGCCGGATGGTGTTACCCGAATCAAAGTTCGCCCGCAATATGTACTTTTGCCAGCAGCTCTCGAAACCTGGTGGGAAGCTTTTGTGGGGTCTGAATTTTATTATGATGAAGCCACACAGGGCACGATTGACGCCGCAATGGGGTCAAGGCGGAAAAACCCGTTTTATCAGCCTGCGCTGATCCCGGTAATCGAAACCCGGCTGGACGATGCCAGTGCTACAGCTTGGTATCTTGCCGGGATGAAGGGAAAAACGGTCGATATGGTCTATCTCAACGGCCAGCGAACGCCGAACCTCCGGACGGTACAGAATCAGTTGACCGACGCCATGGAGATCCTCTGTCACCATAACGTGGCATCATTCCCGGTTGCCCATAACTGGCTTTTCTATAATCCGGGCGCATAAGAGCTGGAAAAGTAAAAAATGGGCGGTTGAATTACGCCGCCCTTGAATCCTAAAATAAGGAAGGAAAAGAAAAATGATAAATACCGTATATAGTACCGAATGCAGTGATCAGATCACTTATGCAGGGGAAACCGGGCATTCTTCCGGCGATCCCGTCCTTGCCGATGGTGTGACACCCGGCGTGGCGGTAGGCGATTCCACGACAAACGGAACGACCGTTCTCGTCGCACCTGGGGCGGTTGTCAACTTGTCCGTCCAGGCTGTGAACGATTCCGGAAATATCGTGATGGCTGCCGGTGATACAGTCTATTACAGTTTCGGTGATACCATCGTTCTCAACGGCAAAACTTCCGGGATTCCTTATGGTATCCTTTTGGAAGGGATTGCCCTTGGGGCAACCGACACCTCCGCACCCGTCCGGCTGTTGCCGACTCAGGTGGGCGCATCCGCAGGCGGGTCCGCAGGCGGGCAGGGAACGCATGTGGTTTTCACTGAAAATCCAACTGTTACCGGTGCCGCTGGTGGCGCTTCCGTTGGCACTGATAATGCCGTCAATATTGTCCGGGTGAACGGTGAGGTTTTCGAATATCAGAACAACGGAACACAGACCATTGTCGGGCCGTCGCTCACTTCTGGCGGGCTCCTTGTATCCTTGGATCTGACGAACGACGAAGGCGCCACTTTCGACCAGGGTATCACCGCTTTAAGTAAGGCCGCTTATGTTGCCGGAACTGATCCGGTATCACTGAAAATCACCTTCACTGTTGCTGATGTTTCCGGGCTGGATGTGTGCTGGTTTGGCTGGAGAAAGCTTGCCGCAAGAAATGACGATCCGACCGCCTACACGGATTTCGCTTTCATCGGGCCGATTTCGGGTGACATAAAAATGATGACCGACCTCAACGGTTCGGGCTCAGCAACCACCACGGATTCGACTCAAAATTGGGCGGATGCGGAAACCCACACGCTCGAAGTCAATGTGTCGGCTGCTGGTGTTGTCAGTTATAAAATTGACGGTGCAGCGCCTACTGTATCACCGACGGCGACTTTCACCTTCGACTCCGGCGACACGATTATTCCTGTTTTTCAATTTCTCCATGCCGCAACAACTCCGGGCGCTATCACCTGGAAAGAATACCATTGTGACCTGGCACTGTAAAGATAAGGCAAGAAATTGACACGAGCAATCGACACACTTTTTAAGAAAAACACCGTCTCCCTCCAGGACCTCTTCGGCGTGACGCTGACATTTTATCCGACTGGTGCAGCGTCCGCCGTCGAAGGGATCAAGGGATTTTTGGGGACGGAGGCGGAACAGGTTGTTGGTGCTTACGACACAACGACAACAGGGTATATTGATACGATTCAAGTTTTTTTATCAGATATCGGATCGAATCGAACCGGTTATTTTTTGCATAATTCCGTTGACCGGTATGATATTGTAACGGTTTTAAATATCGACGAGAACCAGATAACTTTTTCAGTCAAGAAAAGGTAACATGTCTTTTACTATCGAAATCGACGATAAGCGCTTACAGCGGGATTTCAAGAAATTGAAAAATGATTCCCCTGTTGCGTTATCAAAAGCTCTGAACACGGCAGCAACGGAAACGAAAAAAACAGAGCTTCCGGGTCTTATTCTGAGCCGGTATTCGATAAAAAAGCCGAGACTAAACAAGGGAATAGCTGTCACGAAAAAAGCGAAAAAATCAAGCCTTGGGTCTGAGGTAACAGCCGGGGGCGATCCGATTTCATTGACTTCTTTTGTCGGGACAAGATGGACGAAAAAGTCAAAAAAAGGGGCCTCCGTTGCCGTGATAAAAGGAAAAAGGAAAATCATCAAACACTCTTTTATTCGGGCGAAACGGGGGCAGAAAACAAAGCAGGTTTTTCAAAGAAAAACAGCGGATAGATACCCGCTGAAAGCTTTAAAGGGGCCGAGTATCCCATCGATGACGAGCAAGATTGAGCCGAAACTCGGACCGGTAGCATTGAAAAAACTTGCGGATAATGTCGCTAAACAACTCGATAATCTAATATCGAAAGGATAAATATCATGGCTAAAAAAGGAATTTCCAGGGAAGCGGCACAAGTGGCACTCGCTGCCGCTGCGCTTACTGATTCCGGGGATCATACAATTTTCAATCATGCAACGGCGACCTTGTTTTCTGGATATGAAAAGGCGAGCCAGTCAATTACACGGCTGCCGGTGGCCTTGCCGAATGGCATGATTACGCCCATCAATTTTATCGTCAATTCCACCAACGATGTTGTCTCTTGGCCCGCTTGCAAGGCAAATATCGAAGGGGATGAAATCGATATTTCAGCGGGTACTGCATCAGTTACTCGGGAAGAAACCAACGCTTTTATGATTACGTCCGTTACCGTTGCCGCAACCGGTACGGTAACAATCACCGAAGGCACTGCCCACGCTACAGCGATCGATACATCGGCAAGGAGCGGAGCCGGGCAGGCCCCACTTGTTCCGGTTGCTGAGGTCGAGATGGGCCAAGTCCATCTTGATAGCGTTACTCCGGCACCGTTCACCGCAACAGAGTTAAAAAACGTGCAGGGAAATTCCATGGAAATGTCGTATTATCCGACGTTTGACATCGCATTTTCCCGAGTGACTTCCGGCGTGATAGGGAAAGCAGGCGTTACGTTTACCGCTGCCTTGCCGCTCATACATACTGGAAACACGGCAAAAAAAGTCTGGATCACAAACGCCTTTACTCCGGAGTTCGCAAGCTGGCGGAGAGCCGACAACTTTTCTGAACCGGCAACAAGTATCACGAGTTCTTCGACGCCTTCTTATGATGGCCCGGTTTCCTCGGATGCGAGTTCAATTTCCGGCGGCTCTTTTGATTGGATCATCGACAACTCGGTCACGGATTCGGAATGGCAATCCATTTCCACAAAGACGGATAAAATGTATCTCTGGTGGAAATTTTTTCCCAACGTGTTGAAAACCGCCGAATATATCCTTGTCCAGGCGGCGGCGACCGGTAGCAGCACGAATCCGGAAGAAGGGACACAGCAAATTTCCGTAACTTTGTCACCGAAGAATGGCGCTGAAAGGGTGTTTGCTTAATATGGAAATGGATTATAAAAAATTCATGGCCACCACATACGTTCCGCGGACCGGATTTATTCCGGTCCCGGAACTTTTCGAACTTTACCTTTCCCCGGAAGATTTGAAGATTTTCAAAGATCCGAAAACCGATCCGGCAAAAGTAAAAGAGATACAAAAGGCTGCGGAAAAGATCGCAGGAATAAAAGTTCGGGGCCTGACCGGGGTGGAAATCGCCATGGTGCAAAGTAACGCCTTGCCGGATATCCTGGAACTATCCATGAAAATGATGTCCGGGGTTGTGGATAAAATCGCAAACGGTTTGAAAGAATTTTTCCCAACTAAGATTGACGGGGAGATCCCGCAACACTTGGCGAAAAAATACTATATGTTGATTTTCGGTCTTGAGTCCCCGGATATACCGCAGGGAGAACGCCTGGAATTTGCCGTTTTCCTTTGCCGGGTTTTTCCGACTGTTTTCGAGTCTGCGATTGATAAAATCAACGAGCTTACCGGAATGGGACAGCAGGCCGCAAAATAGCCCAGCGCCTTTACCGTGATCCCCGGACTCAATTGGCGCTAGAATACTGCTCGTACCGGGGTGGGCGATTATATCAGGATTGCCCGGACGTGATACCGCAGGGATTCGCAACAGATGTAGAGATCAATTTGTGGATCCAGTACGAAAAGAATAAACCGAAGCCGAAAAAATAGAGGATTAAATGGCAGATAGAAAATCCACATATGAAATAATTTTCGGCGCAGAAAACAAGACTGGCGGCGTACTTAAAAGAGTATCCGCTGATTTTGCCTCACTTAAAAAAGAAGCAATCGAAACATCAAAAAGCATGTCCGGCCTTGCCGATAATATCGGGGAGGTCGCCGGGAAAGCCTCCATTATTGGCGGGGCCCTGGTCGCTGCCTTTGGTGTTGCCGGCGTTGCCGCTCTCAAGTTTAACGACGATGTGAATTTTGCAGTCGGGAAAACGGTAGCGGCATTGGGCTTGCTTCCGGAAGAGGCGGACCGGTTTGAAAAAATCATCAAAGAGGTCTACGGGACCGCACTTCCGGAAACGCTCGAAGAATCCGCCGACCTGATCACAAAAGTTTTTCAAAAATTTGGGGATGTCGGGGATGAAGAGCTAAAGAAAATTAGCGAGGGGGCCCTCGTAGTCCGGAAGATCTTTGACGCCGACCTGAACGAGTCCGTCAATTCTGCAAGTGCTTTAATGAAAAATTTTGGGCTCTCTTCGGACGAGGCTTTCGATTTCATCGCTGGCGGATTTCAGAAAGGTCTGAATTCTTCCGGGGATTTCTTGGACACGATTCAGGAGTATTCCACACAATTCAAGGACGGTGGGGCCACTGCTTCCGAGTTCTTTTCGGTCCTTCAGACTGGCCTTGCTGAAGGCGTACTCGGGACCGACAAGGCGGCGGATGCCTTCAAAGAATTCCGATTGCGGGTTCTGGATGACACGAAGGCCACCCGGGAAGCACTGGACGCACTCGGAATCGATGCCGATAAAAACTTTGCTGAACTCTCGAACGGGACAAAAACAGTCTCCCAATCTTTTCAAGAAGTTATCACGGCAGTCGGCAAAATATCTGATCCGGTAAAGCGTCAGACTGCCCTTGTCGGATTACTGGGGACTCAATTCGAGGACCTGGGGGCCGAGGCTTTCACAGCGATCGACACAACAAAAACGAACATTGAAGATTTAAAAGGGGCCACAGACAGAGCAAGAGAAGGCGCTTTATCCCTGACCGATGAGTTCACAAAACTTTTTCGACAAGTCGTTAGCTCTGTAACGGATCTGGATTTCCTTGACACGCTCAGCGACAAAATAGGGGCCGGGCTTGAGCTGATAACAAACAACTTTGCGAAAGCTTTCAAAAATATAAATTTCGCAGAATTAGAAAAGCAGGTTTTCGCCTTTATCGAAGCTATCGCAAACGATATAAGGAATATTTTTGGCGATGTGGATCTGACATCAGCAAAGGGCCTGCAATCCGTTTTGCAGCAGATCACAGACTCAGTGGCCTCCATCCTTGCAGGGAGCGTAAAAGTAGCGGATACCCTTGTGCCTGCTTTTAAAACTTTCGGGGACATCATGCGAGGGGTCAGGGAAGAAACAAGCGGCGTTTCTGATGTTTTTAAAATCATCGGCGGGATTACTGACGCGCTTGTCGGTGCTGTGTCTGCTGCCGGTGCGGTGTTTCTCTCGTTCGCTTCGACGGCTGTCAGCGCTTTTCTATCGATTGTTGAGGCTGTTTCGTTCTTGCCTGGTAAAGTGTTCCCCCAGGTTGAAGAATTCCGGAAAAAGTTATCCGGAATTCAGGACGGGCTAAAAGGTTTTCGGGATGAGCTATCCGACGATATTGGGAAAGGGTTTAAAAAAGCGATTGCCGGCGCCGGTGACGCCGTGGATGCATTTTCCGGCAAGGTTGGCGATGCTGGAAAAGAAATAGAAAATCTGCCCGATAAAGCAGAAGTAAAAATCGATGTCGAAAAAACCGAACTTGAAACAGTCAAAAAAACAATAGATGAGTTGACACTTGAAGAGCAATCGATAAAGCTTGCGCTCGGTGCTGCCCCTGGGGATCCTGGGTTAAATAAAAGGCTTGCCGATGTCCAGCAACAAATTGCCGAAATTACCGAAAAAAAGCCAATTGGTCTGACAACCGATCAGGCGGCAAAAGAACTGAATAAATTAAAAACTGATAAAGATCAAATCCAAAAAGATCCGATTAGGATTGATGCGGATACCGCAGACGCAAAGAAAAAGTTGGATGATTTGGACATCAAAAAACTTGATCTGGAAGTCAAATTAGAGATAACAAAAGCTGAAGAAGAGACGAAGCGAGTCGTCAAAAGGATTGAAGAACAATCGAAGATAATCAGCGAGGCTTTGAAATTCGAGTTCGAACTGGACATGAAAAAGGCTGAACTGGTTTTTCAAACCTTCGACACGGCCGTCAAGGAATCGACAAAACTCGCAATCGAGGCGACAAAAGCAAACACGGATCTTTTCGGCAGCTTTTCAAAAGACAATCTGGACTTCGAAGCGCTTTATCTTTGGCGGCAGCAAGTCCGGCAAAATCTATCCGTTCAGGAAAGACAGGCAGCGATTCAGGAAAAGATTCTTGAACAAACGCTGGAAGAAATCAAACTCCGGAATCAGCTAAAAAGGGATTTGATCACCGGGGAAAAAGCCGCTCTCCGGATCACGATTGATGACCGGCTCGGGCCGATGCTGACGGCAGCGGTCAAGGAAGCTATCCCATATTTGCAGCTCTGGGGCGAGACTGAAGATGCAGCGGAATTTTTAATCGAGGCGGCAGGATGATTGAGATATGGAACGAAATAAGAGGTTTTTTTCTTTTGCCGCAAAACTGGCCAGTTGCCGGGATGGGTCTTTTTTTGATCGTGCGACTTTTCCCGGAAGTCAAACAATTTCTTCCGGAGATCCTTGCTGTATTCCAAGGCCAGAAACAGTGGTCTGATATCAAATTCGTTGAGCGGGAATTGACCTATTTCGACCGGAAAGTTTCATACATCGCAAAGGAAAATATCAACCCTGCCGACTGCAATTTCTTTTTTTCCGGGCTGGCCGGGAAGGTCGAAAAGGCCAGGGCTTCAAGCCTTCCGATTTCTTTCTCCTTTTGTAATATCCGAAGGATAAACAAGGCCGGGAGCGATGGCTTGAAAAAATTGATACATACCGCTTGCAGCAAAAACCAGACAGTTGTCCTTTTTATTTTCCCGGAAATGGAAGAAGGTTCAGAACTCCACGAACTGCTTAAATATACACTCACACAGAAGGAGACTGAAAAAGCCTCCATGGTGGAAATAATTGTGAAAAATCAGGGGTTGAATGATGACATTGCGGAATAAAAGCTTGGACGTTTTGATATCTGTTATGCTACTTATTTGGTGGATTCTATCAATAACATAAAAGAAAGGAGAGAAACGATGAGGTATTTTTTTGGTATTATGCTGATTTTGTCTTGTTTGTCAATCTATGGTTGTTGGGGTTGCTGATTTAAACAAGTTTCATGCCTGGCCGGTAAGTTTCTATCAGGTTCCCGACTCTGTATCCGGCGCAGATCGGGAACGAAAAAAAAGAACGAAAGGATTTGAAATGAAAAAGTTTTTTATCGTGTTGCTGGTTGCGGTTCTTTTCGGGTTTGGTTGCGGAGATGACGATACCGTGATAAACGAAATCCCAAAAAATACAACGGATCAAGAAACGGTTGTCGCTCCCGATGGGGTGGCATGCGAAAAAAGAAACATCCGCCTGATGGCCTGCACGTCAGCAAGGCAGGACGGAAACGGGTTCCTTGATTCGGAGCCTTATGAAGTAGCTGACCGGATTTATATATATTCCCAGGCGGCCGTGGATGATTGTTTTCTATATGAGGATGTTTCATATTATTACGGCCTGGCCATGAAATACATCAACTCAGGAAGCGATCCGAATGAAACCGAGGCATGGTTCCGGCGTATCATGCGGAATATTGTGGGGTACAATCCGGCATGAAAAAAGAAATAAAAGTCGTTTGTGATCGGTGCGACAAAGAACTTAAGGCCGAAAGAACGAAATCGGGGACGCTCTGGAATTGTGAAGATTGCAACCGGTCAATTTTCTTCCCGGATGTCCAAAAGGAAAAGTCAAAATGATTACGCTCATCCCGAAAACCGTTGGGCTGTTTGATCCGGTTGTCCTTCATCGGAATTACGCTCTTACTTTCGCCGTGGGCTCCGCCAGGACTTCGACCGTGCAATTAGTCAATGCAACAACTTTTATTCATGACGGCGGATACGTGCAGGGTGACCGGGAAGCTCGGATCATTATTCAGAATTTGACATCGGCGCAGCGGTTGAATTTGGAGATCATGATGGAAAGCCGGGCGGATATCCTTTTCGGGACGAATACGGCGCAATTCACCGCCCGGGTGATGGGGATTTTTGAACCCGCCGGCGATCAGGCGGAAATCAAGTTGCAGATTGTATCAAAAGATACGGATGTGTCGGAGATTATTTATCCGCCTGAACCTGATCCGCCTACGCCTACACCTTTTTCTGCCATTGCCTCAATGACGGATTATTGTCAGGGATTTTCATATCTTGACGATGACGGGGCCTATATTTCATGGGGGATCAATTCCGATAATGAAACGAATCCGAACGACGGGACGCATCCGTGGACATCTCAATCCATTATTTTAACAGGGCCATATATAAAAGTTTCGAGGGGTGAGTCTCATACCCTACTTTTAGACGCCTCCGGGAACGTTTATGGATTCGGTTGGAATGGCTATCAGCACGTCAATCCCGCTAGTGCTACAGACCCATGGATAAACTCTGCAACAATAATGGCCACCGATTGCATTGACATTGCCGCCGGTGGTGCGCATTCCATCGCATTAAAATCAAATGGTGATGTGATCGGGTGGGGCCGTAATAGCACAAGGCAAGTAAACCCGGCGAGCGCAACAACCCCATGGACGAATACGGCGACCGTTTTAATGACTGATTGTATCGCTGTCTTTGCGGGTGGTGACAATACTTTTGTGATTAAAACAAATGGCGACGTGATCGGGTGGGGTGGCAATTCTGACGGCGAAATCAAGCCCGGCGGCGTGAACCCATGGGTTGATCAAACCAATATTATTGTGGGGTCAGTGTCTAAGGTTGGTGTTGGTGGAACTCATGCGCTATTTTTGAAAACGAATGGTGATGTAGTCGGAATTGGTAGAAATCCACAAACTGATTATAACAGTACTGATGGAGTGGCAAGTACTGACATAACAAGAGTCCTGTTTTCAGGTGCCTCCAATATTGCTTGTGGCAATCTGCATTCAGCCGTTTTGGTAGGTGAGGACGTTTTTTCGTATGGGGGTAATGGTAACAATGAATCAAATCCTGCATCGGCAACGAATCCCTGGATAGACGTTTCAAGCCCTGTTTTGTCCGGTATTTCGGTTATCGCTTGCGGATATCAGCGAACATGGGCCGTTTCTTCCACTGGTGAATATTATGGATGGGGGCGTAATATCAACAATGAGGTGAACCCCTTATCAGCAACAAGTCCGTGGGTTTCCACTGCTAAAATATTGGATTTGTAAATCGATGAGCAAAACAATTTTCCAAATATATCTTGAATCTACGGAACTCCCGGTTTCATCGTTCAATTTTGCATCAAACGCATCCGGCGAAAGTGGGTCAATAAAAGTCGAGGGCCTGGATTATCTTGAATTCATTTCGGATAATCAGGAAACCGGGACGGTTACGCTTTATCAGGTGGTCGATGGGGTTTCCACTGAGATTTTGACGGCCGGGATTGATACACTCGCAGTTGCCAAGGGGCCGACAAATAAGTCCATAACGATCACCCTTGCCGATGTTGTTCTTTCCGGATCAATCCCAGCATCTTTCGAAGTCGATGACCTGACAGCCTTTGAACAGCTCCAGAACGGATTCTGGTCTTTCCGGCTGCCGTACATCGCACAAGGATATCAAACCGGAATGGCGGTGGATTATCTCGGAGTTGAACGGTATATTTTATCCGTTTCGGCTGAGTGGACCGGGGCCAGTGGCACGACTACACTGACGGAAGGGGCACAGCCGCCAGATGACGATTCGGTTGATGGCGATCCTGGACTCCCGAGTTGCACGTATGAAGTTTTTATTGGCACGCCTTCGGCCGCAGCGTTTGGCTCGCTATGCTCATCCGGGTATGGGGATATCGGTATAACTTACATTTCCCCAGAAGGATATACTTATGATATGTTTGTGTTTATTTGCAGGCAGTTTACTGTTCCTGCTGAGGCCGATATCCAGATCCAATTTTCCACCTTACGGCCTGCTCTGGATTCTGATGATATAGCAACAGGATTTGAATTCGATTTGATTCAAGGGGAATATACGCCTTTCACCAACCCCTCGCCAACGCTGTATACATATCGTGGGAGCGGTGAGTTTAACGGGACGTTGCCTGCCGGAATTTACACTTGCCGGCTGACGCTCTATATTGATCGGGATGTTAATCCGGTATCGTGGAAAGATTCATCATATTATCTTTATGTAAAGTATAATTAAATGGGAAAAGCACTGGTCAGAGCTAAAGTAGGCGACGATGGTTTTTTTAAAATTCGCCTGATATTCGAAGAGGGTCGGAACTCAAAAAGAATGTTGCAGTCCCTTGCCGATAAGCTCACAGCACGCCTTGACACGGCCACAGCTACCGAAAAACCTTTCTTGAAAATTCAGATTGCAGGCCTTGAAAAAAAGATTGAAAGATTCGAATATTACGAGACACAGACGCAAGAAGACCGGCTTGTTTGGTGTGCCGATTTAGGTGATATAACAGTCGGATCAATCGTTAAAACTATCGAAATCGACCGGGAGCTGCAAGGGTTGAATATCGCCCCGGCATTCGATGACGGTGCAGCATACACGGCGGCGGAAGATGGTATCTTGCGGTTCTTCGGGACTATTAATCCGTATCACCAATTACTCAATTGGATCATTGCACCGTCGATTCAAAAGTTCCATCCGACTTATCGATACGGCAAGATATATGATATCGACTACGAAAATAACACAGCCTCCGTCAATTTGCGGCCGCATGTGTCGCAGACAAACCGGGATATAGATGTCAACCAGGTCGAAAATCTTTATGGGGTGCCTGTGGATTATATGGATTGCCATGCCGAGCCGTTCGAAGAAAACGACGAAGTCCTTGTCGAGTTCGAAAAGCAAAAATGGGGGCAGGGAAAAGTTATCGGATTCCGGAGCAGCCCGAAACCATGTGGGACCGATGAACTTGTTTTTTTTTCCCTAGGGGAACTCGGCATCGTGTGGGATATCACCGAAAACGATTATCCCACGGATTTTATAGGCGTCCAGGATTATGCGGATTGTATCGCCTACCTTGCCGGCAAAACCGAAACGACCGCTGTCGATTCGACTTTCGGATTGCCATATACCCGGTTGCTTCGAACGTTTTACACGGATGCGGCCTATACTGAGTATCATAATAAGTCCACTACATGGGGACTTCCAGAACAAAGCGAAGTCCCCGGATACCTGTATGATAAGCCGCAATTATCAGATACCTTATCTCTTGTCGGTGGCATATATGACCGCACGCAAGAATGGGACGATACGTCAACCCCATGGGGGGTTATCGCGCCTGCTTATACTCAATCATATTATTGGACCGGAAGCCCACCGGTTTTTCAGCCTGGTGGTGTGATTCTATATGATTGGTCGTCTTGGGATTATTTCGAGTCCCATTTTATCTGCTCTCTCGATATCGATGATGCATATTTTTCATACGGCACGGATGCCGAGTACGGCAACGACAATATCGGCCTGGGGTATCCTGGGGCGGTCATGAGCGAAAACTCAATTGTACAAGTTACATTTTCGGCCCATGCATACACGGAAACGATTTCAGACGGGGCCGGTGGAGTTGAAACGGTCTACACGTCGGCAAGGGAAACGCTCACGGCTTGCACATGTGGGACGTACCCTTGGGATGACGGCTTAGGGGGTGAAGTAACAGATCCGCAATTGATGGCGAAAAATGAGGAGTTCTCAACAGCGGTTTACGATCTGATTGAAGCGCTGCATGTTTTGAGGGGCGTTGAAATCATGTATGATTCCCCGGATTATGAGGGCGAAAACTGTCAGGGACCGGGTGGGGCAACTGAGAATTGTAACGCCGGATTGTGCAACTATTATTACGATGTCACAAATCCAAAAATGGAATTGAAACTTTACAGAAAGTGATGAAATTATGGCAGATACAATAAAAGAGCAGGTTATGCAAAAAATCGTTTCCCTTCTTCAGATCATAGCGGGAACGCCTTACAATACAGATTTTGAGGGGCGAGTCTACCGGGCCAGGCGTGACCTCCCCACCTTGCCGGGCATGTCAGTATATCCGCAACCTACCCAAGCAATCCCGGAAAATACATCATACGACCGGGAAACATTCGACCTCCCGATTCGGATAGAAGCTCTTTCAGAGTACCTGGAAGCAGGGGCCACGGAATTCAATTATGAAAAGGCAGACAAACAATCGATAAAAGTCGAGGCGGATATTTACGAGGCCTTGCTCGGCAAGCGGTGGCGGATGACTTTCACCGGTGCCACGTTTACCGGGACCGGCAGTCCTCTCGATCTGTATGGTACAACGATGCCGGGTGATATCGGCGGGGTGGTCGTGGACTATTCACCGGCTTTTCCATGGGCCACTCCGCAAGATGGATATATCGATATAATCCGCCTGGATGATGTAGACGAATGGACCGCCGGGTTGATTTCAATCGGCAATATGACATGCACAGGCACTGCATTGATTGAAGTGGACCTTGACATTTCGCCAATCGACAAGATAGAATGGGTATCGGGTGGGATCGAAGTCTACCCGGAAACGATTGACAGACCGGTCACGACTGCCGTTGATATAATCGCACGATTTTGGCACGATATAGGTAACCCATACGCCCAGACAACCACATAAAAAAGGACTTTAAAAATGCCTACTTATACATTATCAGCAGCGCCGACCCGGAACTTGGTTCTCCGGGACATCAACGGCGCAAATCAGATTATCAAGATTGATACGGTTTTCCCGCTTATTATTTATTCAGACACTTTTTACTCTGTAGGGACCGGCGGCGAATTCCCGGAACTCACATTGACGGCCGACACTCCGCTTTCGAATGAATGGCTGGCGGTTACTTCCGTTTCCGGGACCACTACGGTAACGCTGAACAGCGAAACGAAAACCGTTTTTGTTTCCAACTTTTCAGGGACAGGAACGATGGCGCAGCAGGCGGCAACGAACACGCCCTTGACCGTGCTTTCATCCACCACCCTGCCGTTTCAGATAATCGTGGACAAGAAATTTACCAAGCTTGTTTTCACTGAAACCGCTTCTCTCCAATGCGTTGTCTACGAGAGCAAAAAAGAGGGGGGCCTGATATGAGTTTCAAATTCACAGGAGATGGGCGCACGGCGGATTTGACAGGCTTAACAAAAGAGCCTACTGGATTTGTTGAAACAACGACAGGCGACTTGGCTGATATTGATGTGTCTCATGATGCGACGGCCAGGACGATTACCTTGACGGGGACTTTCAAGGCTTATTATCAAGGCGTTGAAGTTGTGGCACTTGTGACCGGTTGGGAGTCTGATGCGTACGCCGCCGGGATTACCTCAAATCGTTATCTGCATTATGATGGGGCGGCCTTTTCGTGGGATAGCGTAATTGATCTATCAAAATTATCTATCGCTTCCGTGCTTGCGGACGCCACGGCGATCAGGTTTGCAGTCCGTGAGTGTCATGGTCTTATGCAATGGCAAGCACACCAAGAAGCGCACGACACGATTGGAACATATCGAAAATCGGGCGGGGACTTGTCTAACTATACCATCGCCTCTACCGTTGCCGCAAATAGAAGGCCTGACACTTCCTTATGTATTCTTGACGATGAGGACTTACCGTCAGATTTGCCGGCGCAATTGTCTTCAGAAACCTATACCTTGATGTATCTGACATTGACCGATACGATTAATTTCGTTACGGCGTCGGATGATATTACACGCTTAAATGTTGCAGTTCCATACTGGAATGAGTATACCGGCGGCAACTGGACCGATGCGGCAATGAGTAACAACTTTTATGCCGCATGGTTTCAGTTGGCCGTACCAACGACTTCAGAAACCGGCAGTCAGACTTACAGGTTTATTTGGATTCAGCCGCAAAGTCAAAGCTTGAGTCTATCTTCTATCCGTGCGGTAACAACCGGTGATCTTGACTTGGGGACGCTTGCCACCATGGCCCCTGAATTGATCTTCATTAACAAAGTTATAATGCAATACACGGCGGCCGATTGGAAGATAACAGAGATCGAAGCCCTTACCGGAACGTCGAAGAATCAAATCGGGATATCAGGCGGTGGGCTTTCTTCCGTGTCGGTGGATGGGATCACGGTTGACGGAAACGGAACGCCATCCGATCCGCTTGAACTAACAGGTCTGATAAAACCGCAAGCTGATGGTACTTCGGCTGTACAGATCACGAAAACAGACGGTGTTACGGCAGTTGTCACTGTCGACACGACGAATAGCCAGTTAGGAATAGGAACAGCAGCGCCAGCCCAAAAGTTTGAAGCCCTAGACACAAGCGGAATTCAAGCAAGGTTCACGCACACGGCAGGATCTGTCTATACAGACGTAGGGACTACTAGCGCAGGTGGGTATAATATATTACCTTCGGCAGCTAAAACCTACTTTGCTGGAGATACTATTTTAGCAGAACAAGCTGATATTATTTCAGGGGTTTCTTATTCTGATTTCGGAATGCCAACAATCGTTGCTTTTTTTACAAACGGTACTAATTACACCGGATACAATTATAGCGGAATCCAGTCGAATGGTGTAGTAACTAATACATACGCTAGATGGGGATGCAGGATGATCAGTAGCTTATCCGCTGGCAACGTATTAAGTTATGATTACGCCTCCAATATAGGAATGACTGATACCAACGGAGAACAGAGTTTTTTTTATATACGACCTAGTGTAAGACAATCAGGAACAGCTTCGTATACAGGCCTTAGGGTGAATGCAACAGAAACAAGCATAGGAGATGGGTCAACAGGTGATGGAAATAATTTGTTTTGGCTTGGGGTGTCTGATACTAATAAATTTATAGTAAAAAACGACGGCAAAGTAGGAATAAACACCACAACACCGGACACTAAATTTCATGTAGCAGACACCGTAACACAGATGACGATCTCTTATACTGAGGGGAGTGTGGAAAGTACATGGACAACGGGAGCTGGTGGTATAACTACTTTGGCAACGACAGGAAATAGCTTTGTGTTTCCAGGTGGAACAGACAATAACCCAGCCGTTGCCTTTGGCGATGGGGATAGCGGGTTTTATGAAACCTCTGATGACATTATAGCAGTGAGTATCGCTGGTAATCTTAGGTATACCTTTAATGATTTACAAATGGGGGTTAGTGCTAGTAGGTATCCAGTATTTTATCGACAAGAGGCAACGGCGACAGTACCAAACATACTTCCAGATTCTTTAGATACAGACACCGGGCTTGGCGGAAATGCCGCTGATCAACTTTCTCTTATAGCTGGTGGAAACGAAATTCAAAGAAATACTTGGACAGGAACAACGGGTCAAATCGACTTGAAAGCTACGATAGTCATGCTTGCAAGCCTTCCAACCTCTGACCCAACAAATGCCGGACAGTTATGGAATAACGCAGGAATAGTAACAGTAAGTGCAGGATAACCTTTAACAGTAAGGAAAAGAAAATGGAATTGAACCTGAACAAAGAAGTAAAGAGTTTGCAAGGAGAAGTCTTTGGAAAGATGCACGAAATGGTCGCCGGGTATCTTGAAAAGGAAACCAAATTCGATGCTGTGAAATTGTACGGAATCGCCAAAAAGCTTATGGAAAAAGATGGAGTCATCGAGATTGACCATTCCGATCTTGAACTTTTGCGAAAGGTTTTCATGCAAGAAAATATAATGTGGAATGGTCCCAGAGCGCAAATTTTGATGGCAATGGATGATGCAAGTCTTAATGACAGAAAGGAAAAATCATAATGGCAACAGGAACTTTGACAAGTACGGCAACACACAGGTTACTTACAGTTGAAGTAACAGCAGAGATTCCTAAATTCGATGCTATGTCAGGGGACGCTTCACAATTTTATTATGAATTGCGTCCGGAGCTTTACCCGACTTTCATCGATGGCGAAGGAGTTCAATTGACTTTTGAGAATCTGACAATCCAGCAAAAGGTCAATGTCCTGGTAACCGAAATGCAGTATCATTGGATAGAGGGCGCAAGGGCACAATACAAAAATAACAAAATTGCCATTGCAAAAAGTGAAGCTGAAACGAGTTTAGTAGATCGTTATTAGATCGTTATTAAATAAAACAAACATTTTCTAACAAAAACGGGATCTTGTAAAAGGTTCCGTTTTTTTTTGCCGTGATTTTAAAATTTCATTTGACAAATAATATTTTAAAATGATAGGGTCTTTTCACGATACGAGATCGGGTGTCGGTTCGGCGAAGGGTAGAGGACCGCATAAGGAGAATCAACCGGCCGGGCATGGGGCGAATCTCCGCAGGCGACACAGCCACAGGAAAGCAGGTTTGCAAACATGACCGGCCAGGAAAAGGGGAAGATATAAGATGGATATTCGATTGAAAATTATAGATGAGGTTGACAAAGTGGGGGTCCGGGAGTTTGCCGCCCGTTTGGGGGTATCCGTCCAGATTATTTATCACTGGATCAAAGAGCGGGGGAATATCCCGTCCGAGGCCAATATGCAGAAATTAGCGGATTATTTCGGGGAAACTTTGACGGTTGGGAGAACTTATTATCCGAATCGATTATAGAATAAACACATCAAAGCGGCCACCTCCAACCGGCGTCCCGGCCCGTCGGAGTACACCAAACCCGTTCGTTCGGGTCGCTTTTCCGCCCTTGCCCTTTCTTTCTGGGTTTCGATTGGCAAGGTACTAAAGTAAACGGGGATGGCCGGGAAAACTTATCTCAAAAGGAGAATTGTATCATGATGACCTCAAAACTGTTCGAAGCCATACCACCGCACCCACTGAAGGCCACTTTTGAAAAACACGGAATCCGACCGGGGAACATTGCCCGCGCTCTGGATTATTCTTTTTCTCATGTCTGCAATGTGATGTCAGGAAGAGTCGATCCAGGGAAACGACTTGAAAACGGATTGAGAGAACTTGCACAGGCGGTAGAAGCGGAAGCGGCGGCAGGAAAGACAGATCAGCCATAAACGAAAAGAACCCCGCCCGGGGCCGTATCCTTGCAATTCAGCAGGGGCGGCTGATCGGCGGACGGGCGGTGAGTCTTTTTAAAGGGAGGAATAACATATCATGGGAGAAGCACGAAGGCGTGGAACATACGAGGAACGGCGGCAAGAATCGATCAAAGCCGGTAGAATAAAAGAGGACGGGCGAAAAGAAATCCTCTTCCGGAAATTCGATATCCTGAAAGATCAAAACGATGAAGAAAAATAATTTCCAGCAAATTGCCATTTTCGGCATTGCCTTATTCACCGGCTTTGCCGCTGGCGGGGCTTTCTTCATCGGCCATGAAAAACAGGCGATTATTTACGGGATTATATCTGCCGGGATGTTTGCTGTTCTGGCATTGACTGAGGATAAATAAGCATGGAAAAAGAATTACTCACGACAACCCAAGTTTCGGTCAGGTTTTCGATAAATCGGTCAATAATTTGGAAGGCGACAAAAACCGGGCGGCTTCGCCCTGCAAAAAAAATAATCACTGAAGGTTTGGAAAGAAAGCTAAGATATCTCTACCATGTCGATGATGTTGAAGAATTTGATCGGACCCGGATAAAAACCGTAATAAAAAAAACTGCATCTCCGGATAGAATCACGACAATTCAGGCAGCGCATCTCTCGGGCATGAGCCCGGGAATAATCTTGAATCATATCAGAAAAAAGGACGGGTTACACGCTGAAAAATGCGGAAACCGGTTCGAAATCGATTTGAAAGTCTTTAAAAAATACATAAAAAAAGCTTTCAAAGTTGGTGCGCTTGAAATCCATGCGTGCCCGGCGGCGTTACCAAAACGATTTATTGATTGCATGGATTACGGAAAATGCCTGGACGCAGCGGCAAGGAGAAACACGGTATTCGGATGTACTAAGTGTCCGCAATATAATAAAAACAACAAATCAAACTCAGAATGGGGGGAAAATCTATCATGAAAAAAAAGGTAATAGCGGCCGTCGTGGGGTTTATAGCCCTTGCCCTTGCCGCTGTATGGCTGATCGGATGCAGCGGGCACTCGCACAAGGCGAGGGATCCAAACAAACGAGTTCATCAATCTTTTACAGAAAACCTACCGAAATAAAAAGGAGGAAGGAAAATGCTTGAAAAAATCGTAAACCTGGCAGGGGAGCTGAACGAAACGCACAAATGCGGGCTTGACGCGGCTTTCCAGACAGCCGCTTTGATGGAGATCGCAGCGAAGATTGAAGAGTTTTTGAAAGGGCCTTGTTGTGAGGCTCATGTCGAGTCGAAAACCAGCACCGCCGAAAGCCAGACCGAAGGGGCCACCACCCCCACCCCCACCCCCACCCCCACCCCCACCCCCA
>Ga0307377_10001463_pt1 | contig 29836 bp, 26 predicted proteins | sample TR3MG_FD_202535 | JGI IMG/M metagenome (GOLD analysis project Ga0307377, IMG submission 202535) | Soil microbial communities from Risofladan, Vaasa, Finland - TR-3 | ecosystem: Environmental > Terrestrial > Soil > Coastal area > Acid sulfate soil | place: Finland: Risofladan, Vaasa | collected... | reverse complement strand
TGCCTTCAGCTTCCTTCAGATTCGCAGTCGCCCGCGACACCCTTGCCGTTCGGCTAACACTTCCCCTTGCCGGGCATGTAGGGGACTTCCACCCCCAAGTATGTGCGCCCTGCCGGGCGCACCCTACAAAAAGACGGCGCGTGACCGCGCCGTCTTTCATCTATGAAGAACGCGTTCAGGCTTTGGAATAGATCTGCGCGCCTTTTTTCACGAACTCCACCGCCTTCTGTTCCATGCCCTTCTCCAGCGCCGCCTGCTCGTCCACACCCTGTGCCGCGGCGTAGTCGCGCACGTCCTGGGTAATTTTCATGGAGCAGAAGTGCGGGCCGCACATGGAGCAGAAGTGCGCGACCTTGGCGCTGTCTCGAGGCAGGGTCTCGTCATGAAACTCGCGCGCCTTGTCCGGATCTAGGCCGAGGTTGAACTGATCCTCCCAGCGGAATTCGAAGCGCGCCTTGGACAGCGCGTTGTCGCGGATCTGCGCACCGGGATGTCCCTTGGCAAGGTCGGCCGCGTGCGCCGCGATCTTGTAGGTGATGATGCCGTCCTTGACGTCGGCCTTGTTCGGCAGGCCCAGGTGCTCCTTGGGCGTGACGTAACAGAGCATGGCCGTGCCGTACCAGCCGATCATGGCAGCACCGATGCCGGAGGTGATGTGATCGTAGCCGGGCGCGATGTCGGTGGTGAGCGGCCCGAGGGTGTAGAACGGCGCTTCCTTGCAGTCGCGCAACTGCAGGTCCATGTTCTCCTTGATCATGTGCATGGGCACGTGTCCCGGGCCTTCGATCATGACCTGCACGTCGTGCTTCCAGGCGATGTCGGTCAGTTCGCCCAGCGTTTTCAGTTCGCCCAGCTGCGCCTCGTCGTTGGCGTCGTAGATCGAACCGGGACGCAGGCCGTCGCCAAGGGAAAAGGCGACGTCATAGGCCTTCATGATGGCGCAGATGTCCTCGAAATGGGTGTAGAGGAAGCTCTCTCTGTGATGCGCCAGACACCACTTGGCCATGATCGAGCCGCCGCGGCTGACGATGCCGGTCATGCGCTTGGCGGTGAGCGGCACGTAGCGCAGCAGCACGCCGGCATGAATGGTGAAATAATCCACGCCCTGTTCGGCCTGCTCGATCAGGGTGTCGCGGAATATGTCCCAAGTAAGTTCCTCGGCCTTGCCGTCGACCTTTTCCAGCGCTTGGTAAATGGGTACGGTGCCGATCGGCACCGGCGCGTTGCGGATGATCCATTCCCGCGTTTCATGGATGTGCTTGCCGGTGGAAAGGTCCATCACGGTGTCGCCGCCCCAGCGGATCGACCAAGTCATTTTCTCGACTTCCTCGCCGATGGACGAACCCAGGGCCGAGTTGCCGATGTTGGCGTTGATTTTCACCAGGAAGTTGCGGCCGATGATCATCGGCTCGGACTCCGGATGGTTGATGTTGGCCGGAATGATCGCGCGGCCGCGCGCCACTTCGTCGCGCACGAATTCCGGCGTGATTTCCTCGGGGATCGCGGCACCGAAGGACTGGCCCGGATGCTGGCGCGCCATGAGTTCGGCCAGCTTGGATCCCATGGGTCCGGACTCGCGCAGGGTTTCGATGTATTGCCGGCGCTGCAGGTTCTCGCGGATGGCGATGTATTCCATTTCCGGCGTGACCATGCCGCGGCGCGCGTAGTGCATTTGCGACACATTCATGCCGGCCTTGGCCCGCCGCGGCTTGCGCTGCAGGTTGAAGCGCAACTCCGCGAGCTGCGCATCGCGCAGGCGCTCGACGCCGAACTTCGACGTCGGCCCGGCAAGCGCCTCGGTGTCGCCGCGCTCCCCTATCCATTTGGCGCGCAGCGGCGCAAGGCCGTTGCGGATGTCTATCTTCGCGCCCGGATCGGTGTAGGGGCCGGAGGTATCGTAGACATAGACGGGTGGATTCTTCTCGGCACCGAACGAAGCCGGCGTGTCGGCCTGACTCACCTCGCGCATCGGCACCCGGATGTCCGGCCGGCTGCCTTGCACATACACCTTGCGCGAGTTCGGCAGAGGCTGCACCGCTGCGTCGTCCACATGCGCGGTGGCGGCGATGAATTTCGGGTTGGCATTCATGGTTCGCTCCTAGTGAGCGCAGGTGCGATGGCAGGAGGGAGGTCTGCTCACGCTTCCCTGCGGCGGCATTATCCGCATCAGGTTCAAAGGGACTCTCTCACCCGCGGCGCAGCTCGCAGGACCCCTAACGTCAGGCAGCCAAGGTACCGCAATCGCCCAGGCTTTGCAATCGGAGGCGCTCGCCGGGGCACTGCCACACGGCCCGGCTGGGTAGCCGGCGTATGTGACAAGGGGCACAAGGAAGCGTTGCAAACGATGGTAAAATTTGCGTTCGTCAAATAACCTGCGCGAGCTGAGCTGCCATGAACGTCGAACAAGCCCGTTTGAATATGATCGAACACCAAATCCGCCCATGGGAGGTGCTGGACCAGAACGTACTGGACCTGCTGTACGCGGTAAAGCGCGAAGATTTCGTGCCTGCCGCCTACCGCATGCTCGCCTTCTCCGACATGGAGATCCCCATCGGCCAGGGCGAGCACATGTGGCCACCCAAGCTGGAGGCGCGCGTGTTGCAGGAACTGGGGGTGAAGCCGACCGATCAGGTGCTGGAAGTCGGCACCGGATCCGGCTATTTCACGGCGCTGCTCGCGCACCGCGCGCAGCATGTGTACAGCGTCGAAATCCAGCCAGAACTGAAGGCATCGGCCGAGGCCAACCTGACCCGCGCAGGGGTGGCCAACGTGACCGTTGAACTCGGCGATGCGGCGCGCGGCTGGACCAAGCACGCGCCCTACGACATCATCGTGCTCACCGGGTCGACACCGGTGCTACCGCAGCAACTGTTGCAGCAGATGAGACCCGGCGCGCGCCTGTTCGCCGTGGTCGGCAACCCGCCGGTCATGGCGGCACGGCTGATTACCTGCACCGGCGAGGGCGTCTATAGCTCCATCGATCTGCTGGAAACGCGCATCGCGCCGCTCAGCAACGCGCTCGCGGGCGAGCGCTTCAGTTTCTAAGTATGACGCAGATCACACCGCAGCTGCTGCAGCAATGGCTGGCCGATCGCGGGCGCAAGCCGCCGGTCCTGCTCGACGTGCGCGAACCCTGGGAATTCCGAACCTGCCGCATCGAGGGATCGGTGCTGGCGCCGATGAATACCATTCCGGCGCGAGCGCAGGACCTGGATCCCGGGAGCGAGACTGTGGTGATCTGCCACCACGGCGTACGCAGCTTCCAGGTGGGTCTGTTCCTGGAACGCAAGGGCTTTTCCAATCTGTACAACCTGCAGGGCGGGGTCAGTGCCTGGGCCGACCAGGTCGAACCCACGATGCCCAGATATTGAGCCCGCCATGAGACGACACGCGCTGTTCCTGGGTATTCTTGTGTTCAGCCAGCCGCTGTTCGCGGCTGATCTGCTGCAGACCTACCGCGAGGCGCGTGCCAACGACCCGGTCTATGCCTCGGCGCGGGCCGCGCGCGACGCCGGCCGCGAAAACCTGCCGCAGGGACTGGCTCAATTGCTGCCGCAGATCGGCGCCAGCGCGGGCACACAGATGAACTACATCGGCATTTCGTTCCGCGGCATGCTGCCGCCCTCGTCGCGCGACGGCAACACCAACGGCTACGGCGTAACGCTGACGCAGCCTTTGTTCAACTGGCAGGCACTGATGGCGTACAAGGAAGCCGGCTTCAAAGTGGCCGAGGCCGAAGCCGTCTTCGGGCAGGCGGCCCAGGATTTGATTTTGCGCGTCGCCCAGGCTTATTTCGATGTACTCGCGTCGCAGGACAGCCTGGCCTTCATCCAGGCGCAGAAGACCGCGATCTCCGAGCAACTGGCGCAGGCTAAGCGCAATTTCGAGGTGGGCACCGCCACCATCACCGACACGCACGAGGCGCAGGCGCGTTTCGACCTCGCCGTGAGCCAGGGAATCGCGGCGCAAAGCGACCTGGAGATCAAGAAGCGCGCGCTACAGCAGATCATCGGAAAGTTTCCCGATCGGCTGACCCCGCTCAGGCGTTCAATCCAACTCAGCCCGCCCCAGCCCAATGCGATGGAGCAATGGGTGACCAGCGCCGAAGAACAGAATTTCACGGTGCGCGTCGCGCAGGACACGTTGGCGATCGCCTCGAGAGAAATCGAGCGCAGCCGCGCCGGCCACTATCCCACGCTCAACATGGTGGGCAGTTTCGCCAAGAACTCCGCGTCCATTTTCACCAGCGGCCCCGCGAATTACGCCACGGACAGCATTGATCGTTCGATCGGCCTGCAACTCTCGATCCCTCTGTATGCCGGCGGCGGGATCAACTCGCTGGTGCGGCAGGCCATCGCAAACCAGGAGAAGGCACGCCACGACCTGGAGAACGCGCGCCGCAGCGCCGCGCTTGCGGCACGCCAAGCCTATCTCGGCGTCACCAACGGCATCGCTCAGGTAAATGCGCTGCAAGCGGCGCTGGTCTCGAGCCAGAGCGCGCTGGATTCGAACGAACTGGGCTACAAGGTGGGCGTGCGCATCGAGATCGACGTGCTCAACGCGCAGCAGCAGTTGTTCTCGACCATGCGCGACCTGGCCCAGGCGCGCTACAACACGCTGGTGAACGGGCTCAGGCTCAAAGCCGCTGCGGGTACGCTCACCGAGGAAGACGTGGAAGTGGTCAACCGCCTGTTGAGTACAGACTAAGAACGTATTGCGAAATGAAGGGGGGAGACGCCTCCCCTCGTGCCCGCCCCAAGCCGGGGGGCGCGGTAGTTCTCAAACAGCCCCTTAAGGTTCCTGCAACAGACGTTCGCAGATCGCCAAAGTGCGCGCCGTTGCGCCTTGGTGCGCGCGGCTGAACGCGAGTGCGGCCCGCGCCATGCGCGCGAGTGCTGCCGGATCCGAAAGCAACTGCCCCGCCCGCTCCCCCAGCATGACCGCATCGACCACCTCGGCCGCAGCGCCAGCCTCCAGCGCCAGCCGCGAAGCCTCGGCGAAGTTGTGCATATGAGGTCCGAACAACAGCGGCCGGCCCACCGCGCAGGCCTCGATCAGGTTCTGCCCGCCGTAGGGCAACAGGCTGCCGCCGATAAAGGCCAGGTCGCAGGCGGCATAATAGGCTGCCATTTCCCCCATGCTGTCGCCGAGCAGCACGCGGCAACCGGATGACAGCTCGCGATTCTCGCTGCGGCGCAGGTAACTGAGCTCGCGCTTTTCCAGCAATGCCGCAACCTCGGCGAAACGCTGCGGATGGCGCGGCACCAGCAGCAGCAACAAATCCGCGATGCGAATGCGCGCCAGCGCGTCAAGCACGAGTTCTTCCTCGCCCTCGCGCGTGCTCGCCGCCAGCAGCACAGGACGCCGGCCGATACGCCGCCTCAAGTCCGCGCCCAGCGCGAGCAGCCGCGGCGCGGGCACGACATCGAACTTGAGATTGCCCGTCACCTCGACTTCGCGTGCGCCCAGTCGCTCGAGGCGCGCGGCGTCCTCGCGGCTCTGCGCGCCCACCGCCGCCATGCGGCCGAGCGCGGCGCGGGTCAGCGGCGCCACCAGTTCGTAGCCGCGCGCGGACTTTTCGGACATGCGCGCATTGGCAAGGAGCAGCGGCACGCCCAGCCGCGCGCAGCCCGCTACCAGATGGAACCAGATTTCGGTTTCCATGATGATCCCCAGGCGCGGCTTGAAGCGCGCGAGAAAGCGCGCCACGGCGCCGGGATAATCATAGGGCAGGTAAACGATAGTCGCCGTTTCGCCGAAAAGCTGCTGCGCGGTCTCGCGCCCCGTGGGCGTCATCTGCGTGAGCAGCAGCTCATGGCCGGGATAGCGCGCGGCCAGCGCGCGCACCAGCGGCTCGGCGGCGCGCGTTTCGCCCACCGACACTGCGTGCAGCCAGATCACCGGCCGCGCCGGCCTCACCCGATACCAGCCGAAGCGCTCGGCTATGTGCTCACGGTAGCCCGGCTGACGCCGGCCGCGCCACCACAGGTGCACTAGCGCCCACGGAAACAACAGCCACAGCAGCAGCCTGTAGCCTAGGCGCCAGATCACGCCATGCTCCTACCGGCGACCTCATGCAGCGCGGCCAGCACCTCGGCCACGTCCGGAACCAGTCCCGGGCCGCCCAGGTTTCGCACGCGCGCGCCCGGACCGGCATATACACCGGTCAGCCCCGGTTGGGTGCCGCAATAAAGCGCGACCACCGGACGACCCAAGGCCGCCGCCAGATGCGTCAGGCCGGTGTCGACGCCAATCACCGCCCGCGCGCCGGCGAGCAGCCCGGCGACGGCCCGGACGCCTAGCGCCGGCGGCACCACCGCCCCCGGCAGTGCGCGCGCGATGCGCTCGCTGCGGGCACGTTCCCCGGCATCGCCCCAGGGCAGCATCAGAGCGTAGCCCTGACGCGCAAGTTCGGAACCGAGCCGCTCCCACGCCGGTTCCGGCCAAAGCTTGCCGGCGCCGCTGGTCGCATGCAGCAGCACGCAGTAGGACTTGCCTTCGGTCAGTTCTGCAGCCGCCGGCGCGGCGATGCCGTAGTCGAGCACCGCCGGCACCTCATAGCCCAGCGCCAAGGCGGCCAGACGCCGGTTGCGCTCGACTGCGTGCAGGTCGCGCCGCACCGCGTGCTTGACGTCATAGAACTTCGCCGCCAACGGCTCGCGCGCACTGGCGCCGGCATAGCCGTGGCGCGTGCCGGAGGCCGCCCGCGCCAGCAGCGCGCTCTTGATCAGGCCCTGGGTGTCGATGACGCAGTCGTAGCGCACCCCCGACAGCGTCTGGCGGAACTGGCCGAACTCGCGCCAGTGCGCGAGCTTGAGCACGTTGCCGCGCCAGCGCCGCAGCGCCACCGGAATCGCACGATGCACGCCCGGATGCATGCCGACGATATCGCGATAGGCCTCTTCCACCACCCAATCGACGCGCGCACGCGGAAAGCGTGCGCGAATGTCGCTCACCACCGGCAGATTGTGCACCACGTCGCCGAGCGAGGAAGTCTTGATAAGCAGAATATTGGACATGGGGGAGGCTGGACGGGCTTTGTTAGAATGGGACCCGCGGAAAATTAATTATAAGGTATCCTGCCCCTTGCCCCGCCAGCCCTTTTCCGTCGTCATTATCACGAAGAACGCCGCAAGGCAGCTTGGCGCCTGCCTGGAAAGCGCCTCGTTTGCCGACGAGATCGTGGTAATCGACTCGGGCTCGACCGACGGCACCGCCGAACTCGCCGCCGAGCGCGGTGCGCGGGTGATGCAGAAGGAGTGGCTCGGCTTCGGCCGGCAAAAGCAGTTCGCCGTCGAAGCCGCACGCAACGACTGGGTGCTGTGCCTGGACGCAGACGAACGCGTGAGCGAACCCTTGCGCGCGAGCATTCTCGCCGCACTGGCCGCGCCCGCGGCGCAGGCATATACCATGCCGCGCTGCAACCGCTTCCTCGGACGCTGGCTCAGGCACGGCGAGGGCTACCCCGACTGGAGCCTGCGCCTGTTCGACCGCCGGCATGCGCGCTGGAGCGATGATCCGGTGCACGAAAAAGTCGTCACTACGGCGTCCGTAGGTCGCCTGAGCGGGGACCTGCTGCACGATACAGCGGAATTCCTGGACGCTTATCTGGAAAAGCAAAACCGCTACACCAGCATGCAGGCCGAAGCCCTGTACAAAGCCGGCGCCCGCGCCAACATGGCGCAGCTGTTGCTGTCGCCCGCGCTGCGCTTCGTCAAGTTCTATTTCCTGCGCCTGGGCTTTCTCGATGGGGTCCCTGGCCTGGTGCATATCCTCGTCGGTTGCTGCAACAGCTTTCACAAGTACGCCAAGCTGATGGCGATGCAGCGCGGCAGTTGACGAATGCCCGATACCCTCGCGCCGGGTTTAGACCGCTTACGCCGCCTTTCAAAGGAAGGGGCCTGGATTGTTCTTGGCCAAGCAAGTGCCGTTCTAGGCTCGCTGGCTGGTGTCCGATTGCTTACGGAATTGCTGGATCCCGCAGCATATGGCGAGCTGGCGCTGGGCATGACGGTCGCCGCAGTGGTCACTCAGACCGTGATCGGGCCTTTAGGTAACGGGGTTGCCCGGTTCTACGCGCCAGCGCAGGAGCGGGGTGATCTCGGCGGCTATTTGGACGCGGTGCGCCGCTTGGTATTGGCCGCCATCGTAACCATAGTCCTCATGATTCTGCTGAGTATTGGAGGTCTGCTGGTCGTAGGGCGAACGCAATGGATTGGCATTGCAACTGCGGCCCTCGCTTTTGCCGCCGTTAGCGGCTGCAACGCGATTCTCAGCGGCATCCAGAACGCCGCTCGCCAACGATCCATCGTGGCGCTCCACCAAGGAATAGAATCCTGGGCGCGGTTTCTGGTCGCGGCCGGCTTGCTGCTATGGCTGGGCGCCACGAGTACGGTGGCAATGGTCGGCTACGTTATCGCAGTCGTACTGGTGCTTGGATCTCAATACGTTTTCTTTCGAAAGACCGTCCCGCACAAGGGGACCACAGCAAATAAAGATCGGGACTGGCGGGAACGAATCTGGAAATATTCATGGCCTTTTAGCGCCTGGGGAATATTTACCTGGGCACAACAGGCATCCGACCGATGGGCGTTGGAGATCTTCGCGACAACACAGGAGGTGGGTTTGTATGCGGTGTTGTTTCAGTTGGGATATTACCCGATGTCAATGGTTACTGGAATGACCATGCAGTTCTTGGGGCCCATTCTTTATCAGCGGGCGGGTGACGCAACCGACAGTCGACGGAACGAACGTGTGAGCAGGATGATTCGACGCCTAACCGGGTTGACGCTCGCGTTGACCGGCGTAATCTTCTTGGTAACCCTTCTGTTTCACGCTCAGATATTTCGTCTTCTTGTGGCCAAGGAATATGCGGATGTATCCTACCTGTTGCCGTGGATGCTTCTCGCCGGTGGAATATTTGCAGCCGGTCAAACCATTTCGCTTAATCTCATGAGCCAAATGAAAACCCATACAATGTTGATAGTCAAAATTGCCACGTCATCGCTAGGTATGATATTAAACTTCGCTGGTGCCTATTTTCTCGGCATCAAGGGCATTGTCCTGGCGACTATTGTTTTCTCCGTTTTATATTCTGTCTGTCTGGCAGCTATTGCCACGAGAACGGCGACCGAACCAAGTAGTCAATAATTGGATTTCCGCGTGCAAATGAGCATTCAGGTAAGGCGCTTTCCGGCGTTGGCGTTCGCTGCTGCACCAATCCCGCGCCTTTTTGCATGACGAGGAACAGTCGGCACTATGGCCGGCGGGGCAACCATCACCTCGACCGGGTTTGTGTCCGGGCCGGGGCGGTTATAGCGGAAATGCAATGAAAGGAATCATTGAGAAGCTTTACTGGTTATTGAGCGCCCAGTTCGGCTTTGATCCGAGACGCATGGTTCGCTCGCTCAGGGGAACCCCCAAATATGTCGCGGGGTGGCTCCGCTTCCGCAGGAGATACACAGGACGACTCAATCTTCTTCCGTGTTTGCACGATTGGTATGAAGAGGGCGTTTTTGCTAAAGACGAATACTTTTGGCAGGATTTGCATGTGGCCCGGAAAGTTCGTCTGGCCAATCCCGAAAAGCATGTAGACATCGGCTCGCGCATCGATGGCTTTGTCGCGCATGTAGCCAGCTTTAGGGAAATCGAAGTATTCGATATCCGCCCGATTACCTCCGAGATTCCCGGAATTTGTTTTCGGCAGGCGGACCTGATGAGCCCGCCCGAATCGATCGCTGACTATTGTGACTCGCTGTCGTGCTTACATGCCCTGGAGCATTTTGGCCTTGGCCGCTATGGAGACCCAATCGACCCGTACGGGTATGCGGCAGGACTCGGAAACATGGCCAAGATGCTGCGGCGGGGTGGCCTGTTTTACCTTTCCGTTCCGATCGGCAAAGAACGTATTGAGTTCAATGCTCACAGAATATTCGATCCGCACGCGCTGGTTCTGCTAGCCGAAGAAAATGGCTTGTCGCTCAAGGAACTGGCATGGATCGGACCAGGCCAGACGCTTATACAATCCTCCGACCCGGCGCGGGATATGGACGAACTGGGAAAGCTGCATTATGCCTTGGGCGTTTTTGTATTCGTCAAACGGTGAGGACAGGTTAGTGAAAGAATCATTGAAAACGATCATCGGTGCCTGTGATAATGAAAGGACGCGCGATCGATGGCTTGCCAATACACTGGCAACCATTTCATCAGGATCCCGAATACTCGATGCGGGGGCCGGCGAATTGCGTAACAAGCCGCTATGCGCCCATTTGCATTACGTATCGCAGGATATTTCCCGGTACGAGGGAGTAGGAGATGGACGAGGCTTACATACCGGCGCTTGGGACACCAGCAAGGTTGATTTGGTTTGCGATGTTGTGGATATCCCGGAGCCCGATGCGTCGTTCGACGCAATCCTATGCAGCGAGGTACTCGAACATTTGCCCGATGCGCTCAAGGCGTTGGACAGGTTTGCGCGTCTGCTTAAACCAGGTGGCAAGCTGATCGTTACCGCACCGTTTGCCTCATTCGTTCACTTCGCTCCCTACCATTATGCCACAGGGTTTAGTCGCTATTGGTACGAGTATCATCTACCCCTCCGCAATTTCACAATCCAAGAACTGACGCCAAACGGCGACTGGTTTTCTTACTGCAAGCAGGAAATGTTGCGGCTGCCCGGCATGACGCGCCGTTACGGGGACTGGTGCTGGCCGCTGGCCTATCTGGTAGCGGCGATTGGCCTTATTTATTTCACGCTACGCGGAAGATCGCGGAAAGCTGAGGACGTAGCGTGTTTTGGCTGGCACTGCGTTGCTGTTAAACAGCGGAATGGCTGACATGCTTTTTCCTGAAAAGATAACCTCCATTCGCCTTCGGGATAGGGTGCTGGAAATTGGACCCGGATCATCTCCGCACCCTAGAAGCGATGCTTTTCTTGAACTGGATTTCGATACTCGTCAGGAAGGGATTTCGCAACGTGGTGGCGTGCTTAAAGAGGCTGACTTTGGTGGCAGACCGGTTCATTATTACAAGGGAGGCGCCTTTCCGTTCGAGGACAGACAGTTCGATTATGTGATCTGCGCCCAGGTAGTAGAACATGTCGTCGATCCGACGAGCTTTCTGGAGGAGGTCTTTAGGGTTGGAGCGGGGCGCGGGTATCTCGAATACCCGTTAATTACATACGAGTATTTGTACGACTTTGATGTGCACCTCCATTTTGTAAAGCTCGATTTGGAGAAGAGGGTGCTGCGATATCTCCCCAAACGGGATACCGCATTTCCTCAATTTGCCGCAGTCAGTTCATTGTTCCAGAAGACTCTCAAGTGCGGCTGGGATGACTTGTGCGCGGCAAATCATGGGCTGTTTTTTGAAGGCGTTGAATTCGATCAGCCCTTTGCTGTTGAAAAAACCAACGATCTAGAACAATTGCTGCCATCTCGGTCATTAATTGTTCCGAAAAGTGCTGCGCGCAGGGCCCTTGGTCGAATAGTAAATAGACTCCGGCTGTAGGTCGCGGTGATTGTTTCGCAAATTATTGGCGGTCTCGGCAACCAAATGTTCCAGTACGCAACTGGTCGTGCTCTGTCGTTGGCACGCGGGCAGTCGTTGCGGCTGGATATTTCACAGTTTGCAGCATACGGGTTGCATCAAGGGTTTGACCTTCAGCGGGTTTTCAACCCCCCGATCGAACTCGCTACCGAGTCGGATGTTCGTGCCATTCTGGGGTGGCAGAATTCCTCCGCTATTCGCCGCATTCTGTCGCGCCCCAGCATGGAGGCGTTCCGTGGTAAACGTTTTGTCGTTGAGCCGCACTTCCACTACTGGCAGGGAATAAGAGATGTACCCAGCGATTGCTATCTTGTAGGCCACTGGCAGAGCGAAAAATATTTTCTGCAGAAGGCTGCGCAGATTCGCTCGGATTTCGCTTTCAGATCTGCACCCGAGGGCCACAACGCCGAATTAGCCAGACAAATAGACAGTGTCAATGCAGTAAGTGTGCATGTGCGGCGCGGCGATTATGCAGACAATCCACAAACCAATGCTACGCATGGCCTGTGTTCCCTGGAGTATTACCAAGCTGCAATTCAATATGTCGCAGGGCGAACCGGATATCCGCATCTATTTATTTTTTCCGATGATGTCGAATGGTCAAGGAAGAACCTTAAGTTCACTTTCCCGTGCCACTACGTTGATCATAACCGCGGAGCTGAAAGTTATAACGACATGAGATTGATGAGCTTGTGTCAGCACCACATTATTGCTAATAGTTCTTTTAGTTGGTGGGGAGCTTGGCTAGATCCCAAGCCGACAAAGATAGTGGTTGTGCCACTTAAATGGTTTGCCCGAAAATCAGATACCACGGACTTGATCCCCGGGGGCTGGATAGTATTATGAACATTCGCGCGACAGGCCAGGCGTCAGCCGAAACTCGCATGATCATGCTGCTGGATCAGCCCGTCCACGTTGTGCCGGCGGATTCTTCCCAAATGCGTGAGGATTGGGACTGGCAACCCAAGCGCGGCCTAGGGGACCTTGTGCGCGACGCTTGGCGTCGGGGATGCAAGCAATGACTGGCCAGCCAAAAGAGAGTTGGGACGCACCTGCTATTTCCGTCGTACTACCCGTCTTTAACGCCGACAAATATGTAGCAAAGGCGATTCGTTCCATACTCGATCAAACGTTTAGGAATTTTGAACTCATTGTAATTAATGACGGGTCAACAGACGGCACGCTCAAAGTCCTGGAGCAATTTAGTGCGCTAGATAGGCGCGTAGTACTCGTTTCGCGAGAAAACAAGGGGCTAGTCGACACGCTAAACGAAGGCATAAGCATTGCACGTGGTGAATGGATTGCCCGCATGGACGCGGATGATATCGCTTGGCCCAACCGCTTCGAGCGGCAGATGCATTGGCTTGAAAAATCGGGCGCGGACATTTGTGGAAGTTGGATGCAGCTCTTTGGCACAGCGGACAAGCGCATTATCAAGCATCCTGAAAGCGATGCAGCAATTAAGATGGAATTGTTGTTCGGTGCACCATTCGCGCACCCGACAGTGATAATGCGATCTGAACTGGTCGAGCAGCTACGCTACGACAAGGTTTGGGAAAAATGCGAGGACTATGATCTATGGGAACGGGCGGCGCGCGCCGATTGGAAGATGACTAACGTGCCGGAGGTGTTGTTGTCATACCGCCAGCATGGCGCACAAATTTCAACCACCGTATCCTCTTATCAGCAATTGCTCACCCAAAAGATACGACACAGGTATTGGACCTTTGTTTTTGATTCAATGAAATTGGAAAAGGGGTGGATCGACGAGGTGCTAAAACTGCGGGAGCCCTCGTTGCCCGAGACTAACATGGATATCGTGGACTCGGCGTTTATGGCGCTTTTGCAGTGCAGCCGAGGGGAAGCCCGAGCAACGGTTTTTGATCATGCGACACGACTATATTTCAGGGCGGCTGCCGTTTCGCCAGATGTCGTGACCAGATGGAGCAAATTGAACGGAAATTGCGGGGCCGGTCTTGCGGTAGCTACCAAAATTAAGCTTTGGTTGTTGAGCGTGTTGCGCATCCCTTCCAACAGCAAATCATTCCAGCGCTTGAAGCAGTTGTATTTCAACTTAACTCGGTCGACATGAGGATTGGCCCGCGCGGGTTGCTGCCATTTCTCAACTTGTGTGGCATTGGTCGTCCGAGCGGGTGCGTCGCCAAATGAATATTGTCCAGACTGTTGCCCCAATTAGCGTGATCATTCCATGTTATCGATGTGCTTCGACCATAGGGCGAGCAGTAGATTCGGTATTTTCACAAAGCATAACTCCTGCCGAGGTTGTCGTCATCGAGGATTGTAGTGGTGACGAAACGCTAGCGGCGCTACAAGAGCTGGAGCGCATCTATCAGGGGAGGATAACAATAGTGCAAATGAAGGCGAATTGCGGGGTCGCGTCTGCGCGAAATGCAGGATGGGCTATTGCAACACAGCCTTATATTGCATTTCTTGATGCAGATGATTCCTGGCATCCAGAAAAACTGCGGATCCAATATGAATATATGAGCAACAACCCTGATGTCGTTCTGTGCGGTCACAAATGCGCTTGGGTAATCGATGAGACTACGCCGACTGTGCTGTCGAAAGATCGGGCGGTAACCAGGATTAGTGCGCACAGCCTACTTTTTAAGAACGCTTTCTCTACGCCGACCGTCATGATGAAGAGAAATATTCCATTCCGATTTGCCGACGGGCAACGGTACGTTGAAGACGCATTCTTGTGGCAGCAAATCGCTCTTTTTGGTTTGGCGGTCGCGCGAATTGAAAGTGACTTGGCGTACATTCATAAGGCGCCGTACGGAAGCGCCGGTTTGAGTGCTCGGCTCTGGAAAATGGAACGGGCGGAATTGGGTAATTTTGTCTCGCACTACCGAGCGGGCAGGATCGGCTCTGGACTGTTGCTTGTTGTCGCAGTTTTTTCCTGTGCAAAGCACGTCAGACGTATCCTCATGCGGCCGGGGGGCAGGTGACGTGTGTTTTCAGGACTGGTTTGCGCGCCAGATGGTGCGTCTGAACACCCATGGCTCGTTGGGTGCTGTGGCTGGTCGGTACCTAATTTTCGGGCATCGCGGAGCCGCCACCGGTTTATCCCCGCACCGCTTGAGCCACGACGCGCTGCGCGCCCGGCCCTGGAACGGCTTCTACGTGGCGCGTCCAAGCTCGATGGGCTGCGCCGACTGGTTTTGCAGCTATCGCTATCAAACCCCGCAAGCAGTGCTCGCGGAGGATCAGGAGTTGCTGTTGCCCGCCTACCCGGACGGCCGCTTCGCCGTCCCGGACGAGGTCCAAATGACGCGCGGCGCGACTTCCTGACCATGCGACCACGTCCGCCGCAAGCATCCGAACCCGGTGCCGACAAGCCTGCGCGCGTGGCCTTGGTCGTTACCAGCACGCTGGTGGTGCGCTGGTTTCTGCTCGAACATATACGCACCCTGGCGCGCTCTTTTACCGTCACGCTGATCGTCAGCAACGATGCGCCCGAACTTGCCGCGCTGCTGCCCTGTCGCATCGTCTCGATGCGGCTCGAACGCGATATCGCGCCGCTCGCCGATTTGCGCGCGTTCCTCGGCCTGTGGCGCCATTTCCGCGCGGAGCGCTATCAGCTGGTCCACACCCTGACCCCCAAGGCCGGACTGCTCGGCATGCTGGCCGCCTGGCTGGCCGGCGTGCCGGCGCGCCTGCATACGTTTCAGGGCGAAGTCTGGGTGACCCGCCGCGGCGCGCTGCGCTGGCTGCTGAAGAACCTGGACCGGCTGGTGGCTCGGCTGGCCACCGACCTGCTCGTGGTCAGCCCTTCGGAGCGCGAGTTCCTGATCGCAGCCAGCCTGATCCCGGCGGCCAAGTCCCGGGTGCTGAATCACGGCTCCATCGCCGGGGTGGACAACGAACGCTTCAAGCCCGACGCCGGTGCGCGCGCTGCACTGCGCGCCGAACTCGGCATTCCCGCGGATGCGCCGGTGTTCCTGTTCATCGGGCGGATCAAGCGCGACAAGGGCGTGCTCGACTTGGCTCGCGCTTACGTCGAGCTCGCACGCGAGGATGCGGAATGCCGAATGCTCATCATCGGTCCTGATGAGGAAGGGCTGTTGCCCGAGATCAAGCAGGTCTGTACCGCTTACCCTACTCGCCTGCATGTCGCGGGCTTCACCGACGTGCCTGAGCGCTACATGGCCGCGAGCGACTTGCTGTGCCTGCCTAGCTACCGCGAAGGCTTCGGCGTGGTCATCATCGAAGCCGCGGCCGCCGGCGTGCCGGCCATAGGCTCTAGAATTTATGGCATTACCGACGCCATTGTCGAGGGCGAAACCGGCGTCCTGTTCGAGGCCGGCGACATCGGGCAGCTCGCGCAAGGCATGCGCACGCTGGCCGGCGACGCAGACCTGCGCAGGCGCATGGGCCAGCGCGCCAGGGAGCGCGCGCTGCGCGACTTTGCGCAAGCGCAACTGACGGCCGCGCTGCTCGCCCATTATCGCGAGCTGCTCGCGACACACGTATGATGGACGGGACGATGAGCGCGCCGCGTCCATCGGTTCTGGTGACCGGCGCCGGCGGTTTTGTCGGCTTGCGCCTGTGCGCGCGCCTCGCTGCCGCCGGCCATAGGGTGAAGGCCGCGGTGCGGCACGAAAGCGCAGCGCTGGCGGCAATTGCGCCCGCCGTCGAGGTCGTGCGCGTCGGCGATATCGGCCCCGATACCGATTGGCAGGCGGCACTCGCCGGGGTGGACATGGTGGTGCACCTCGCCGCGCGCGCCCATGTGATGAACGACCGCGCGTCCGACCCGCTCGCCGCATACCGCCAAGTCAACGTCGCCGGCAGCGAGCGTTTGGCCCGCGCAGCGGCGGGCGCAGGAGTGAAGCGCCTGATCTATATGAGCTCGATCAAGGTGAATGGCGAAGCGACCGTCGACGCGCCTTTCCGCGAAAGCGATGCGCCCGCCCCGCTCGACGCTTACGGCCAGTCGAAATGGGAGGCGGAACAGGCCTTGAGCCGGATTGCGGCAGAAACCGGGCTGGCCGTGACCGTGTTGCGGCCGCCGCTGATCTACGGACCCGGCGTCAAGGGCAATCTCGCGCGGCTGCTCGCTTGGATCGAGCGCGGTTTGCCCTTGCCGTTCGCCTCGGTGGTCAATCGCCGCAGCCTCGTTTATGTCGACAACCTGATCGATGCGACGCTGGCGGTGATGCGCCATCCTGCCCCGGGGAGCCTTTATCTGCTCAGCGATGGGCAAGACCTGTCGACGCCGCAGCTGATCCACGCGCTGGCGCGCGGTCTGGGCAAGACGCCTCGACTGCTGCCCTTTCCGCCATCCCTGCTGCGCCTGGCGGGCGCGTGCACCGGCCAAGGCGATGCGATCGCGCGCCTGGTCGGCTCGCTCCGAATCGACGCTTCCAGGATCGCGGCCGAACTCGGCTGGCGCCCTACTCATAATCCGGAGGAAGGTCTGATCCTGACCGCGAAGGCACATAACGAACGCGCGGCCCAGACTGTAGAATTCCACCGGTGACCATCGGCAACCACCTGTATTTAGCCCCACCGCTCGCCGCGGCCGTCTGTCTCACGCTGCTGTTCCTGCTGGTACGCAGCCCCCTTCTGCCCAGAGACCTGCCCAATGAACGCTCGCTGCATAGCGCATCCATATCGCGCTCCGGCGGGCTCGCCATGGTCTGTGCGATTGCGCTGACCGGTCCGCTGTTCTTCTACGGCGTCGGCACCTGGCTCAGCCTGAGCGGGGCACTGGCGCTGGTTTCGTTTGCCGACGACTGGCGCAGCTTGCCGTTGCTGCTGCGGCTGGCGACGCATCTGCTCGCCGCGCTGGGCCTGATTTATTACCAGATGCCAGACTTGCCGCTGCCGCTGGCGGCGCTGCTGGTGTTCGCCATCGTCTGGAGCACCAACCTCTACAATTTCATGGATGGCGCGGACGGGCTTGCGGGCGGCATGACGCTGTTCGGCTTCGGCGCCTATGCCGCCGCGGCGTGGACCGCCGGCGATGCGACGCTGACCTGGTTCGCCGCCTCGATCAGCGCCGCTGCGGCCGCGTTTCTGGTATTCAACTTTCATCCAGCGCGCATTTTCATGGGCGACGTCGGCTCGATCCCGCTCGGCTTCCTTGCGGCCGCGATAGGCGTCTACGGCTGGTATGCCGCCTATTGGCCGGCGTGGTTCCCGCTGCTGACCTTTTCTCCCTTCATCGTCGATGCGAGCCTGACGCTGGCGCAGCGCGCGGCGCGCGGTGAACGTTTCTGGCAGGCGCACCGCGAGCACTACTATCAGCGCTTGATCAGAATGGGACTGGGGCACGGGCGCACCGCGCTCGCGGAGTATGTCCTGATGGCTGCCGCCGGCATTTGCGCATGCTCGCTGCTGCGCGCGCCGCTGTTTGCGCAGCAACTGGCGCTCGCCCTGTGGGCTGCGATCTACGTGGTGCTCGCAGCGCTGGTCAACAAGAAATGGGCTGTCCACATGGCGCGCAAACTGCATGCTCCCGCTTAACCCGCGCTCTGCCGCCGCGCTGGCCCACGATCTCGTCGCCGCGGTCGCGGCGTGGTACCTCGCGTACTGGCTGCGCTTCAACACCGACATCCCGCATTACATCATCCCCAGCATGGTGGACGCCATGCTCTGGGTGGTGCCGCTGCAGACGGCCGTCTTCTTCGGTTCCGGAATGTACCGCGGCATTTGGCGCTACGCCAGCGTCGCCGACCTGCAGCGCATCGCCATGGCGGTGGGCCTGTCGACGCTGATGATCGCCCTGGTGCTGCTGATGCTGCCACATCAAGAGCCGCCGGTGCCGCGTTCGGTAATTCTGCTCGATCCGATGCTGCTGGTTCTGATATTGGGCGGCAGCCGGCTCGGCTATCGCGTGTGGAAGGAAGGCCGCGTGCGCAACGTGCTTGGCTCGCCCGGAAAGCCGGTGCTGGTACTGGGAGCGGGGGATGCCGCCGCGGACCTGCTGAAGAATCTGGCGCGCGCCGGCGACTGGCGCGTGCTCGGTCTGCTCGACGACGACCCGGCCAAGCGCGGCCGCCAGATCCAGGGCGTGAGCGTGCTCGGTGCGCTGGAGGATTTGGCCGGCGTCGCTCCAAAACTGGCTGTGGAGCGCGCCATTATCGCCATGCCCTCGGCCTCGCACCAGTCGCGCCGGCGCGCGCTGGAAATCTGCCGCCGCGCCGGCGTACAAGCCCTGACCGTGCCCTCGTATCAGGATCTGGTCAGCGGCAAGGTCACGGTGTCGCAAGTGCGCAACATCGAACTGGACGACCTGCTCGGCCGCGACCCAGTACTGCTCGACGAGAGCCGTCTGCAGGAGTGGATACGCGGCCGCAGCATCCTCGTCACCGGCGCCGGCGGTTCGATAGGCTCCGAGCTGTGCCGCCAGATCGCGCGCTTCGCGCCGGCGCGGCTGGTGCTGTACGAGCACAACGAGTTCGCGCTCTATCGGATGGAGCAGGAATTCGCCGAGCAACACCCTGGAATCGAACTGAACTGCGTCATCGGCGATATCAAGGACGCGGGGCGCGTAGCCGAGGCGCTCGCCGCGCACCGGCCGCAGCTCGTGTTCCACGCCGCCGCCTACAAGCACGTGCCGCTGATGGAGGAGGACAACGCCTGGGAGGCGATCCAGAACAACGTGCTCGGAACCTGGTGCGTGGCCCAGGCCGCGAGCGCCCACGGCGTGGAGAAATTCGTGCTCGTTTCCACCGACAAGGCGGTCAACCCGACCAATGTAATGGGCGCGAGCAAGCGTCTCGCGGAAATCGTGTGCCAGGGATTGCAAACCGCGAGCGCGACGCGCTTCGTCGTGGTGCGCTTCGGCAACGTGCTCGGCAGCACCGGCAGCGTGGTGCCGAAATTTCGCGCGCAGATCGCGCGCGGCGGCCCGATAACCGTGACCCACCCTGAGATCACGCGTTATTTCATGTCCATCCCGGAAGCCGCGCAACTGGTGCTGCAGTCGGCCCTCATGGGAAGCGGCGGCGAAATCTTCGTGCTCGACATGGGCGAGCCGGTAAAGATCGTCGATCTGGCGCGCGAACTGATCCGGCTCTCCGACTACGCCGAAACCGACATCGGCATTCAATTCACCGGCCTGCGGCCCGGCGAAAAGCTGTACGAGGAGCTGCTCGCCGACGGCGAGCATACGCTGCCGACGCCGCATCCGAAGCTGCGCATCGCCGAGTCGCGCGCCACAGCGGATGCTCGCTGGGTGGAGGACCTTCTGGCCTGGCTGCAGCAGGGCAATCCCGGCGCCGAGCAACTCCGACAGGGGCTCGCCGCGCGGGTGCCCGAATATACCCGCTGGGCCCCGTCCACAGCTGGAACTCGCGCGAGTTCCCACGCGCCACAGTCAGACTGACAGCAGCACCCTTCGCAGCTCTAAGGCAAGTCAACTCACTGAACGGCTTGGAATTTGCGGCTATACTCAGCGGTAACTCGGAATTGAAGCCGTGACACGATTTCGCACCCTTAAGGATCGTTTTCAAAGAACGATTTTAAGTTGGGTCATTCCGAGCGCAGCGAGGAATCTGCTGTAAAATCAAAGGCGAAGCAGATTCCTTGGCCGAAGGCCTCGGAATGACGGCTCATTCTGAAACGGGTTCTTAGCCAATTTGAACGCAAGCCTCACCCTGGATCCGGGCCGCATACGCCGCGCACTGGTCGCCAAGCCGCACCACACCCGGCTCGCCGGCGTCGAGCGTTTTCTCGAATGCGCCAATGCCCGCCTGCACCAATCCCGCCGTGCACACGAGCATGGACAGCCTGTCGCCTGACGCCCGCGTTCTGGCGATCTGCGTCGCGCGCATCGGCGACACATTGCTGGCCACCCCGGCACTGCGCGCGCTGCGCGACGCCGTCCCGCGCGGCAGCCTGACCGTGCTCGCCCACCCGAAACGTCGCGCACTGCTGGAGCATCTGCCTTTCATCGACCACCTCGGCAGCATCGATAAATACAGCGCGTCCTGGCGTGGCCGACTTCCCGGAAAGCATTACGACTGGGGCGTGGTATACGGAGAAGATGAGGCTCTGCTGCGCTATGCCTTGCGTATCAGCCGGCATGTCGTCGCCCAGCGCCAACACGACGCATCGCTTAACCGCCGCCTGGACCGCATGATCGTCCCCGCCACCGAGCTCCAGATCGCGGTGGACGCGCGGCTCGAATTTGCCACTGCCATAGGCGCAACGCCCATGGGGCGCGCCCTGTCCTATCGGGTCACGGTGGAAGAACAGGCGCAGGCACGCACGCGGCTGCGCGCCCTGCTGCCAGGGGCCGCCCGATTTGTCGGCCTGCAGCTGCAAAGTTTCCCTTCCAAGGCCTACCGCGACTGGCCGGTCGAGAATTTCCGGAGCCTGGCACAGCGACTGCTGCGGCAGGATGGCGTCGGCATCGTCGTCCTGGGCGGACCCGAATCGACCCGGATCGGCGAGGACTTCGCACGACAAGTCTCGACGCAATTTCCCGGCAGGGTGGCCAGCCTCGCCGGCCGCACCGCACTGCGCGAAGGCGCAGCGATCATAGGCGAACTCGACCTCTACGTCGGTGTCGATACCGGCCCGACACACCTGGCCGGTGCGCTGGGTGTACCCATGGTCGCGCTCTATCACTGCCGCCACCGTGGCCGCTGGCTCGCCCCGCTGGAACATCCCGCGCTCAGTGTGATCGAGCACCCCGCCCCGGACGCGTCCTGCGGCAACGACACGCCGATGGCGGATATTCCGCTCGAACTCGTGGCACATGCAGCGGAAGAGCGGCTCGCTCGCGCAAAGGGGCCGCAATGAGCCGGCGAACGCTCTCCATCGTGCACACGGAAAGCTCCTGCGGCTGGGGCGGCCAGGAAATTCGCATCCTGACCGAGATGGAAGGTATGGCCAGGCGTGGCCATCGCCTCACCCTGATCTGCCCGCCGGAGGCGAGTATCCGCGATGCCGCCCTGGCGCGCGGGCTCGACGTGGTGGCGCTGCCCATCGCCCGCAAGAGCCTGAAAGGCCTGTTCGCTCTTTTCGGCTGGCTGCTGCAGCACCGACATAGGGTCGATATCGTCAACAGCCATAGCTCGACCGATTCCTGGCTCGCTGCGCTGGCGGCGCGCCTGTTGCCCGGCGCCCCCCCGCTGGTGCGCACCCGGCATGTCTCGTCACCGGTCGCGCAAAAGCGTTCGTCGTACTGGCTGTATCAACATGCCGTCAGGCACCTCGTAGTCACCGGCGAGGCTTTGCGCCAGCAGCTGCATCGCGACAATGGCCTCGCGCTGGAAAGCATGAGCTCCGTGCCCACCGGCATCGATCTCACGCGCTTTGCGCCGAGTGATCGGCACGCGGCGCGCAGAAAACTCGGACAGCCCGACGTTCCCACGCTGGGGATACTCGCTACCCTGCGCAACTGGAAAGGCCACTTCTACCTGCTGGAAGCCTTCGCGCTTCTGCGCACGACCTTCCCCGACTGGCGTCTGCTTATCATCGGCGACGGCCCGCAGCGCCACAACCTGGAGCGCAAGCTGGTCGAACTGGATTTGACGAACCGGGTTGCGCTGGTCGGCAACCAGGACAATGTGCCGGACTGGCTCAACGCGCTCGAGCTGTTCGTGCTGCCCTCCTATGGCGACGAAGGCGTGCCGCAGTCCATCATGCAGGCCATGGCCTGCGGCCTACCGGTAGTGAGCACGCCAGTGGGCGCCATAGGCGAAGCCGTAGTCGCAAACGAAACCGGCCTGCTGGTCCCGCCGAAAGACAGCCGCGCCCTGAGTATCGCCCTGGGACGTCTCATGGGCGATCCGGAATTGCGCGCGCGCTTCGGCGCGGCGGGATATGCGCGCGCCCAGGCCCGTTTCGGCAGCGAGCGTATGCTGGACAGCATGGAACTCATTTTCCTGCGTCACGGGCGGAGCGTAGGCGTATGAGTAGAATAGCCGCACGATTTACGCAACCGAGGGGATAAGCACCATGAAGATCGTGTGTCCGAAATGCCGCGCGGAACTACCGGACCCCGAACATTGGAGTGAGGGCATTAATTCATGCCCCACCTGCAATAGCCAGTTCCGCAAAAGCAACTCGGTTTTGAGATTCATCATAGACGAAGGCTATGCCGACAACTTTGGCTATGAGTGGCTAAAGCACTCCAAGCTATACTTCACGGACGATGAAATAGCATCGACCATAAGAACGCTCCACAAATTGGGCCTCACCCGTGATACGGTCAAGGACAAGACGGTACTGGATCTGGGTTCAGGCACGGGCCGCTTCACGAGCATCTTTCAGGCGTGGAACGCGCGACATGTCGTCGCGGTCGATATGAGCCACGCAATTGACGTTACCGTCGAGAACACCAAGGAACAGCCAAATACAACCTACGTTCAGGCCGACCTGATGAATCTTCCCTTTGGCGACGGCGAGTTCGACATCGTGCTGGCCTGGGGCGTTTTGCAGCACACACCCAGCACAAAAAAAGCATTTCAAGCGGTCGCGCGGCACGTGAAGAAGGGCGGGTCGATGCACATATTCGTCTATGGCACCACGAAACAACTCAGACGAAAGGTGATCACCCTCTACAGAAACATAACGCCACACCTGCCCAAAGCGGCCCTTTATGCCCTATGCCGACTCGCAGGGCCGCTGTTTTATGTTTACAAGATTCCCATTATCGGGGTTATTCTCCGCACGCTTTTTCCGATCAGCCATCAGCCCAAGCGCGAGTTGCGCATACTGGAAACGTTTGACGAATACTCTCCAAAATACGCTTGGCGACATTCCTTCCCCGAAGTGTTCGAATGGTTTTCCGAGTCAGGATTTGTGGATATAACAATCAAGAACCCGCCCGTCTTCGTGTATGGCCGACTTCCCGAACTCGACCAATGAGCCCGGCGTAAGCCGCATGCTAGAGGGGACGAACATCCTTTATCGGCGCCAAGGCCGGGGCAGGACCTGATGTGCGGTATTGCAGGAGTGTTTGGCCGAGTTCCCCGCCCTCCGGAAAGACTGGAGGCCGCGCTGGAACATCTCGCCAACCGCGGACCCGACGCCCAGCGCCGGGTGTGCTGGGATCATGCCGGATGCGAAACAACGGGTTTCGCAATGGAAGCGTTGCTGCATGCCCGTCTCGCGATCATCGACCCGCGCCCAGTGGCCGACCAACCCATGTCCAGCGACGATGGCCAGATCTGGATCTGCTACAACGGCGAAGTCTACGGCTGGCAAGACGACGCCAAGACCCTCATCACCGCCGGTGCCCGCTTCCGTACCCGCTCCGATACCGAATTCATCCTACGCGCCTACGAGCACTGGGGAATTGAAGAAACCCTCAGACGCCTGCGTGGCATGTATGCGTTTGCCATCCTGGATCGGCGCCGGGGCGAACTCCACCTGGTACGCGACCCGATTGGCAAGAAACCGCTCATCTACGCCTTGAAGGACGGCGAGTTGGCATTCGCGTCCACCGTTCGCGCCATCCTACCGCTGCTCGCGGAAACTCCCAGCATCTCCTCGGCAGCGATCGACGCCTACTTGGCGCACCGCACGATTCCTGCACCACTCACCCTTTATGAGGGGGTACTTCGCGTTCCGGCGGGTTACCGCCTGAGCTTCGATCTAAGCACACGCAAGGCGCAACTCCACGGCCATTGGCGCCCGAAGGCACAGGCAACGCCGAATTGGCGCGCATGTCTGGACGAGGCGATCCGGCTGCGCTGCGCGGCAGATCGTCCGGTAGGCTTGTTTCTATCCAGCGGAATCGACTCGACACTGATTGCGGCCCGGCTGAGCCATATCGGCCAACCGCTCCTGGCGTTCACCGCAACCTTTCCCGGTTCCGACATGGATGAATCCGCCCAAGCCCAGGAAACCGCAAAGGCGTTAGGACTGCCGCATCGCGCCGTTCCGATACCGCTGCAAATTCGCGACGACTTCCCGCGCATCGTCGCCGATCTGGACGAACCGTTCGCCGATCCATCCGCCATTCCGCTCTGGTATCTGGCGCGCGAAACCACGCGCGAGGTCAAGGTCGTATTGGCCGGAGACGGCGGAGACGAGTTGCTGGCCGGCTACAAACGCTATGGCCAGCACCTGCGCAGCGCTTGGCGACGGGGCTGGCGCTGGCCGCTGCGAGACTGGACGGCCGACCCGGACCCGCAGGGGTGGACCAAATTGCGTCAGGAACTAGCGATGGACTGGGAGTCCGCCTATAGCCTGCGGCTCTCAGGCTTTACGCCGGCACAGCGCCGCTGGTTGCAGCCCGGACTCACCAACCTACCCGCCACGCATTGGCGCATGCCGCATCTCCAGCCCGGCACCCCGCCCCTACAGTGCCTGCTGGAGATCGACATGCTCAACTACCTGCCCGAATACATCCTTCGCAAGGGTGACCTCACCACCATGGCGCACGGCCTGGAGTTGCGCGCGCCGCTCCTCGACGTAAACCTTTACCAGGCAATTCTTGCCCTGCCAGACAGAGCACGCTTTACCCGGCCGGCCAAGAACCTGTTTGCGCCGCTGATTCCAGAGCGCTTGGCCGCAGGCTTGTTCAGCGCGAAGAAGCGCGGTTTCAACCCACCCCTGCGGCACTGGTTGCGCGACGATCTTGGCGAGCGTCTGGACGGCTTGGGTGCGCGGCTCGAGGAGCTGACCCATGGCCAAATAGACTCGACAAGCTGCGACAGCCTCGTTGCGCGCTACCGGCAAAGCGCAGACCATCTGGCTGAGGGGATTCTGCAGCTGACCGTGCTGGATGAAAGTTTGCGACAGCTGAGCGGTCCATCTCCATGAACAACAAGTTCCGGAAAGATGCTTATGCTGGGATTGTTACGCAGCGCAAGACGGATCCATCGCGATTTCTGCTTGCGTCGCCTCAAGTCGGAGGTCGAGAATGGCCATCGCCGATATTCTTCCGAAAAAAAGCGGCATTAAAGTCAGGTGCCTTCCGATTGATGCCGAACACCATCGCACTTCACAATTGAAATGAAAGATCAGAGCACAACAGCCGATTTGGATGCAACGCAGAAACTTCAAGAAGCAGAGTACGCGTTTCCGTATCATTACATTCCGCACTATGAAAATAATAAGTTCCGGAGCTTCATCCATTGGTCCTGGGGCTTTCGAAATTTGGGCGGGATCAAACTCGTCGGCGACTTGTTGTCCGAGTCAACATTTGCGAGCCTGCTGGACGTTGGCTGCGGGGACGGGCGCCTGATAAATGAAATTGGAAAATGGTACCCTGCGGCCAGCTTGCACGGGGTCGATGCTTCAGAGCAGGCGATTGCCATTGCCAAAGCGCTCACGCGGAATGCTTCATTCACGGTCAGGGATATTATTGCAGAACCGTTACAACAGGTCGCGGACGTGGTAACCCTGATCGAGGTACTTGAACACATTCCGCCAGAGTCGTGTGAGGCATTTATCGGGTCGGCCGCCAGGGCGATCAAGCCCGGAGGGCGACTCATATTGACAGTACCGCATGTCAACAAACCAGTAGAAAAAAAGCATTTCAGGCATTTCAGCAAGGAAGATCTACTGCCCCTGCTTGCGCCGCATTTTTCCGATCTGCGTTTCGTTGCCTTTGATCGACTGCCATCTTCGAGTCTGGAGCTTGGCCTAATTGAAAGGATAATCGGCGGCCGGGGACGCTTCTTCCTGATTACTAATCAACGCCTGCTCGGCGCGCTGTATCGCAGATATCTCCTCCGCTACCTATATTGCGTCAGCGAGAAGACTTGCGGGAGAATGGCAGTGGTTGGCCTCAGGAGAAAAACATAAATATCGCGCTATTGGATATCACCGCCACGGTATCCTACGGCGGCATTCAGACCGCGGTGTGGGAATTGGCCCGGGCTCTAAATGACTTAGGGCACCAGATCACGGTGTATGGTGGTGATGGTCCGATCCGCCGGGATCTTGGGGTGCGCAATATCCGCATACGCACATTTCCCTTTACCGACCGAGCACGCGTCCTGAATCTTGGTTCGCGCTTTCGTCGAATTGTGGAACGCTGGAGTTTCGCCAGGCACGCATTGCCGGAACTCGCTTCGGCAAACCATGACTGGGTGATCCTCACCAAGCCATTCGATTTCTTCTGGCCGCGCATCATGCCCCGCAACAGCCGCACCCGTTTCGCGTTTCGCAGCGGGGGAACCGATTTTTTTCTCGGCGACCGCATGCTCAAATCGGGTATCAGCGCATGGTTCGCCAACAGCCATTTCAATGCCTGGCAAATCAAGTCGCGCTACGGCATTTATCCGAAGGTGATATACAACGGTGTCGACCTCGAACGCTTCTCCCCGGCTCACCGCGACCCCGAATTGCGCAAGCAACTCGGCATCTCGCCCGAGGACATCGTCTGCATATTTGCCGGCCGCCTGGTCGGCTGGAAGGGTGTGCATGTCACCCTCAACGCGCTTGCCGACGCGAGTCTCCAGACCTTGCCCTTGCGTTGCATCGTCATCGGCGACGGCCCCGAACGCGAGGCATTGCAGCGCCAGGCCGCGACCCTCGGTTTGCAACAGCGCGTTATGTTTGAATCGGCCAAGCCGCACGGCGAACTGCCGCGCTGGTGGGCAAGCGCGGATCTGGGCATCTTCTCCAGCATTGGGGACGAGGGCTTCAGCAACAGCATCGCCGAGGCCCTCGCCAGCGGTTTGCCGGTAATCGCCACTGCCTTCAGCGGCAATCCCGAAACCGTGGGCAACGAAGGCAGCTGCGGTTTGCTGGTCACGCCTGGCGACAGTCAGGAACTTGCGCAGGCGATCGGCGAGTTGGCGCTCGATCCGCAACGGCGCCGCAGCATGGGCGAGCGAGCGAGGGCGCGGATGGCCAGGGAATTCACCTGGGATCATGTCGCGCGGCGTCTGCTTCACGGCCTGCCTGCCTGAGCAGTGCCATGCGCATCTATTACATCGACCCGCATGCGGTTCCGGGGGACAGTCCCGAGGCGATGCAGATTCTGCATACGGTCGATGCGCTCGCCGCCCTGGGATGCGACGTGACCCTCGTGACACCGACTACGTCTTCCCTCGACGCCGCGGCCATCCTCGGTCGACCGCTGCATACCCGGGTGCGCTTATCGCCGCTCGCTGTTCCCCGTGCCTGGTGGTGGACAAAGCGTTCCTCTCAACCTTTTTACCGCGCCGCCTGCGCCCACATGCGCAAGGCGCGCGACTGCGACGCGATGCTGGTGCGCAACCTCAAGCTGGCGCAGCAGCTGCTGCGATTGCCGCAAAGGCCGCGCCTGGTATTCGAAACCCATGAGGTGTTTGCGCGAACCTTTGCTGAACAACATCCGAAGCCCGGTTTGCGCGCGCGCCTCAAGCTTGCGAAATTGCGCGAGAGAGAAGGCGAGGTGTACCGCCAGGCGGATGCGCTGGCGGCACTGACCGAATGGTTGATAGCCGATCTGCGCGCGGAATACGGCATAAGCACCGCGGCAGCGGTGGCTCCCGACGGCGTCGATTTGCAGCTTGTTGAAGCAGCGATACTCCCGCAGCGCCCGGACGGCCCCACGCGTCTGCTGTATCTGGGAAGCCTGCACCCGTGGAAGGGCGTGTCCACGCTGATCGCCGCCCTGGCACAGATACCGGACGCGGTTCTCAGGATTGCCGGTGGTCCGCCGTCTCGCGTCGCCGAGTTGCGGGCGCTGGCAGCATCCCATGGGGTCTCTTCGCGGGTGGAGTTTCTCGGCCACGTGGTGCCGGCGGATCGTTTCAAGGTGATCGCCGAAGGCGACATTTGTCTGCTGCCGCTAAGCGAAACTTCCATCGGATCCCGTTATACCTCGCCGCTGAAACTGTTCGAATACATGGCGCTGGGCAAGCCCATCGTCAGCGCCGATGTGCCCGCAATTCGCAGCGTGCTGACATCGGGGGAGTCCGCCTTGCTGGTGCCGCCCGGTGACGTCGGCGCACTCGCGGCGGCGATACGGCAGTTAGCGGAACAACCCGCGCTGGCCGAGCGACTCGGCAAACGGGCACGGCAATTGGCGCAGCGATACAGCTGGCAGGCGCGCGCCGCGACATTGTTGCGACTGGCGGGGGGCAGCCCATGTGCGGAATAGTCGGCGCGCTCCATCGCGCGAACGCGCAACCGGCGGACATGCCGGCAGCCTTGCGAGCCTTGGCGCACCGCGGTCCGGACGGCCACGGCATCTGGCGCGGCGAAGGAATAGAGCTCGGCCACACACGCCTGGCAATCATCGATCTGGCCACCGGAGAACAGCCGATGGCAAGCCAGTGCGGGCGCTATCACATCGTGTTCAATGGCGAGATCTACAATTACCGCCAGCTGCGCAGCGAACTGCGGCGCGAGGGCCAGGAGTTTCGCACGCAATCCGACACGGAAGTGCTGTTGGCCTTGTTCGTAAAGCGCGGCTTTGCCGCCTGCCTGCAGGCCCTGCGGGGCATGTTTGCGTTTGCCGTCTGGGACATCTCGGCACGCAAACTCTATCTGGCCCGGGATCGCTTGGGGGTGAAACCCCTGGTGTACAGTCTTCGGCCTGACGGCTTTTATTTTGCGTCCGAAATCGGCGCACTGCGCGCGCTTGTTCCCGACAGGGCCTACACTACGGATAACGTCGCGCTGCATCATTATTTCACTTTCCAATACATTCCCTCGCCCATGACCGGGCTGGCCGAGGTGCGCAAATTGCCGCCCGCGCATGCCATGATCGTGGGGAATGACGGTATCGAGTCGATGTGGCGATATTGGCAGATCGACGCGTCGCGACGTTTGCCGATGTCGTTCGACGAAGCGACCGAGGCGGTGCGCGCCAAGCTGCTCGAAGCGACACAGCTGCGCATGATCGCGGATGTCCCCCTCGGGGCGTTTCTCTCGGGCGGAATCGATTCCGCGATTACCGTTGCCAATATGTGCCGCTCGAGCGAGACGCCGGTAAAAACCTATTGCGCAGGCTTCTCGCAGCAATCCTTTGATGAACGGCCGGCTGCAGCCAGGGCGGCGGCGCATTTGGGCACCGAGCACCACGAGATGCTGGTTACGGCCGATGCCGCGAGCGCCCTTCCCATGCTGATTCGCCGAATCGGCGAACCCTTCGGCGACGACTCCCTGCTTCCGACCTATCTCGTCGCCCATGCCGCCAGGAAACATGTAACGGTAGCGCTCACCGGCGACGGCGCCGACGAGTGCTTCGGCGGCTATCGACGACATCTGCAACTCGCGCGCATGGCGCGGCTAGAGGGCCGTGGCTTGCTGCCGCATTGGAGACGTTTGCGGCGCTGGGGCAATGCGCTCGAAGGACGGATACGCCCCGATCGCAGGCGCCCGTTTCCCTATAGCCGCGAAGACCTCGCGCTTG
>Ga0307377_10001460_pt1 | contig 29862 bp, 24 predicted proteins | sample TR3MG_FD_202535 | JGI IMG/M metagenome (GOLD analysis project Ga0307377, IMG submission 202535) | Soil microbial communities from Risofladan, Vaasa, Finland - TR-3 | ecosystem: Environmental > Terrestrial > Soil > Coastal area > Acid sulfate soil | place: Finland: Risofladan, Vaasa | collected... | reverse complement strand
CCACGATGATGTCCGAGAGCGTTCCGCGCGTCATCTCGCGAGTTTCCATCACGAACCCGTCCATGATGGCGAAGACGAGGATCAGCAGGAACACGCCGAGCGCCGCCGGGAGGGCCGAGACGATCGGGACGACGGCCTTCCATCCGCCGAAGAGGTATTTCAGACAGACGATATGTTTGTAGACGGGCGCAAGAAGCACAAGCGCCGCCAGGGCGACCAGCGCCGCCCCGCCGGCGAGAGCCGCCGGCCAGAACCACGGCCAAGCCAGGTACTCGCCCATTCCCTGTCCCCTCCGCCCGCCCCTCGCCGCGGCGATCCCTTAAGTCGCCCGCGGCCTGAGTTGCGGAAACAGCACGACGTCGCGGATGCTCGGCGCGCCCACGAGGAGCATCACGAGGCGGTCCATCCCGATGCCCAGCCCGCCCGCCGGCGGCATGCCGTGTTTCAGCGCCGCCAGAAAATCCTCGTCCATCACCGCCATCGTCTCCTTCTGGCCTTCCAGTTGGAGCCGAAGCGCAGAAGCCTGCACGTCCGGGTCGTTCAGTTCCGTGTACGCGTTCCCGAGTTCCATCCCCGCGACCATCGGCTCGAAGCGTTCGGCGATTGTCGGGTCGTCCGCCTTCCGCTTCGTCAGCGGGCACAGGCGCGCCGGCCAATCGCACACGTGAGTCGGCTGCACGAGGTGCTCTTCGACCGTGCGCTCGAAGACGTCGTGCGTGACGACGTCGGCGTGCTTGTTGGACTCTTCCAGGCCGAGTTCGCGGGCCTTGGCGCGGATGGCCTGCTCGTCGCCGAGGCGAACGCCGGCGTGCTCGGCCAGGAGGTCCGCGTACTTCGCCCGCCGCCAGGGTGCCTTGTACTCGATCTCCTGATCGCCGAAGGGCAGGTGCGTCTGGCCGCCCGAGACCGCCCGCGCCAGGCTCTCGACCAGGCCTTCGGTCAGTTCCATCATGTCGGTGTAGTCGGCGTAGGCCTGGTACGCCTCGAGCATGGTGAACTCGGGGTTGTGGCGGGTCGAGAGGCCCTCGTTGCGGAAGACCCGCCCCAACTCGAAAACGCGCTCCATCCCGCCCACCAGCAGCCGCTTCAGGTACAGTTCCGGCGAGATCCGCAGGTACAGGTCCACGTCGAGCGTGTTGTGATGGGTCGTAAAGGGCTTGGCGGCCGCACCGCCGTAGATCGGTTGCAGCACCGGCGTCTCGACCTCGACGAAGCCGCGCTCTTTCAGGAACCGCCGCGTCTCCTCGAAAATGAGCGACCGCGCCAGAAACAGGTCCCGCACTTCGACATTGGCGAAGAGGTCCACGTACCGCTGGCGGTAGCGGGTCTCGATGTCCACCAGGCCGTGCCACTTCTCCGGCGGCGGGAGGAGCGCCTTGGAGAGGACCTGGAGCGCCTCGACGCCGATCGTGATCTCGCCCGTCCGTGTCTTGGTCAGTTGCCCGTCCACGCCGACCCAGTCGCCCAGGTCCAGTTGCTTGACGCGCTCCCACATCTCGGGCGGGAGGGTTTTTCGGTTGAAGGCGAGTTGGATGCGGCCGGTCCAGTCCACGAGGTCCGCGAAGATGAGTTTTCCGAACTCCCGCATCCCCATCAGTCGTCCCGCGACGCGCGCGGGTGTGCCTTCGCCGGCCGTCTCGAACCGCCGCCTCGCCTCGGCCGCACTGACGGCGTCCGGAAACCGCCCGCCGAACGGGTCCAGGCCCATCGCCCGCAGGGCGTCGGCCTTCTTTCGCCGTTGTTCTTCGTATTCGCTCGGCATGCTGCTCGCGCGCTCCGGGAGGTAAGGAACCGGCGCTGCTCGGGAACGGTCGAATCATAGGACCGCCCCGGCGCTTGAGCAAGGAAAACTTGATTGGCGGCCGTCGGTGCCGCCGCCTATAATGGCCGACCGCCGGGCCATTCTCATGCAAAGGGGGCACCGCCATGAAAACCGCCGTCTGGGTTGGACTTGTCCTCGTGTTGTTTTCCGGCGCGCTTCACGCTCAAGTCCCGCCGCTCGCGCCGCCCGCGGCCGGCGACTTGTCCGCCGAAGCCCAAAGGGCGAAGGCGGACGCCGCCCTCCGCATCCTCAACCATATTCCTCCCGATGCGGATTGTGCGATTCTGGTGCGCATGGACGCCCTTGCCGCGAGCGACCTCTGGCAGCAGCTCAGGGGCCTCGGCGTTCATGAGGAGTTCGCCGAGGAGTTCCACCTCGCCCTCGATTTCGAGAAGGACGTTTCGGCGGGCGTTTTCTGCTTCCAGATCGTTTACCAGGAGAATGGCGAGCCGGCCGAGCCGCTGGCGGGCGGGATCCTGGCGCTGGCGCGCGACGTGACGCCGCAGACGCTTTTTAGGAACGTCGGCGATTCGCAGCCGGTGCCAACGCCCGGCATCTCAATGCCCGTCTATCGCATCGCGCCGGACACGCTGGTGGCGCTGCCGGACTCGCGGACCGTGGTGATTGCCTCACCACCGGCGTACCTGGCGCCGATGTTGACCGCCGCCACGACGTTCCACACAGCGCCGCCCTGGCCGCAGCGCGAGTTGGCCGCGCCGGGCGAAATCACCTTCGCCGGCCGCATGCCAGAGAAACTCAAAGCGGCCATCCGCACCGAGTTTGTCGAAAAGGGGCGCCGCCGTTACCTGAAGCCGAACGCGAACCTGGGGCGCGTCCTGGAATTCGTTCTCCTCTACAATCTTGTCGCCCTCGCGCTGGATGCCGATTCGGCGGTCGGCTCGGTGAACCTCTCCGACTCCGAGGCCGCGCTCCAGGCCACGTTCGCGTTCGGCGAAGGTCGCCTCGCCCCCGCCGCGGCTGTTGTGGCCCAGGCGCTGGCCGACCCGTTGGCCATGGCCCTGCCCGCTCTCTTCGGCGGGGCGCCCCTCGCGGAACCCCCTGCCGAGCCGCTCTACCTCGTCCAGGCCGACGGCCGCAAGATCCGCCTCACCATGAGCTGCGCGGGGCTCGAGCAACTTGTCGGCTGGATGGCGGCCGGCGCCGGCGGCGGGGACGCGCATCTCTCGAGCGCGATGAACCTGCACGAGATCGGCCGGGCGGTCCAAAGGTATCGAGCGGACCACGGGTGGGAGTATCCACCCACCCTGGCGGCGATCGGTGCCTATGTGGCGGACGTGGGCCTTTTTCTGAATCCTGCGCGGACGGACCATCTTCCGGGCGGCGACTATCAACTTGTCCCGCTCTCGAAGGCGGCCGCCGCCAAACAGCCGTGGGCCAAGGTCCTCGCCTACGAGGTTCTCCCGCCTGGCGAAACGCCCCCCGCGGAGGGCCTGAACGTCCTCTTCGCCGACGGCCACGTCGAGTACGTTGCCGTCGCGGAGTTTGATCGTCTCTACCAGCAGACACTGCAGAGCCTCGGCCGATAGGAGAAATAATGGCGCGAACGTACATCGAACAACTCCGGACCCCCGGCCAGATGGTCGAGGACGTTTACCAGATGGCCGAGAAGGACCTCCGGACCACCAAGAAGGGGACGTACTTCATCTCCGCGCGCCTGCGCGACCGCACGGGCGAACTCCGGGCCGTCATGTGGGACGCCACCGAGGCCCTCTTCGCCGCCATCCCCCAGGGCGGCTACGCGCTGGTCAAGGGAAGGGTCGGCGAATACGCCGGCGAACTTCAGGTTGTCATCGAAGCCATGCGCCCGGCGCGCGAGAATGAAATCATCGCCGCCGATTTCCTGCCCGTCGGGCCAGGGAACCCCGAGGAGGACCTGGCGCGCCTGAAAAGCATCCTCGACGAGATCGAGCGCCCGGCCTTGCGGGAGATCGTCGAGGCCGTCTGGGCCGACGAAAAACTCCTCACGGATTTGAAGCGTGCCCCCGCCGCCGAAAAACTCCATCACGCGTACCTTGGCGGCCTGGTGGAACACACCCTCAGCGTCGCCGAAGTGGCTGTCCTCCTCTGCCGCCACTATCCCAAACTCGACCGCGACGTCCTGCTGGTGGGTGTCCTCTGGCACGACCTCGGCAAGACGCGCGAACTGGCGTACGAAAAGGCGCTCGGCTACACGGACGCCGGCCGGCTCGTCGGCCACCTCATCCAGGGCGTCGCCATGCTCGACGAGAAAATCCAGGCCGTCCGCGCCGCCGGCGCCGAGTTCCCCGAACCGCTGGCCGACGTGCTTCGGCACATGATCCTGGCGCACCACGGGGAGTACGCGTTCGGCAGCCCGAAACTGCCCATGACCGCCGAGGCCTTCGCCCTCCACCACTTGGACAACGTCGATGCCAAACTCCATGCCTTCTGGCGCGGTGTCGGCAGCGATGCCGACACCGAGCGCCGATGGACCGCCTGGAACCGCATGTTCGAGGCCCCGCTCTACAAGGGCCCCGCCGAAACCGGCGCCGAAGAGGAACAGTAAACCTGTGAGCCGGGGACGGACCTGTCCGCCTTGAAGTTGCAAGCCCAGGGATGGCAATCCCTGGGCTTGTGATTGCGCGAGGGGGCCGCGGCGGGGCCGGAAAAGGTGCCTGTCCCCTTTTCCGAACTTTTTTAGCGGCCTGTTAAGCGTCTGCGTGCAGCTCGGTTTCTGGGTCGGCCCCTTCGCCCGGCGGACGCAGTTCCCCGTAGATCGCGTCGTTCATCCGCTTCATCAGTTCCGCGTAGTCCGCCTGGGCCCGCATGAACGCCTTGACGGTCTCGTTCGCCACCACCGCTTGGCGCAGACGCTCCACGTCCCGCTTCTCCTCGACCTCGATCGGCTGCTGGCGATGCTGCTTCTCGGCGATCGCAAGGACCGCCTTGTTGTAGGCCTCCAGGGCGCCGGTGGCGGCCTTGTCGGCCCGGACGCGCCCGTCCGCCTCCAAGAGGCGCTTGTACCGGGGGTGCTCGCGCATGGCGCGTCCCAGTTCTTCCGCGCGGCGGAGGATGTCGTCCATCGAAAGGCTCCTTGGCTGACGGTTCGCGTCCAGCGTACCCGCCCGCCGCCCCAAACGCAAGGCCGCCACTGGCGGCTGCGGGCGGCGATTGATAATCCGCCCCGGCGCTCTTATACTGATTCTCTGTCCGCCTTCGCCCTGCGGGCTTGGGCCTTCGCCGAAGGCTACGGCCCACGAGTCGGCGGACAAGTCCGACGTCCGGATGGCCCCCTTCGTCCGGAACGGGAGAATCCACGGCCATGCGAGAGAAGATTCTGGCCCATCTGCGGTCGCACCACTATCGCCCCCTGCACTTGCGGCGCCTGGCGCGCTTCTTCGACGTCACCGAGGAGGACTATGCCAAGTTCCACACGCTCGTCAAGAGTCTCATCCGCGACGGCGAGGTGGTCATCGGCGCCCACGGAAAACTCGTCCTCCCCGAACGGGCCGCCAAACCCCGCCCCGGCCGCGCTCGCCCCGGTGGGGCCAAGGCCGAACCCCGGCGCGCCGGGGTCCGTGGGCGATTCAGCCTGTCGGCCCGCGGATTCGGATTCGTCGAACCCGATTCGCCCGAAGGGCCCACCCGCGGCGAGGACGTTTACATCGGCCCCACCGACACCGCCGGCGCCGTCACCAACGACACGGTCCTCGCCCAGGTGACGCGCAAGACGCCGCGCGGCTACGCGGGCCGGGTCGTCGAGATACTCGAGCGCGGACAGACGCGCTTCGTCGGGACGTACCTGGTGGACGACCCCGGCCCCACCGGGGCGAGCGCGCCGGGGGTGGTCCGCCCGGACGGCGGCATCCTGCTCCAGGACTTTGCCGTCCCCGATGCATCGAGCGCCGGCGCCCGCCCGAAGGACAAGGTCGTCTTCGAGGTCCTGCGGTACGCCCTCCCCGGCGAGCCGGGGCAGGCTGTCATCGTCGAGGTCCTGGGCCGGCGCGGCGATCCGGGCGTGGACACCCTGGCCGTCATCCGCCAGTTCGCCCTGCCGGACGAGTTCTCCGAGGCCGCCCTTGCCGAGGCCCACGCGAGCGCCGAGCGCATCAACGAGGAGGCGCTCCAGGGACGACGCGACCTGACGGGCGAGGTCGTCATCACCATTGACCCCGAGGACGCCCGCGACTACGACGACGCCATCAGCCTTGCCGCCGCCGGCGACGGAACGGTGACCCTCGGCGTCCACATCGCCGACGTCTCGCATTTCGTCGAGGAAGGGTCGGCGCTCGATGAGGAGGCGCGCGAGCGCGGCACGAGCGTTTATCTGCCGACCACCGTCATCCCCATGCTCCCCGAGGCGCTCTCCAACGGCGCGTGCAGCCTCCAGGAAGGCCGAACGCGGCTCGTCAAGAGCGCCTTCGTCACCTTCGACGGCGACGCCGAGCCCGTCCGCGCCGAATGCGCCAACTGCTTCATCCGAAGCGCCAAGCGCCTGACCTACCGCCAGGCCCAGGACGCGCTCGATGGGAAGACGGGCGGCCTGGACGGCGCCGTCGTGGATCTCCTGCGCAGGATGGACGATCTCGCGCGGCGGCTTCTGGAGCGCCGCCGGCAGATGGGGTACCTGGAACTCGACCTGCCGGAGGTGGACCTGGAGTTCGACGACCAGGGCCGCGTCGTCGCCGCCCATCCGGAGGACTCCAGTTTCACCCATCGCATTATCGAGATGTTTATGGTCGAGGCGAATGAGGCGGTGGCGCGGGAACTGGAGAAGCGCGGCCTGGCCTTCATCCGCCGCATCCATCCTCCGCCCGATGCCGAGGCCGCCGACGAACTCAAGGCCTTCGCCCGCAGCGTCGGGCATCCGCTCCACGACCCCACCGACCGGATGGAACTCCAGCGCCTGCTGAACCGCGTGCGCGGCCGGCCGGAGTCCTACGGCATCCACCTGGCCGTCCTCCGCAGCCTCCAGCGCGCCGAGTACAGCCCCCGGGCCGAGGGGCACTATGCCCTCGGCAGCGAGGCTTACTGCCATTTCACCTCGCCCATCCGGCGCTACCCCGATCTGGCGGTCCACCGGGCGCTGGAGCGCATCTTCCGGGGCGAGGGGAAGAAGCGCGGCGGCCGGCAGAAGGGACGGACCGGGCCTGCCGCACCCGCCGAGGACCTCGACGCCCTCGCCCGACACTGCTCCACCACCGAACGCCGCGCCGAAGCCGCCGAACACGAACTGACGAAGATCAAACTCCTCGAGTTCCTCCAGGCGAAGATCGGCGAAACGTTCCACGGCGTCATCACCGGCGTCCAGGCGTTCGGCCTGTTCGTCGAGATCCCGGAACTCCTGATAGACGGCCTCGTGCATATCTCCAGCCTGGGGGACGACCAGTACGCCTTCGACCGGCGCCGCTGGGCCCTGGTGGGACGGCGAAAGAGCTGCGTCCTCCGCGTCGGCTCGACGCTGGAGGTCCGCATCGTCCGGGTGGACATTCCGCGGCGGCAACTCGACCTGGAGCCGGTCGAGCAGGAGAAGCGCCCCGCCGTTTCGCCCCCCAAGCGCAAGCCCGGGAAGGAACGCCGCCCCGATCGGCGGCGCCGATGAACCGTCCGCCCCCGAGCCGCGATGTGCCGCCGCCCTTCAGCCGGCGCGCCTTTCTGCGCGACGCGGCCCGGGCGGGGGCCGCCGCGGCGCTGGCGGCGGTCGCCCGCCGCGCAGGAGGCCAGCCGATGAGCGAGAACGCCCAACCGTCCGGGCCCGCGCCGGCCGTCGCCCTTGTCTATGACGACGCCTACAAGTCGCACGCGACAGGTGCGGGCCACCCCGAATCGCCCGAACGCCTCCAGGCCGTTCTGGACGGCTTGGTCCGCGCGGGCCTGGACAAACGGACGCAGCGCCTCGCGCCGCGGGCCGCCACGGAGCAGGAACTCGCCGCCTGCCACACCGAGACCTACATCGGCATCGCCCGCCGCGACATCGAGTCGGGCGCCGAGAGCCTCTCGACCGGCGACACGTCCATCTCGCCCGAGTCGTACCGTGCGGCGCTTCTGGCGGCGGGCGGAACGTGCGCAGCCGTGGACGCCGTCATCAGCGGACGCGCCCCGAGCGCCTTCTGTGCCGTGCGCCCTCCAGGTCATCACGCGACGCCGGAGGTCGGCATGGGGTTCTGCATCTTCAACAACGTCGCCGTCGCCGCGCGCTACGCTCAAGCGAAGCACGGCATCGGGAAAGTCCTCATCGTGGACTGGGACGTCCACCACGGGAACGGCACGCAGGAGATCTTCTGGCGCGACGGGTCGGTTTTTTACTTCAGCACCCACCAGTCGCCCTGGTATCCCGGCACGGGCCGCGCGGACGAGACGGGCGAGGGTCCCGGCGCCGGGACGACGCTCAACTGCCCCTACCCGGCCGGCGCGGGGCGGAAGGAAATCGTCCAAGAGGCGTTCCGGGGGAAACTCCTCCCCGCCGCCGCGCGCTTCAAGCCCGACCTGGTGCTTGTCTCCACGGGGTTCGACTCGCGCGCGGGCGACCCGCTCGGCGGGTTTCGGCTCTCGGACGAGGATTTCGCCGACCTGACGCGCCTCGTGCTGGGGATCGCGCGGGAGCACGCGGGCGGCCGGCTCGTCTCGGTCCTGGAGGGCGGCTACGCGCTGGACGGTCTCGCCTCGGCCTCCGCCGCCCACGTCCGCGCGCTGGCGGAGGCGTGAGCGGCCGTCACTTCTCGATGCGATCGAGGTCCGTCGGTTCCTCGGCCGAAAGGTCGGCGGCCCAGAACGCGCCGTCGGTCGGCAGCGCGACGTGAAGCGCCGTGCACGAATCCAGCGCGAGGCGCACCCGCTCCACCGTCAACTCCAGCACGTGCCCGCCCGCCGTCCGGTCCTCGGTGAGGAAATGCAGGTGCCAGCCCGGCACGTTCAGGCCGCCCATCCACTCCGGGCACCGGAAACCCACCACCGTGCCGCGCACCTTCTGAAACTCGAAAGTCGGTTGCTGCTCCACCACCACCGCCAGGCGCGGGTACGGCCTCGTCTGCCTCGGCACGCTCCGCGTCTTGACGCGCGCGAAGGTGCCGTCCAGGCGCACCGCGCACGGGACGTTCTTCGTCGGCACGAGGCGGTCCAGCAGTTCCTCCAGGGCCGCCAGGTCGTACGCGCCCTCGATGGAACCCGTGTGGTCCGCATCGAGGAAGGTGACGGCGGCGAAGGGGGTTGAGTCGCCGTCGGAAGCCTCTTCCGCCCGCCCGTCCGCCCGGATGCGCCAGACACGCCCGTCGAGCATCACCATCTCGCCGTCCAGCGCGTCGAACGTTCCGAGGCCGAGGTCGCCGTGACGCTTGAGGTTCCCGATCGTGACGGTCCCGTCGTACACGCCCTCCGTGAGCGCGCCGATGGTCGAGATCTGGTAGAGGCACTCGCGGTCGGCGGCGGGTGCGCACCCTGCGGCCAGTGCCGCAGCGACCAGGAGGCCCGAAACGAAGCAGCGTCGGCGGTACCTCATGGCTCTTCTTCCGGCTCGAACGGCTCTTCTCCCGGCGCGCCTGCCCCGTTGGGGCCGGGACCGCTGGCGGATTCGGCCAGTTGCGTGATCCGCGTCTCGGCGTCCTTGAGGGTCTGCCGGCAGGCCTTGATGAGTTCCGCCCCCTCGGCATAGAGGCGGAGCGATTCGTCGAGCCCCGCCTCGCCCGATTCCAGGCGCTCGACGATTTTCTCCACGCGCGCCAACCGCTCCTCGAACGACGGTCCTTCGTGCTTTGCCGTTTTCTTCTTCGCCATGATTTTTTCTCCACCTTTCTCGCTTCGTCTGCCGCTCGCCAGCGCTCGCGGCTCCGAGTCTTACTCGAACAAGGTGCGCTGCGGCGGACCTGGCGCGTCCTTGCGCCGTCGCGTCGCTCGCCCAGCCGTTTGGCTGCTGCCTTCGCCCTTCGCCGTTCCTTGTTCGTCATTCGACATTCGCCGTTGGCTGACCTGCTCGACTTTGCTTGCAAGTTCTCCCTGGGCCAGATGCGTCCGCAGGCGGTCGCCGGGCCTTGCGTCGGCGGCGCGCGTGAGCGTCGCGCCGGTGCGCTCGAGCACCGTTCGGCTGTATCCGCGCGCAAGCACGCGGTCGGGACTGAGGTCGCCGAGGCGCTGCGCGAAGCCGTCCACCTGCGCCCGCCAGCGGTGGACGAGCATCGTCCGCCCGGCCGCCCGAAGGCGGAAGAGGGTCATCCGCAGCGCGCTTTGCGCGGCCTGCCACTTGACGCGCGGCGCGTGCCGGGCGAGGCTCCCCGCCGCGCGCTCGAGGCGCAAACGCCGATCGCCCGCGGCCTCGCGCACGGCCGCACGCATCCGCCCGACCAGGTCCTCGAGCGCCTGCGCCCGCGCGAGGACCAGTTCCTCGGGATGCGCGAAGTATCGACTCCGGCGGGCGAGCGCAAGCCGCGACGCCAGTTCCTTCCTCAGGTGCATCATGTGCCGCACGAGGCGGCGTGAGCCGACGGCGAGCGCGGCCAGGACCTCGCGCGCGTCGGGCACGACCATTTCAGCCGCGGCCGAGGGCGTCGCCGCACGCACGTCCGCCGCAAAATCCGAGATGGAAAAGTCCGTCTCGTGGCCGACCGCGCTCACGATCGGCACGGCCGAGGCGCGGACGGCCCGGGCGACGGATTCCTCGTTGAACGGCCAGAGGTCCTCGAGGCTCCCTCCGCCCCGGCCGATGATGATGACGTCTATTGAGCCGAGGCGATTCAGGCGCTGGATGCCGCGGACTATTTTCCCCGCCGCCCCCGGACCTTGGACCAGTGCGGGCGCAAGGACGATCTGGACCGCCGGCCAGCGGCGCGCGAGGACGTGTAGCATGTCGCGCACGGCCGCGCCGGTGGGGCTCGTGACGATGCCGACGCGGCGGGGAAAACGCGGCAAGGGGCGCTTGCGCGCCGGGTCGAAGAGGCCTTCCTTCTGCAACTTCTCCTTGAGTTTTCTGAACGCGACCTCGAGGGCCCCGACGCCGCGCGGCCGGAGGCTCGAGACATAGAGTTGATAGTTCCCCGCCTTTTCGAAGACCGAAAGGTGGCCCTTGGCTTCGACCTCGAGGCCGTCGGCGATCTCGTGGCGGAGCCGCTCGGCGGTGGATTTCCAGATGATGCAGCGGAGGCTGGCCCGCTCATCCTTGAGCGTGAAGAAAACGTGGCCGGAGGTATGGCGCTTGTAGTTGGAGATTTCGCCGACGACCCAGACCTGGGGGAACCCGTCCTCGATGGTCGCCTGGATGCGGCGTGTGAGTTCCCAGACGGTCTCCGGCACTTCCTCCTTCGGTTCCGGAATGAGCGTGGCATCAAATGGCGGCATGGAGGATTACATACCGCAAAGCGGTCGTGGAATCAACCGCGCGCGGCGGGCGGGCAAACGCCGTGCGGCTGTGGCTTGGCTGGCGCGCCGTGGCCGTGGTATAATGGTTTCAGCGGTTCCATTGAAGGCTTCGGCGAGGAGCCGCAGCGGAGCAGGTGCCGGACAGGAGGTCGCACGATGCTCCTGGAATGCTCGAAGAAGAACATTGCCATCATGGCCCTTGCCCAGACGGCGATCGTGCTGTTGGGGATAGCGGCCTGTGGCACGGCCGGGTGCCTGTGCCGTGAGGCCGGGTGGGCCGTTCCGACGTTCACTCGGGTCCTTGCGCACTGGGGGTGGGTCGGGCTGGTAGTTCCTATTGCTTGGTCGGTTCTTGCGGTGTGGTTTTTTCACTGGTCCAAGAGGCCTGTGCTGGCTGAGGCAGTGATTCCCATCAGCGGACTGGTGATTGCCATCCTCTTGGCCCTTCTTGTGTTCAATGCCTTTGCGGCAGGCGTTATAAGGGTCACCACCTATTCTCCCCAATAGAAATCCAAGTCCCAAGGATTCCAATCCCTGGGTTTAGGATCCCGAGTCAGCGGGTTCGGGCTCGCTTGGTTCGGTTTCTTCGTCGCTCTTTGCGGCGGGTTCGGAGATGGGGAGCGAGAGGCGTTCGATGGCGCTCGCGCGGCCGGTCTGGGTGTCGGCGGTGACGAGGGCGCCCGAAAGGCGGGCGTCGGCGGTCGCGACGTCGAAATGCGTCGGCATCCCCGTCACCAGGACCGAAAGGACCTTCTCCTTTTTGCGGCCGAGGATGCCGTCGTGCGGCCCGGTCATGCCGAGGTCCGAAATGTATGCCGTCCCGCCCGGCAGGACCCGCTCGTCGGCCGTCTGAACGTGCGTGTGGGTGCCGAAGACGGCGGTCGCGCGTCCGTCGAGGTGCCAACCCATGGCGATGCGTTCGCTGGTGGCCTCGGCGTGGAAGTCGAGGAAGACGAGTTTGGCGCGGTCGGCGATGTCGGCGAGGGCCCGGTCGGCCGCGTGGAACGGGCAATCGCCCATCGGTTTCATGAACGTCCGCCCCAGGAGGCTCACCACCGCGAAGGGGAAGCCCGACTGGCTCTCCAGGACCGTCCATCCGCGTCCCGCGGCTTCGGGGGGGAGGTTGGCGGGGCGGAGGAGGCGGTCGGAATCCTGAAAGAGGGGAATTGCCTCGCGCCGCCGAAAAACGTGGTCGCCCATCGTCACCACGTCCACGCCGAGGGCCCGGAACTCTTCGAACAGGGCGGGCGTGATGCCGGAGCCCCCCGCCACGTTCTCGCCGTTCACGATGACGACGTCAATCGAACGGTCGGCGAGGAGACGGGGGAGGGTGACGGCGAGGGCGCGTCGGCCGGGTTTGCCGACCACATCGCCCACCAGGAGGGCGCGGAATTGCATGAGAACCCCCGTGTTAATGGTGCTTTGCGGCGGGTTAGGATGACCGCGTGCAAAGCACGCGGCTCGAAAAAACTCCTTGTATTAACGTGCGTATTCGATGACTCGGTGTTCGCGGATGAGGACGATCTTGACCTCGCCGGGGTACTGGAGTTCGTCCTCGACGGCCTTGGCGATGTCTCGGCAGACCTTGACGGCCAGGGCGTCGTCCACCTTGGCGGCGTCCACGAGGACGCGGACCTCGCGTCCGGCCTGGATGGCGTAGGCGGACTGGACGCCCTCGAATCGGCGCGCGAGTTCCTCGAGTTTTTCCAGCCGCTGGATGTATTTCTGGAGGGTTTCGCGGCGGGCGCCGGGGCGGGAAGCGCTGACGGCGTCGGCGGCGGAGACGATGGTGGTGTAGAGGGCGCTCTGGATGTTCGGCTCGTGGTGTCCGCCGATAGCGTGGACGACCTCGGCGGGTTCGTTGTATCGGCGTGCCAGGTCGGCCCCGATCTCGGGGTGCCCGCCCTCCACCTCGTGGTCCACGGCCTTGCCGATGTCGTGCAGCAGGCCGGCGCGTTTCGCCAGTTCCCCGTCCAGGCCCAGTTCCTCGGCGAGCATGGCCGCGAGGTGCGCCACTTCGATGGAGTGCTGTAGGACGCTCTGGCCGTAACTCGTGCGGTACTTCAGGCGTCCGAGCAGTTGGATTTCCTTCGGATGCAGGCCGCGGACGCCCGTGTCGAGGGCCACCTGCTTGCCGGTCTCCAGGATGTCCTTGTCCACCTCCGTGGTGGTTTCGGAGACGACCTGCTCGATGCGCGGCGGCTGGATGCGTCCGTCGGTGATGAGTTTCTGCATGGCGCGTCGAGCGACCTCTCGGCGGACCGAATCGAAGGACGACAGGACGATGACGCCGGGCGTGTCGTCCACGATGACATCCACGCCGGTGGCACGTTCGAAGGCGCGGATGTTGCGTCCCTCGCGGCCGATGATTCGGCCTTTCATGTCGTCGCTGGGGATGTCCACCGTGGCGACGGTGACCTCGGCCGTAAAGTCCGACGCCAGACGCTGGATGGTCGAGGCGAGGATTTCGCGGGCCTTGTCGGCGGCGGTTTCCTGGGCCTGGTCGCTCACGCGCTGGATGAGGGCGGCGGCCTCGTGCTGGACCTCCGCCTCGAGTTTCTCCAGCAAGAGCGCCCTCGCCTCGCCTTGTCCCAGGCCGCTGATCTTGTAGAGTTGCTGCTTCTCTTCGGCGACGAGGCGCTCCAGTTCGGCGTGTCGGCCCTTGAGGGCATTTTCCTGTTCGCTGACGCGGCGTTCCATGGCGGAGACGGTTTTTTCCTTGCTGGCCAGCGTCTCCATTTTGCTGTCGATGCCTTCGTCGCGTTTGGTGGCGAGGCGTTCGCGTTCCCGGAGTTCCTCGCGGGTCTTGGCGGTTTCCTTTTCGAACGCTTCGCGGGCGAGGATGGCCTCTTCCTTGGCTCCGACTTTGGCTTCCTTCAGAAGCCCCTCGGCCTCGCGCCGGGCCCGGGCCAGGATTTGGTCGGCTTCGGACTGGGCCTCGCGCGTGTGTTTGCGGGCGCGCCATCGGGCCACGGCGTAGCCGAGCCCAAGCCCCCCCGCTGCCATGCCCACCGCCAACGCCACCATCAACGGTACGTTCTGCGCCAGGGGTATCATCGGTTCACTCGCTTTCCAGAGATATTGCGCACCATCATCGTGCGCGGGCGTGGGAGGAGGGTGCGGCATCGAGAGTGGTCCAACCACCGGCCCGTCGGCCTCGCCCGGCGAGACCGCCGAGGCGGGCGCCGAGGGCGCCGACAGGCAACCGGCAGACGGGGGACGGCGAGGGCTCAGTTCACGCTCGAGGCGAGATCATCTCCCCAGAACGTTCGGACGATCCGACGGACGGTCCCTGAACCCGCTTCACGCTCGTCGCCTGCCTTTCCCGCCCCATCGGCGGTATGTGGACCGCCCCGAACAGACAGGCGGTCGCGTACCCCGGTTACCCGTTTTAAAGTCGGCCGGGTCCGGCTCCGAGGCTCTCCCTCGCACGCGCCGATCCCGTTGGCCTCCGGCTCAACCACTCCCGAGGCGTTCCGAGCGCCCCGGCTCCCCTTTCCTTACCTTCGTTCTCTCCTGTCGTGTCGTGCCGCCGAGACGGACCCGACGGCTTGCCATCACCATAGTCCAGTATCGGCCAGGACAGAGCCTTGCCTGAAATCATCATCTCCGGCGGCGGCGAATCTGTCAAGGCAAAAAGGCTCCCGGTCGGCGTGGGAGACCGGACCACAATGCCCCGGCACGCCCGTAATCCCTGCTGGGACGGTGGGATATGCGCTGCGCCGCCGGCCGGGGCTCCGCGTCGGGAGGTCTTAGGTCGGTGGGCGGGGAGCCCGGCCAAGACGTTTTGCGGTTGCCCGTCGGTCCGGCCTGCCGTACATTTGAGAAAGGGAGAGGAGCGTCATTTCCTGCGAAGGAGTTTTCCCATGCGACGATGGATGATCGTTTTCGCGGCGTGCGTTCTGTGGGCGGGGACGGGATCGGCGGCGCTGGCTGATGGAAAGATGACCGTGTCGCTGGCGTGGACGATCGGCGAGGGCGAGGCCGGCCGGACCGATTATGCCCCGATGGACCTCCGAGAGGTCGCGGGGCGGGGCCTTTGGGTGGCGTTCCAGGCCGAAGGCGACAAGCAGCACTTTCCCGGCGTGTGCGTCGCGGGGAAGTTTCAGCGGGCGGCGGCGCCAATCGAGCAGATGAAGTCCCTGGAACTGGAGGTGACCGTCGAGACGCCCGCCGGCCGGGCCGAGCGCCGCGCCGTCCTCTTCAGCGCGTCGCGTCCGTTCGGCGCCAAGACGGCCGCCCCGAACAACATGTACCATCTGCTGGTCCTCGAGGGGGCCGTCGAGGCGAAGGACCTGCCCGAGGCCCTGCCGGAGGGGCTCGCGCCGGCGGCCGAGTGGAAGGACGCTTTCTGGCGGACGCATCGGTTGGCGATGAACTACGCCGTCGAGGCCGACGCGAAGATGCGCGAGTATGAACAGGCTTTCCGAGTCCAGGCCCGCTACGCCCTGCCGCGGCTGGTCCTGGCGGCCGAGGAGTGGCTCGACGTGCCCAAGGAGGTCCGCGAGGCCCCGAAGCAGCCGTCGGGCGGCCTCTTCGGCGGGGCGATGGAGGAGCTCGCCGACGAGATCGGCGGTGAGGAGAAGAAGGTCGTCCCGGAAAACGTGCCCGTTTACGCCGTCAATGTGCTGCTGGACGAGGTCGAGGCCGAGGGAGCCTACACAATTGGCTTCCAGGCGGCCCGGTCGGTCTGGAACGACGTTCTTGAGGGCGAGGTTATCTACCGGGCGACGGGCGGCAAGCGGCGGGTGCTGACCGCCACAATTGTCTTCGCCCAGATGCAGAAAAATCTCGCCGCCGGTGCCAGCGATGCCCGGCTCCTGCTGGTCGGCCCGGGGGACCTTGCGCGCCTGGATGAGTGCGACCGGCTCTGGCCGGAGGTGAAGGCGGACATCGGCCGGTTCCTCGAGGACTATCCGACGTGGCGCGTGCTGATTCCGTCGCGCCCGGTGACGTTCTACGCGGGCGACAAACCCGTCTACGCGATGTATGCGTGGTTCCAGGTGAACCCGGAGACGGGGCGCTTGATCGGCGTCCTGCCCGACGCCTCGCGCGGGGCGCTCTCGGATGAGATCGCCCGCATGGAACAGACGCTCCTGGAGAAGGCCTCCGAGAAAGTCACGGGCGAGGCCGGCGGCGGGGCCGTCAAGGGCTTCTTCAGCCAAGTCGCGGGGATGTACGTCTCGGCCGCGGGCATCATTGACGCGGTGGGCATGACGATCGCCGACCCGGCGCTGGCGGCGATGGACGGCGAGCAGTGGAACAAGTTCGTCGCCGACCACGCCCTGGACGTCTGCGAGAAGTTCCTCGAGGACAACGCTGCGCTCTACGACTCCTACGCCGCTCAGGCGGGATTCTGGCAGGGGGCGACGGTTCTCACCTCGCACTTCGGCGGCGCCGACGCGGCTCGCCAGGCCGCACGCAACGCCGTCGAGGGCATGGCGAACAAGGCGGTCGGCGACGCCAAGAAGTATATTGAGGACAAGGCCCCGGCGGGGGGGAAGGCCGCACGCGAGGCCGTCGACGAGGCCGCTGGAACCTATTCACCGCGGCTGCGTGACGCCGTGAGCGGCATCGAGACGGTGTACGACCACTACAACCAGGGCCGCGAACTTGGTGCAACCGCTGCCGACGCCGTCAACCGCTTCGAGGCGGCCATGAACGAGGTCAAGGCGAAGTACGCGGGCGATTGAGACGGCCGAAGGCGATGTGGAACCCTCGTTCGCCCTTCTGCCTTCATCCCGATGAATCGGGACTACGGCGGACGAGCACGCAGCGGGAAGGCGGCTGAGGCCGCCTCAAGACGGATCCCCATCAAAGCCGTGCCACGAAAAACGGCCACACCCTCCGCGGGCAAAAAAGTGCCACTTTTTTGTGGTGCATCCGAGGAGGGAGAAAGGGGTTCTGGAGCCTTTTCCTCGGCCTACCGCCAGGTCCAGGATTTGGCGACGAAGATCGGCTGGTCGAGGTTCAGCCACCACTCGTCGCCGGGGAACTTGTACTGGAGGACCAGGGTCTTGCGGAGGCGGACGACCTTCTGGTCCTCAGGTGTTTCGGCGGTGGCGGCGGGGTTGGAGCGCTCGATATACCGGCCCGAAAGGCCCTCGACCAGGATTTTAAAGCGGTCAGTTTTGCGGTCGAGCGGGGCGAAAATGGCGACGCCCGTGCGGGCGCCGTCTTCCCCGGGGAGGACCTTGCCGGTCATCTGGACGGCGTTCTCGAGGAACTTGATCTTGCGGCGGGCCTTAATCGCCTCGAAGACGTCGGGATGGAGCCCCGCGCGCCGGAGGCTCGCCTCGTCGCTATAGAGCGAAAAGGCGGGGACGAAATTGTGCTCCGCGTCGGATGGGTTCGTGATGGTGTAAACCAGGTACCAGTAAACTTCCTTGCCACCTTCGGGGGTGGCGACGACGAGGGGCTCGAGTTGCTCGAACTGGAAATCGAGGGTGTAGTTTTCGCCCTTGATGTCAATGGGGTTGACCTGGTCGGGATCGGCGGCCTCGATGGCCTTTTCGGCGGCCTTCTCCGCGGCCGGCTCCCCAGTCCAGGCGACGGCGGCTGAGAACATCATCGCCCCTGCTGCCGCCAAGCCCCACCACCACACGTTTCCGGTCCGCATGATTGAACTCCTGCAACCCCCCTCACCCCACCCTCTCCCGCAAGGGGAAAGGGGAACAAAAATCAGGCGGCTTCGGCGGCCGCCCCGGTCCGTTTTTTGGCCTCGCGGCGGAGGGAACGGAAGTTCCCGATGCACGCCACGGGGCACTCCTGGGCACACTTGCCGCAGGAGATGCACGTCTTCATGTCCACCGTTGCCAGGTTGTCAGCCACATGGACGGCGCCGCCCTCGACGGGGCAGACCTTTTCGCACTTGTGGCAAGCGATGCAGCCGACCTTGCACACTTGGCGGACGATCTTGCCGACGTCGCGGTTCCGGCAAAGGACGTGAACATAGCGGTCCCTGGGCAGAATCTCAATGATATTCTTTGGGCAGACCTCGGCGCACGTGCCGCAGGCCATGCACTTGTCCTCTAGGACCCGCGGGAGGCCGGTTTGGGGGTCCATGACCATGGCGTCAAACGGGCAGGCCTGGACGCACGTGCCGAAGCCCAGGCAACCGTACGGGCAGGCCGTCTGGCCGTACTGGGTGGCGGCGGCGGCGCGGCAATCGCGCTGGCCGATGTAATGGAACCGGTTGAAGGTGTTCTGGCAGGAGCCCTGGCACTTGACGACGGCCACTTTGGGTGCGGCGGCAGCGACGGCCAGCCCCATGATTTTGCCGATCTTGACGGCGGTCTCGGCCCCGCCGGGCATGCAGAGGTTGGCGTCGGCCTTGCCCTGGACGATGGCCTCGGCGTAGGCTGCGCACCCCCCGTAGCCACACGCCCCGCAGTTTGCTTTCGGCAGCGCCTCTTCAATCTGCTCCTGGCGCGGGTCCACCGTGACGCTGAAGAAACGGTTGGCGACGGCCAGGACAATGCCAAAGACCGCCGCCAGGGCGCCGAGCACCACCCACGCGCTCGCGAGGTACGGCCCGACTTGTTCCCAGATCGTCATGCGACACCCGCGCCTAAGCGGCGACCTTCACCCTTTATACGGTGATGCCGAAGAGTTTCGTGAAACCCATGAACGCTAGGGCCATCAGGCCGGCGCAGATGAAGGCGATGGGAATCCCCCGGAGGGCCTTCGGCACGCGTGCCTCGGCGAGGCGTTCGCGGATGCCGCTCATCAGAATCATCGCCAGGAGGAATCCGACGCCAGCACAGAAGCCGTTGAACGCCGCCAGGTGGACCGGCAGGCCGCTTGCAGAACCTTTCCAGTCGGTCGTGTTCAAGAGCGCCACGCCGAGGACGGCACAGTTGGTGGTGATGAGAGGCAGGTAGATGCCGAGGGCCCGATAGAGGGCCGGGACGGTCTTCCGCAGGACCATCTCAATGAACTGGACCAGGCCGGCGATGACGAGGATGTAGGAGATGGTCTTCAGGACCAGGACCAGTCCCTCGGCGGGAACGGGGATGCCCAGGAGCGCCAGGACGTTCGTATGGTCGGGGCTGGAGGGCAGGAGGACGTGGCGGTAGAGAGCGGCGGTGACGGCCGAGGCCAGCGTCATCACAAAGATGACCGCCAGGCCCATGCCGACCGAATCGCTCGTCTTTTTCGTCACACCTAGGTACGGGCACAGGCCCAGGAACTTCATCAGGACGAAGTTGGAGATGAGGATCGAGCCGATCGCGAGTTCGACGTAGCCGACTTCCACAGTCGTGATCCTCATGCCCCTCGCTCCCGCCTTCGTCCCGGCGCGCCGGGACTACGGCGGGCAAGTACGCTCGGGGCTAGCCTGTTGCCTCTTCGTCTGCACCTTGTTTCTTGGGTTTCGGCAGGTCCCTGGCGGTCTGGGCGACGGCCGGGACGCCCGCCCGGCGCGCCTGCTCCCGCCGCCGGTTTCCGATCCAATAGAAGAAACCGAACAGGAGGCCGATTACCAGGAACGCCCCCGGGGCCATCACGAGGATGTTCGCGGGCTGATACTCGGGCACGAGCGTCCGGCCGGCGAGGGTGATGGGCGTCAGGCGGTAGCCCCAGAGGGTCCCCGCGCCGAGGATTTCGCGGATGACGGCGATGGAGAGCAGCGCCCCGAGGTACCCCAGGCCGATGCCGAGGGCGTCCATGAGGCTCGAGAGCGCCCCGTGGCGCGAGGCGAAGCCCTCGGCCCGCCCCAGGATGATGCAGTTGACGACAATCAGGGGGATAAAGATGCCCAGGGCCTTGTTCACGTCCTGGGGCGCGAGGGCCTTCATGATGATCTCGACCATCGTGACGAACCCCGCGATGACGACGATGTAGCAGACGATGCGGATCTGGTTGGGGATGAAGCGGCGGATGAGGCTGATGAGGACGTTGGAGCCGATGAGGACGGCGGTGGCGGCGGCGGCCATGGCGACGGCGTTCTGGACGCTGGTCGAAACCGCCAGCGTCGGGCACAGTCCCAGCACCAGGACGAACACAGGATTCGCTTTGATCGGTTTGTCCGCGAAATCGCGAAGGAGGCTCACGCGCCGAACGCTCCCAAGGGCCCGGAAACGCTTATCTTAGGCGTCGGGCCCCGCTTGTCAAGCCAATGGACGCCCCTCCGCGCTGCCCTCGGCGGGGGGAGGAGCCGCGGCCCGGACGCCTCCGCGGGGGAATTTGTGGAATGTTTCCCCATGCCGAACGTTTCAAATGTGGGGACTTGGGGACTTCCGGTCGGCGCCGAACGGACACGCAGGACCGGGAAGGGGGAACCGCATGCGAATCGCACTTGTGGGAATCGGACTCCTCATAGCCGTCAGCGCCGTCGCGCTCTCGCAGGAAGGACCGCCTCCGTCGGCGGGCGGGAGCGGCCTGATGCTCATGTACACCGTCGTGGACCTGGAGGCGAACTTTCCGACGGTGGGCCCGTTGGTGATTCCCCTGACGTCGCTGCCGCCGCATCACTTTCACGCATGGGAAGCGTCGGTTCCCGCGGGCGCGCCGGCCGACGGCAGCGAGGCGCCCGCCGAGTACCGTATCCACTGCCGGGCCGTCCGCACCAGCGCCGACAAGATGCGGGTCTCGGCCGGCGTCGAGGTCGGCGGCGTGAACCACACGGGGGAATTCGACCTGACGGTGGCGAAGGACCAGTGCATCGTCTTCCGGTTGCCGAGGGGTGGCCAGGGGGGACGGTTCGTCTTCCTCTACAGCCTCTGCGAGCCGATGCAGCGCTCGGCCGAGCGAAAGGCGGACCAAAGCGGTTGACGTCCGCCGGCGCGCGTGCTAGCATCCGCAGCGGTTCAGGCTGCACGGGAGCGAGGCGCGTCGTGCCGCAGATGCCGTTCGTCCATCTCCACGTTCACACCGAGTACAGCCTGCTGGACGGCGCATGCCGAATCGGCGACCTTGTCCAGGCCGCCGCCCGCCGGGGCTCCGGCGCCATCGCCGTCACCGACCACGGCAACCTCTGTGCCGCCGTCGAGTTCTACGAGGCGGCGGTCGAAGCGGGCGTCAAGCCCATCATCGGGTACGAGGCGTACGTGGCGCCCGGCCGTCGGCAGGATCGCGAGACGCTGCCCGGCAGCCAGGACGCCGGGCACCATCTCATCCTCTGGGCGGCCGACGAACGCGGGTACCGCAACCTCATCCGCCTCGCCACGACCGCGTACCTCGACGGGTTCTATTACCGGCCGCGGATTGACAAGCAAGTCCTGGCCGAACACGCCTCGGGACTGATTGGCGCGACCGCGTGCCTCCACGGCGAAGTGCCGCGCCGATTGCTCGCGGGCGACGAGGCCGGCGCCCGGCGGGCCCTCGGCCAGTACCGCGACATCCTGGGGGCCGAGAACTTCTATCTGGAACTGCAGGACCATGGCATCGAGGACGAGCGGCGCGTCCGGCCGATGCTCATCGCCCTGGCCCGCGAAACCGGGACACCCCTCGTCGCCACCAACGACGTCCACTACCTTCATGCCGACGACACCCGAGCCCACGACGTCCTCCTCTGCATCAACACGGGCAAGGTCTTCTCGGAAGCGAACCGGATGCGGTACCGCGAGCGGGAGTTCCATCTGAAGACGCTCGAGGAGATGCATGCACGGTTTGCGGAGGTGCCCGAAGCCCTCGAAAACACCGTGCGGGTGGCCGAGCGGTGCAACCTGAAACTCGAGTTCGGCCGGCACCACGCGCCGGTCTATCCGGCGCCGGAGGGGGAGACGCCCGAGACGATGCTCCGGCGCCTGTGCGAGGAGGGCCTGGCGCAACGCTACGGCAAACCGACGAAGGCCAACCGCGACCAACTGGAACACGAACTGGCCATCATCCAGGCCAAGGGGTTCTCCAGTTATTTTCTCATCGTCTGGGACTTCGTCCGCTACGCCCACGAGCGGGGCATTCCGTGCGCGGCGCGCGGCAGCGGCGTGGGGTGCCTGGTGGCGTACCTGCTGGGCCTCTCGGCGGTGGACCCGGTGCGGTACGGCCTGCTGTTCGAGCGGTTCATGGACCCCAGCCGCAACGAAATGCCCGACCTGGACATTGACATCTGCCAGAGCGGCCGGCCGGAGGTCATCCGCTACGTGCGCGCCAAATACGGCCACGAGAACGTGGCCCAGATCATCACGTTCGGCACCATGGCCGCGCGGGCCGTCGTCCGCGACGTTGGGCGTGTGCTTGACATGCCCCTGCCCGAAGTGGACCGCATCGCGAAACTCATCCCCGCGCAACTGCACATGACCCTCGAGCGGGCGATGGTGCAGGAGCCCGACCTCGCGCGATTGGCCGAGTCGAACGCGAAGGTGCGGGACCTGCTGGACGTGGCAAAAAGGCTGGAGGGCCTGGCGCGCCATGCGTCGGTCCACGCGGCCGGGGTGGTGATTGCCGACGCGCCGCTCGTCGGCTACGTCCCCCTTTGCCGCGTCGGCGACGACATCACCACCCAATGGGCCATGCACGCCGTCGGCAAGGTCGGCCTCTTGAAGATGGATTTCCTGGGCCTGCGAACGCTCTCAACCATCCAGCGCGCCGTGGACCTGGTGCGCGAGCACCGCGGCGTCAGGGTGGACCTGGAGCAGGTCCCGCTGGACGACCAGGAGGTGTTCGGCCTGTTCCAGCGCGGCGAGACGAAAGGCATTTTCCAGTTTGAGTCCGCGGGCATGCGGGACCTCCTCCAAAAAATCAAGCCCGACAAACTCGAAGACCTCATCGCCGCCAACGCCCTCTACCGTCCCGGCCCGATGATCATGATTGATTCGTTCCTGGACCGCAAGCACGGCCGTGCCCAATACGATTACCCGCATCCGGCGCTAAAGGAAATCCTGGAAGAGACGTACGGCATCATGGCGTACCAGGAACAGGTGATGCGGATCGCGAACCGGCTGGGAAACATCCCGCTGGAGCGGGCGTATAAACTCATCAAGGCCATCTCCAAGAAGGACCGCGACGTTATCGAGGCGGAGCGCGACGCCTTCCTGGCCGGCTGCCGAAAACACCACCTGAAGCCGGCGACGGCCCAGGAAATCTGGGAACTCATCACCCACTTCGGGGGGTACGGATTCAACAAGAGCCATTCCGCACGCTACGCCCAGGTGGCGTACCAGACGGCGTATCTAAAAGCGCATTACCCCGTGGAGTTCATGGCGGCCCTGCTGACCTTCGAAATGGCCGACACCGACAAGGTCCGCGAGTATTTCAAGGAGTGCCGGCGGATGGGCATCGAAGTCGCCCCGCCGGACGTCAACGAGTCGGGCGCCGACTTCACGGTTGTGGGCGACCGCGTGCGGTTCGGCCTGGCGGCGGTCAAGGGCATCGGCCAGCGGGCCGTCGAGGCCGTCGAAGCCGCCCGCAAGTCGGTCGGACGCTTCCGATCCCTCTTCCACTTCTGCGACCACGTGGACATGTCGGTCGTCAACCGTTCGGTCCTCGACAGCCTCATCAAGTGCGGGGCGTTCGATTCGACCGGCGCACGGCGAAGCCAGTCGGCGGCCATCTTGGACCAGGCCCTCGCGGCCGGCAGCGCCACGCAGGACGACCGCCGACGAGGACAGATGACTTTCCTGGGGGCCTTTGCGGCCGAGGCCCCGCCCGACGAGGATGCGTTGCCCGACATCCCCGAATGGCCGGAAAGGCAACTCCTGAAATACGAAGAGGACGTCCTCGGGTTCTATGTCTCGAGCCACCCCCTGGCCGAGCACGAGGCGGTGCTCCGGCATTTCGCGACTGCCACGACGGCCGACCTGGCGCAGTATGCGGACGGCACGGACGTGGTCCTCGGCGGGATGATCGGCCCGGTCAGGCCGCTCTTCACTAAGAAGGGCAAGAACGCCGGCGCCAAAATGGCCGCCTTCGATTTCGAGGACCTCGCAGGCCAGGTCTCCTGCATCATCTTCCCCGAAAAGTACGAGAAGCATCAGGCCCTCGTCCGCAAGGAGAGCATCGTTTTCCTTCGCGGCGAGGTGGACCGCCGGCGCGAGGACCCGTCGCTTCGCGTCTCGGACGTGTACACGCTGGAGGAAGGCCAGCGCGCCCTCACCCAGGCCGTCGTCATCCGCCTCCACGAGGTGGGCCTGGACGATGAGTTGATGGAGAACCTCCGGAAGATCCTGGCCGAGCATCCCGGCGCCGTGCCGCTCTACATCGAACTTGTGAGCCGGACGCACGGCCGGACGACTCTCCGCGCGGGCGACGACTTGCGCGTCTCCGCCGACGCCGCCTTCCAGCGCGACGTCGAATCGCTCCTCGGCGAAGAGCATTTGGTCCTTGCCGCCAACGGCCACGGCCAGGTAGCCCGCGTGTAGCCCCGGGCGCTTGCCTCCGGCACCGTCTCCCTGCTTGCGCTCGGAGGCATCGGGAAAGGACACGCTATGGCTGCGGGCAACGTGCCGCGATTCTCCGTCCAGGAGGTCGCCATTGAACGCCCCGTCTCGGGCAACCCGTTCGCCGAGGACGTCGCCCTGGTGGTCCGCCGGCCGGACGGCGAGGAACGGCGCGTGCCGGCGTTCTACGACGGCGGCGACGTGTGGCGCGTCCGCCTCGCGCCGGACGTGGTCGGACGATGGACCGCGCGCATCGAACCCGCCGACGGCATCCGCCGCGTCTCGGGGCTCCTTGAGGCCCCGAGCGGCGCATTGGAGTGCGTCGCCGGCGTGGACGCGAAAGCGCGCGGCGGCGTCGAGATTGTCCCTGACCGCCCGTACCACTTCCGCCGGCAGGACGGATCGCCTTACTTTCTCATGGGCTACGAGTGTGACTGGCTCTTCGCCCTCGACATGAACTTCCCGGACCGCCGGCCGATGGCGGGCTTTCTCGACACGCTCGCGCGGTACGGCTTCAATTACCTCGTGGTCCAGGCGTACGCGCACGACACGGACTGGCGTCCCGGCCGCAGCGAGCCGCACGACGTCGGACCCCCCGCCCTCTTCGCCTGGGAAGGCACGAATGAGAAGCCGGACCACACGCGGCTGAACCTCGATTACTGGCGGGCCTACGACCGGATGGTCGAGGGCCTGCACGCGCGCAGCATGACGACGCAGATCATGGTCAAGGTCTATAACAAGAGGGTCAACTGGCCTGACAAGGGAAGCCCGGAGGACGATCTCTTCTGGCGCTACGTCGTCGCGCGGTACCAGGCCTATGACGTCGTCTGGAACCTTACGAAAGAGGCCTGGCGCGACAAGGACCTCGCGTATTGGAACGACCGCGCGGCCCTGGTGCGCCGATGGGATGCTCACCGGCGGCTCGTCTGCATCCACGACTGGAACGTGCCCGAGATGGATGCCGACTTTCTCACCGAGCAGCAGCACACGCACTGGCACGAGCATATCCTGGCCGAGCGCACGCGCGGACGCCGACCCGTCGTCAACATCGAGTACGGCTACGAGCAAGGATCCACGACGACGTACGGCGTGGTGCAGGACGCCGATGAGGTTTTGCGGCGGACATGGCTCATCGTCGTCGCGGGCGGATACCCCGTCTATTACTTCAACCCGACCGCCTGGGACGTCATCCGATGGGACGAGATTCCCCCCGGCTACGCCCGGATGCACGTCGTGCGCGAGGTGATGGAGAGTCTCCCTTTCGCCGACATGGAACCGCACGACGAACTGGCCGAGGGCGCCGGCTGCCTCGCGAAACCCGGCGAGGTGTATCTCCTTTACGCGGAGAAGCGCGGGCCTGTCACGCTGGCGCTCGAGGGCGGCGGCCGGTTTGCCGTCGAGTGGGTAGACCCGCGCGACGGAGCGTGGCATGCAGCGGGGACAGTCGCCGGAGGGCACGCGACGCTCGCGCCGCCGACGGGCCTCGCGTCGGCCGACGCAGTCCTGATCGTCCGCCGGACGCCTTGAAGTGCAATTGTCGCATCGGAATATATTGGAAAATGCCGAACCCGGTGTGTACGCTTCCGGGGCACATGCAGGGTCGAGTTTCAATCGGGTGCGGGTGTAGGGCGACAGGAGAAGACATGACCAGAATTGCAGCCATGCTTGGAGCCGTCGTCTTGGCGGGATGTGCGTCGCTCCGGCCGCAGTCAGCGGTCTGGCACCGCGGTGTTGTTGAGCCGGAAAGCAAGAGGCTCATCGCCTTTTGGGTGCCGAGGGAGCATGAAGACAAGCCGGTTACCATCGACAAAGACTACGGGATGCTCATTGTCTGGGATGAGTATGTTCAGCGGTTCTATCTCTTCAGCAACCCCGCCAAGACGTATTTCGTAACAGGGAACTTCAACCAGTTCCTATCGGAACTCGATCAACTCCCCGCAGACATCACGCTGGACTGGGTGGACACTTGCACGGTTCCCCGATTCTGGAAAATGCCGCAAGATGCCCGCAAACGGCTGACCGCCGTCCTTGAGAGAGGAAACCGGAAGAATACACGAGAGTCAGAACAGCCGCACATTACGTGCTACTGTGAGTCAGACGGAATCAAACTCCTTGGGGCCGAACCAAACGCTGCACTGTACGGCGCTAGACCGCGCCGCTAGTGAACGCCATCGTTAGCGGTACTCTTTGTCAATCCTCACCCGGCCGAAGTTGAGGCACTGTAGCGGTCGCCGATCGCCCTTCGCAATCCGTTTGACCTCGTCCCGCGGTACCGGTACACTGGCCAACCGACGAATTGCGCGCGGAGAAGATGCATGGCGGACGAACTCGCTTACGTCATGATCACGCCGTACAGCCTCCACAAGAGCCGCACGGGAGGCATCATCGGGCGGCTCCTCAGCCTGTCGAAACTGGACCTTGTCGGCATTCACATGCTCGCCCCGAGCGACGCCTGGGTGGACGAGTATCTGGCAATCCTCAAGAAGAGTGACCTCGGGAACCCCGTCCGCGAGGCGTTCATCGAGTATGTGGACGCGAACCTGCGGCGCCGAAACGTCCTGGGCCTGTCGAACCGCTGCATGGTGCTGATGTTCCGCGGAGAGAACGCCCTCAACCACCTGGTGGACGACGTCGTGGGCCCCGCCGGACCGAAGGTCACCGGCCACACCGTCCGGGGGACGTACGGCGACTTTCTGAACACGCCGGACGGGAAGATCCGCTACTTCGAGCCGGCCGTCATCTGCGGCCCGGACCCGGAGACGGTCCGCGAGGAGCTAGAGTTCTTCGCCCGGACGGCCCCGACCGACGGGGGCATCATCGAGTCGGCCGTCGCCTTCCCGCCCGAGGCGAAAAACGTCCAGACGGAACTGGTGATCCTGAAGCCGGAGAACTTCGAGAAGCGATCCCGCCGACCGGGAAACATCGTTGACGTCTTCTCGCGGACCGGCCTCTACATCGTCGGGGCGAAACTGCTCTCGATGTCCTCCGCCCAGGGCGAGGCGTTTTACGGGCCGCTGCTGGACCAGTTCCGCGAGAAACTCCAGTTCCTCATCGAGCGGACAATGCGCGAGCGCCTCCAGGGCGCCTTCGATTTCGACCTGCCGGACGACCTCTACAAGACCACCAACCGCATGCTCGCCGACTCGAACGCCCGCGCCGAGTTTGCCAGGATCGTCCAGTACATGACGGGCGTGGACCCGCGCAAAGTGCGCAGCGAGGCGGAGCGCAGCCGCCCCGGCCCGTGCCGATGCCTCGCCCTTCTTTACCGCGGCGAGGACGCCATCGCCAAGATCCGCTACTGGCTCGGCGCGACGAACCCCGATCAGGCGGAGTCGGGCACGGTCCGCAGTGACTTTGGCCGAGACCTCATGCGCAACGCCGCCCACGCCTCCGACTCGACCGAAAACGCCGAACGCGAACGCAAAATCATCAACATGTGGGAGACCGAGCCGGAGCCGGACTTTAAGCGCGTCATCGAAGAATTCCTGGCGAAGTCGTAGCGCGGGGCCTTGTGCCCCGCGCCACTCAAAGACAAGATCCGCCTAGCGCCCGGAGGCTGCTGTGGCCGAACCCCATCACCTGACTGTCCGCGTCCGCTACGGCGAGGCCGACCCCATGGGCCGACTCCACCACTCGCATGTACTCGTCTATTTCGAAATGGGGCGGACCGAACTCTTGCGCGAGAGGGGCTTGGCGTACGCCGACATGGAAGCGCGCGGACGCTACGTCGCCATCGCCGAGGTGTGCGTCCGCTACCGTGCCGCGGCCCGCTACGACGAGCAACTCGTCGTCGAGACGCGCGTCCGCGAGGTCCGCGGGGCGCGGGTCGAGTTTGCCAACCGCCTGCTGCGCGAGGACGCGGCCGGCGAAACCCTCATCGCCGAGGCCGAGATCACAGGGGCCCTGGTGGACGCCCGCGGCCGGCCGATGCGCTTCACCGCTGAGGAGCGGGCCCTGCTCCTTGACTCCTAGCGCCCCGGCATTATCATGGCTTCCGTTCCCCTCTCCCACAGGGGGAGAGGGAAAACAAAAATGTTTTTCGGCGGTCCTTTGCGAAGAAGCGCGACATGAGCGACACGGTCCAGGAACCCGAATACACGATTTCCGTGGCGGCGCGGCTGAAGCGCCTCCCGCCGTACCTCTTCGGCCGCATCAACGCCACGAAACTGAAGAAACGCCAGCAGGGCGTGGACATCATTGACCTGGGGATGGGGAACCCCTCGGACCCCACCCCCAAGCCTATCGTGGACAAACTCTGCGAGGCTGCCGCCGACGCCCGCAACCAGCGCTACAGCGCCTCGGTGGGCGTGCACAACCTCAGGCGCGAGGTCGCCCTCCGCTACGCCTCGCGGCGGAACGTCGAACTCAACCCCGCCACGGAGACGATCGCCTGCCTCGGCTCCAAAGAAGGCTTCAGCCACATGTGCCTGGGCTTGCTGGACGCCGGCGACACGGCCATCGTCCCGGACCCGGCGTTTCCGATCCATGTGTACGGCGTGGTGCTGGCCGACGCCAACGTCATCAGCGTGCGGCTGGGCAACGACGACGAGTTTCTCAAGCGCGTCGCCTACGTCGTCGAGCACCTGTATCCGCGGCCGAAAATCCTCATCCTCAACTACCCGCACAACCCGACGAGCATGATCGTCGAGGACGTGCGGTTCTTCGAGGAAGTGGTCGCCATGGCGAAGCGGTTCGAGTTTCTGGTGATCCACGATTTCGCCTACGGCGAGACGTGCTTCGACGGATACCGCGCCCCGTCGTTCCTCGAGGCCAAGGGCGCCAAGGATGTCGGCGTCGAGTTCACCACCATGTCGAAACCCTACAACATGGCCGGGTGGCGCATCGGGTTCTGCGCCGGCAACGCCGGCATGATCCAGGCCCTGGCGAAGGTGAAGGGGTACTACGACTACGGCATCTTCCAGGCCATTCAGATTGCGTCCATCGTCGCCCTCAGGCACTGCGACGCCGACGTGCTCCACCAGGCCCGCGTCTATCAGAAGCGCCGCGACGTGCTCGTCGAGGGGCTGCACCGCATCGGCTGGACCGAGGTCGAGCCGCCGAAAGCCGGCATGTTCGTCTGGGCCAAGGTGCCCGAGAGCGTTCTCGCGGGGCGGGGGACCATTGATTTTGCCGTGGACCTGATGGAGAAGGCGAACGTGGCGGTCGCGCCCGGGCGGGCGTTCGGCCCGAACGGCGAAGGATTCCTGCGCCTGGCCCTGGTGGAGAACGAGCAGCGCCTCACCCAGGCCGTCCGCCAGATCGGCCGCGCGCTGAAGGCCTAACTCTTCGTGTCAACGCAAAGTAGAAATGTCCTCTTTCCCGCAAAGTAGGAATGTCCGCTTTTTCTGGAAGGGCTGGCGCCAAGGGTGATCGGCCGCGGGACGTCGGGGGGCGGGG
>Ga0307377_10001458_pt1 | contig 29874 bp, 32 predicted proteins | sample TR3MG_FD_202535 | JGI IMG/M metagenome (GOLD analysis project Ga0307377, IMG submission 202535) | Soil microbial communities from Risofladan, Vaasa, Finland - TR-3 | ecosystem: Environmental > Terrestrial > Soil > Coastal area > Acid sulfate soil | place: Finland: Risofladan, Vaasa | collected... | reverse complement strand
TGACTGAGTTACTTAAATGAGTTGAATCCCTACCAAGAAGATCCTCAATTGCAACATCCTTGATATCCTTAGATATTGTTTTGTTGTCTATTAGAGATTGCACTTGCCCCTGAATTTCTTCAGGAGAATACTTCATTCGTATCTCGCGCTCAAAGGCCCTGAGACGTTGTACATCGTCCGTGTGGAAGATAACCTTACCAACTGACTCAATATACCTGTCAAAGCCTTCTACTGCGTCGAATGTGGTCTTATCACCTGTTCTATGGAGGAAGTTACCTACCCAGTTCTTACCGGGTCTGAAGGTGTGTGATAACCCATTGATGTCCGTGGGAAGATCAACCAAATTGATTTTAATCCCCAATGCTTTCATTAGGGGATCATCTCCCTCGAAGTGAGGGAAATAATTTTCTAGCTTTCCAACTGGCTTATAACCGTTTCTAGTCAAGGATTCATTCGCCATATTTATGGCATTATCATAGATTTCTCTGAATGTGGAGATTGCTGTTCTGATCTTGTCCGCACTCATGCCAGCAGGAATATGAGTTATGTCTAACTTTCCTTCCCCTACTTGCTGAACTACCGAACGCTCTTTACTGGAAAGGTTGAGCCATTTAATCTTCTGTCGTTCAGTATTTTTGTACCGCATGAAATCAGCTTCATTTGTATGGATAGGGTCGAAGATAGCGGCCTTTATCTTTTCTCCATCTTTCTTCCCGGCTATGTCAATGATATTTCGACCCCAGGTTTCTGTTTGGAGAGAAAGTGGTTTCTTGTCTTTCCAGTTATCAGAGTTCTCCAAGAGGTTTTGTTCTCTTACATAGTCCGTTGCTTCTTGCCCTACTTTTTGTCTTGGAGCGGTTTCTTCTACTTTAGGAGGATTAATCCCTGGTCTGACTTCTGCCGCTGCCCCAGGTGGTAGTTGTTTCCCCGGTGATCCGGCATTAGCCGCGGGGGAAGACAAACTATCAATTCGCATTTGCTCTTTTATAGATTGCTCTATTTTTTGAGCCTTCGCAAAATGTCCTTGCCCTGTTTCAAAACGATGGTCACGGTAAAGTTGCTTGAGTTCTGGCGACACTGGGAAAGATGTAAGTTGTTGCGGTGCTGCTGGTGAGGTAATAGTAGATTCAATAGGTCCGCTTGGCAATTGCCCTACATTTTCGGAAGTGATCGAGCGAATAGGGGCAGGACCAGCAGAAGGGATGCTGTCTCGGTTAGTCCATGTCATGCGTTCCGGCTGTGTGAGTGGTGTTCTCTGTGTAGGTAGTGGCTCAGTGGCAAACGTTGGAGCCAGTTCGCGTGGTTTGAGATTGATGTCTGCCTTTGTTATGGGCTTTAGTGAAGGTTTCCCATAGCTAACAACCTGATTATGCCCAAACACATTATATAGTGTGTCCGTGCCTGGGTTGTACCCTTCTTTGTCAAAGTTAAGGACTATCCCATCATGTCCTTCCCCCTTGACATAGCTTTGTAGCTGTTCAGTCCACTCCTTAACGTCTGTAGCATTTTCAAAATAGGCAGGGTTATCCATCTCTAATTTTGCTTCACGGATAACATTGTTCCATTCAGTATCATTTTTAATGACTATTGGATTATCTAATTTAATAGTTTCATTAGTTACCTTTTTGCCATAACTCTTAGCAGTTTGCTCATCCAGGGCATAGTATTTCCCTTCCCCCACAATTGGGGAATCAAAGCCATTGTACGTCTGTCCTTTGGCCCCACCGCTACCATGAAAAGCATTGATAGATATTGGAGCCCCCGTTACGGCATCATTGATATTTGATGCAATAACCTTATCAAACTTAACAATCTCAATATGATTTGGCATATCAGGTAAATTCCTGTTATTACCAATAATTCCATCATATCCAGACTCTTTAATCAACTCGTTCGCTTTATTTGATCCTGCCCACATTTTAGCCTTATCACCCTTGGTAAATAATTCAGCTATAGCGTCGAATGGGGCTACATCTTCACCACTAAGAATTTTATTAACATGGTATTCTGTTAATCCCTCTTGCTTTAGCAATCCATAAAGATTTTTGTACTCTTGCGAAGTTGCGTCCAGGCTTTCATTAATAAAAGGTTTCTCTAGTCTGACGGTTGATTTCTCTACAGAACTTCCTTCTCCGCGATTCTTAGCGAATATGTCTGCAACTTGAGGACTATTTGAATAGTAAGTTCCTTCGCCATATCTGCTAACACCAGAATATCCAGAATCAGAAGCACTTTTCCCTCTATAAACTTGCGCTTCTACAGGCTGAGATTTGCTTAATTCTCTCGGTATAAATTCGTCATTTGAAGTTATTTTCACAGTTGGCGACAGTGCTTTTAAAAACCCTTCTTCTGTTTGATTACTAATGGGATCCCCCATGTTAGACTTAACCCCGCCTATGTTTACAATTTCCCTTACTTCTTTTCCTTTGTCAATTGTAATAATTCCGTCATAGCCATCTTTCTTAATGGCGTTAGTGAGCGCATTCCCTTTCTTACCACCATATTGTTCAGACAGCTTTGTTTTCCATCCTCCATGGCCCGTTGATCCGTATTCCACTACCAGAGGGTTTTTAAATGTAATATCCCCATATTCATAATTGGGCAAACTTGTTCCAAAGCTAGGTTCGTGGAAATTGATATAATCCCCTTTTGGTTCTATACTTTGAGCATACTTGTCATTTGTTATTTTTGGTGCTTTTTCAGTGTTCTTTCTAAAAGGGATAGTTATTTCCTGTGGTACCATAGGTTTTATATCCGGGACATTCCCTGGTGGAGTCCCTACCGTAGGCATAGTTTCAAATTGCGGCTTAGATCCTACCCTTTTAGACTTAAAAGAGGCCAGCGTTCTCTTCGGTGGTAACCCTTCTTTTAACATATCCAGTGTATTGCTCAACGCCTGATACTCAGGGTCATTTGCGAGCACTTTAGACGCTTCACTATCATAATTCTTAGGTTTGAACTTCTCAGAGTTTACAGTGGTAAGTAGCTCGTCTGTGGTCATTCCCAGTTCATCAGCTACCTTATCAAGCGATTGCCCGGTCCGGTTATTCCTAATCCAATTCGGTATAACTTTCTGTTCTTCAAATATATCTGCGTTCCCCTGTTTTATGCCGCCCATCTTCTGAATCTGACTACGAACAGTCTCAACGGAGGTTTGACTATCCATTTGTCGTAATGTCTTAGTGACATCATTAACTTGATTATCCATCTTTGCTGTGATTTCTGCTATGGCATCTTGTGTGTCGCTACTGACTCTATAGCCCTTAAGAGGACCACCAAACACGCTTTGAGCATTGACTTGTTTTTGCTGAAGCAATTCAGCAGGAGTCATACCCTGCCTTGGTAGAGTGGGTCCTATGCGTCCCAGGTTGTTAGTAGTATCCGCAAAGGCATCATTAATTTGTTGACTTTGTACATCTCTAAGCGCAATAGGCGTTCTGTACGCGTTTTGTACATCAGCAAGAGGGTTAACTTCTACAGGGGTGATTAATTTATTTATCTTTCTGTCTAACTTAATGTCAGCCAACTTGTTACTCCCTAGTTCAACCCCTTTACCGCCTAAATGAAATGCTCCACCGATGAGGGCATTCGTGCCGGCACTCATAGCTAATTCCTCAAGAGTTAAATCCCTGTTATTTACCAATGCGTCGGCAGCTGTTATACTCGCGCCCCCTGCGCCCATGCCCAGCATTGTATTACTTAATGAAGATCCACTAAAAGGAAGGTCGCTACCTACCTTTGAAGCGGTTACCCTTAAGGCATTAGAAAAGGCAGGGAGCGATCTCCCCGCTCTAATAATACTTGGAACATCAGCTATAGCTTTTGCACCAGTGTCAAATACTTTTTGTCCAACTGCGCCAACTCCACCTTTGCCACCCATGCTGAATTGCTGTACTCCTCCGAATAAATCAGCAAGTAGAGGAAGTGGCGCATCCGGCTTAGGAAGATTCTCGTTAGCAGGGTTGTTGTTCCAGCTTGATCTTTGAAGGAATTTACTAACGCCAGAATTCGGAAAAGGAAGAGGGACTGGTCCTGCATCACCGCTGGTGTCGCGGACCGTTGAAGGACCTGCTGCCAGACCCTTAATATCGAATGCCTTGATTTTATCCCATGCGCTTTGTTGTTGTTGCGCTTTCCATTGGTCTTGTGACATAGGCAAAGGTTGCGGAATAGGTTGTTGTCGCTCCATAAACCTTGGCAATGAGTCAATACGTGGTCCGGGGGAAAAAGAAGATGAAAACTCAGGATAAGGGTTAAAGCTCTGTTTCTCCCTCTTACTACTTCCACCCTGTTGAGTTAAATCGAACATCCGTATCCCTCCCCTTTACCATCTCTTGAATGCTGAATTAGTTAATGAATTTGCCTTGCTTTCCGCATATGTCGGCTGTGAAGCGACATAATTATCTTGGGCCGCTTTATATTTAGCCTCAACATAATCCAAAACAGTAGTAAAACTAAGTCCTGCTTGCGTATACCCCGCAGCATTACTCACTATATTTGATCTTATCGTTTCCCAAGGCGTCCCTTGAAGGATAGCCTCATCGACATCCCCGTAAGCTTCGGCTGTATTCTTAGCCTTTACTTGTGCTGCACTGCTACCACCGCCAGACGCTAAGGTTCTCTCAAACTGACTTTCATCTTGTGCTAGATTAGCGTTAAATTGAGCATTTTGAATTGCTTGAGCTCGTCTAGCTAAAGTAGGAGCATTATTGTAAATCCCTGTTAATTGTGCAGCATTCATATCATTAGAAATTTTACCTTGTGCTTGCTGAATCTCTTGTGCTTGCCTCGCTAAAGTTGGAGTGCCTCTGTTCGCGTCTACCCTTGGAGCAGCATTTTGGGCTATTGCAGCCTTAGTTTGAGAAAAGAGGTCGTTGTTGTAATCATTAAGAGCCATTGCTGTACCTTGAGCAGTATCCCCAAACACGCGAACTGCACCATTTAATTCTGCATCACTTACACCAGTTCCCGTACCACCTAAAAATACATCAGTAGGGGATAACTTAGTCCTTCCAGGAGTATAGAGATTAACATTTCTGCCCTGATTAGCATTTATATCTGCCTGTAAACCATAAACTGCCATAAAATCGCCTCCTTAATATCCTATATATCCCCCACCATTTGCCAAGGATTTAATACCAGGAACATTGGCAAGGCTTCCATATCTCGACACAGCATAATTAATAGCCGCAATCGCATTGTCTACAGGATTCCATATATCTTTGTGACCCTCCATTGCATATTGACTAAAGGTCGAATCTATCGTCTGCATTAACCCTTTTGATGGATGTCCAGCCTTAGCATTACTGTCCCAGTTATTTATTGCCGCAGGATTTCCAGAGGATTCATACTGGACAATCGTTGCCAAGTATGGCAATACACTAGCGTCTTGCCCCGTTGCTTCTAATGCCTGTTGTAGCCATGAGTTTACATTTCCGCTACTACCTCCAATTGTTGCCCTGCTTGTTGCCCTATCTGCTTCACTATTCATATTTCTGGAAGATAAAGACCTTCCAAATTGACTTTCATCTTGTGCTAGATTAGCATTAAATTGAGCATTTTGAATTGCTTGAGCTTGCTTTGCTAAAGTTGGAGCATTATTAAACATACCCGTAAATTCTGCAGCCCTTATTGGATTATCAATCGCATTTTGCGCCTGTCCCGCCTCCATAGCTTTCCTTGCCGCAGTAGCTACACCCCTATTAGCATCAATCCTTGGAGCAGTGCTGGCGGTTATCGCTGATTTAACTTGGGAAGAAAGGTCTTTATTATAATCATTAAAGGCAAGTGCTGTACCCTGAGCAGTGTCACCGTAGACTCTTGTTGCTCCATTCAAAACTGAATCTGTAACACCTGTGCCAGTTCCTCCTAAGAAAACATCTTGTGGAGTTAACCGAGTTTTCCCCGGAGTATAAAGATTAACGTTTTTACCCTGATTGGCATTAATATCTGCCTGTACGCCATAAACTGCCAAATCACCTCAACTCCTTTTAGTCATAAGAAAAGAGAGCTTATTAAAGCCCTCTTGTATTGCTAGTATCATTGTCCGCCATAATAAACAAGCCCACCGCCAGGTGTATTAAATTTATAACCATTAACCGTTTTTACAACATTCGTAGCACCGGGGTATTGTGAAGAAATTGAAGGCGGTAATGCAGATGAATTATTAGGATTTGTCAAAGTATTTTGCTGATTTGGATTATAGTTTGAAGTATTTAGTACATTTTGTTGATTTGGATTACCAGGTAAACTTTGCAATTGTCCTTGTCTAGGTACTGAATTTTGATTACTTAGATAGGTATTATAAACGTCTGCTGTGTCCTGCGCTGTATTTCCGTAGATGCGTCTTGCTCCATTAAGCATAGAATCAGTTACGCCAGTTCCAGTACCGCCAAGGAATACATCCCCTACCCCTAATTGGGTTTGACCTGGAGTATAGAGTTGTACGTTCCTCCCTAAGTTTGCATTAACATCAGACTGTAAGCCATATGTGTCATTTGATGTAGTGGGAGTTTGCGGAATGCCATTGATATAATGTATCCCACCATAATAACCAGTTAATTGACCCTCATTAATACTGTTATTAAAATTATCCTGTGCTACATTCTGATTAAATGTTTTATCCCATTGGTTATTTGCTGTAGTATCCCTACCGATCTGATATTGGAAGTTATTCATATTCACATTATTTTGCGCTGCTGACAAAGCTATTTGGTTTTGTGCATACGTTAAGGCTGCTAAAGCATTTTCATCACCATTTGCCCGTGCTACAGCCATAGCATCATTAACTGCCTTAATTTTTGAAGCTAAATCAGTTTGAGACGAAGCAATTTGATTACCATAGTTTGTGTCAATTTGCTGTCCTTGGAGATTATTAGCATTAATCCTATTTGCTGTCCCTACATCATTAATGAGTTGTTGAGATCCACTTTCTCCTGATTGCAATAACCCCATTTGAGCTAAGGAATTACGCGTATTCCGTTCATTATTCATACCTTGAAAAGAAGCCGTATTATTAAAAGTTGCTGTCTGCCCAGGTATTTTAGCTCGTTCAGTATTTAATGTTCCAATAGCCGTATTCATCTGGTTAGTATAATCCGCTTTAGTTGCATCTGCCTGTTGAGATTGTGTTGCTATGGCTTGACGAATTTTAGTAGCTTTATCTGCTGCTTGCTGATTATACATATTCGTTTGTGCAGTTTGTTGATCGGCTAAAGATTGTCTCATCAAGGAAACGTAATCTACAGGTGGTGATGCAGGTTGACTAGCTGTTTGTTGATATTGTGGTTGACTAACTGTTTGTTGTTGATAACTTGTTGGTGCAGGACTTATGTTAACATTACCAGCAGAGTCGGGCGCATAGTATCCAGATCCCCCATTCGCTGCTCTCTCTGCATACCCTGCGCTATTTGTAGCCCCACTTCCAGGTGTCCCATTATATGCAGGACTTAATCCTCCTGGTCCTGAATGATCTAGGTCTGCAAGAGTTATTTTGCCATTGCTGTTTGCTACTTGTGCATTATAGTTAGGGCTTAGAGGGTCAAATATTGAACCTGGTGCAACGTTATAGGTAGAATTTCCTTGATTGAATTGGGTTGTAGTTTGACCTTTATTGTTTGTAGTTGTCTGTGCATTAGACACGCCAAGATTAGAGGAACCCTGAGTTCCCGCTAGCCCTGAATTAGTTTTTGCATCGTAGGTTCCTGTTACATTTCCGTTTGAATCCCTTACTGTATATCTTGATCCGTCATTGCTATATGAAACGGTCAATTGTTCCAACTCCTTTCAAATTTATAAAAAAAAGAGGGTTGATTCCCTCTCTTTTTAAACATTTTAAGTTCCAGTTGCCTCCCAATTGAATCCTAGCGTTTGCGCTAAATAACTATTTCCTGTGAATGTCACTGCTGTTGTGCTAACCGTTGATGCTCTAACATTGTTGTATCCTGCATCACCCGTAGCACTTGTAATTCCTAATGTAATAGTTGGAACTGTCGTAAATGGCACAGCGAATGTCACTGTGACTGCTACGGCTGTACCTGCTGTAGTAATAATAACACTACTTGTTCCTGATTGCTTCTTGTTCCCTCCGCTTAATATTTGAGCTAACGGAAGCACACTCCCATACTGCACCGTATTCAGTGTGTTATCATCGCTGTAGGTTGTGGCGACGGAACCCTTCTCAAACTTAATTTCTCGGAAACCTGTAAAAGTGGAAATTACTGTATTCCGATAAACAACTCGAAGATTACAGGTAACCGCGCCTGTTGGGGCTGTATCTGTCAATGAATATTTTGTGTAATTTAGTCCTATTGCTGACGCAACTAGATAAGATACACTTAGCAAGACGCTGCCTACATCGTACCAATCAATTTCCATACTTGGAACCGTCCCTACTGTTTGGCCTAATGTACTCATTTCAACAGATAAGGTATAAATATCCCCCGCTACGACTGGAATTGGCGCTGAGTCATAAAAACTATTGTCTGTCGTTGCAATCGAACTTGTAAAAACTATTTCCCCACCATTAGCATCAAATGGAGTTGTAACGGTTGTGTTTGCTTCTTTGTTTATTAATGTCCATCCAGCTAATGCAAGACGAAATGAGGAGTTAAAGGCTAGATTTGGATTTTGCCTAGACACAGGTAAATTCGATACAACATTGCCGTTGGCATCACGCAAAGCTATAGTATTGGCTGTTGATAATGTTGTCGCACCATGCGCTGTTGTTGTATTTGCTATATGTGTATTACTTGCGGTATTTAAAGCATTAATCAACGCCTGTACTGTTGTTCCCGTTAATCCACTAGGTGCGGTTGCCCCGACTAATCCACCCCCCGTTGTTGCCCCTAATTCAGCTTCGGTGAAATATCTCCCGTCATGATCTGTGCTTGTCTTGTGCGTATCAAGGTTAGTTTGGACCGCATCCACTGTATCCTTACGTGCTATATCATCTACAGCAGAAGGAGCTACCACTTTTGCCCTGCCTGCTGCATCACGTTGCATAATCGTGCTAACTGTTGCTGCAGAAGTAGGCGCAAGACCAGCTAGCAAATCTGCATCTAAACCACTACCCGCCCCATCAACTGTTTTAATCTTTGTTAATACATCTGCTGCTGTGTATGAAACTGCTGGTAAGGCATTAGTCGCTAATGTTCCTTGTGCTGCCGTTGCGTACCTACTATCATGATCGGCGCTTGCTTTATGCGTCGTGAGTGCACCTGTCTGATTTGTGTTATAGGTGTCGGACAGGGTTTTCAAGGCAGAGAGAAGCACCTGTACGTCATTCCCTGTCAATCCTGCTATAGTTTCTACCCCTACAAACTTTGCACCGCTTAAACCTGCCGTGACAGCCTGTAATCGTGTTACAATTGCTTCGACTACAGTCTGGACATCAGCTTGCGTTCCAATAACTGCTATAGGAGTCATTGCGATATTCTTCGCTCCGCTTGCCCCAACTGTTGTGGCATTGAGAAGATTAACAACTGCGTTTAAGGCTAATCGCAATTCTTCGCCTCTAGCGTTCATATTTGTTTTTGTTGTTGAAGGAACCCACTGTGGATAATCCGCTTGTGCTGTATGGTCAAATGTGAATATATCTTTTGTTAAAAATGCCATAAAATTACCTCATTTCTGATTCTTGATCGTATTAAAAAGATAGTTTTGCTATATACCAGATTTCCTCTTCATCTCATTTCACTGCCCTGGTCATATTCAACTTCTAGCGATACAACTGACATTCCTTCATCTAAAGTGTTATTTCTAAACCTAAATTGAAAGTAATTAGCTCTTTTTGACATGCGTTTTCGTTTAACTACAGGGAAGAATGTCGTTGAGTAAGTGAAATTCACATAAGAAAAATCTGCATAGTTAAAAGCATTAGTTTGCATATTTAAGGCAATATCTGCAACTCCTTGGCGAGATAAAAATAGTACACTAATAAAACCCCTATTCATGGGTTTAGCTGTCAGATTGAGACGGTTGACTACCTTAACCCACGTTGGAGTTCCTGCATCCTCTACACGAGTTGTGTACCAAGCATCAATCGACACACCATCATCATTGGCCATGAGTGGATCGAACTGATAAACCAACCCATCCGTATTACTCCCAAAGCAAAGAGTACCATCAATCTCAGCAAAACATGACGCCGGAATATTTGTGTCATAAAGCCACGTATTTGACTTACAATCCCAAACGTAGCAAATATTGTTAACACACAACCCATAATAGTTATCGAAGTTGTAACTTACTGCTGCTGTTAAATTTGCTTGTCGAAGTAAACCAAGGTCTTGGCGTTCAACCCCTGCTTTGTCGATGAGATTACTAACGTCATTGACAGATAGTCTGTTGTTGACTGTTGTGTTGCTTGATACTTGTAGGACGCCATTGACAGAAGAAGCGCATACAACTGTATTATCAATTTCCTGAATCGAACCTGGTATGTCGCTTCCTTTTTCCATATTGATATCGACATAAGGAAATATTGGGTATGTCTCTCCATCTAAATAAGAGAAGTATCCATGTCCATTACTATGTGACACATAGAGAAGGTCAAAAATATGTGCTAGTCCTGAGACATTTCCGGTTACCTTTTGCCAAGCATCATCTGGAAAGTAATCCGCATTATAGTTTGAACCATATAACCGCGAGTGCCATACTTGGTCAGGAAAGTTTGGATTGCCTGAGAGGAATACAGTAGCAGAAGTTTTTCCACCGTAAACTTCCGCGACTGTGCACTGTGCGATGTACTCAGGATGGGTTAGAGATGCCTTGTAGGCTGTAATAGTGACATTGTTTGTGCCGATGGTTGGAGCTACAACAAACGTAATCTCGCCTGTTGTAAAATTTACTGTGTAGTCAGTTGTTAACGTTTTTGTTACACCATTCACTACTACAACAATTAGATTTATGTCCAAATTTGTGTAGGGTAACTTATAGACAGTCGCTGCGCCATCAGACGAAAAGGATATTTTGAATCCTGCACTAAAAAGGTTAAACCTCTCAAACACTGTTCCCATATTAGGTGAGCCACTTGGACTCCTGCCAACCAAAATAGTTGGATTATAGGATGTTGTCGCTACATTTGCTACAGTTGTTCCATTATAGGAAATGAAGTCAGTTCCATTCTTCATGTAGAGAACGTCAGATAGTACAAAAAAAGAAGCCTTAGCACTAGCAAGACCACTTTTAATCAAAACAGGCTGGTTATTCGCAGATTGAGTATATAAGTTTGTTGAGTGTGCGACGAGGCGGTATTTTACACCGTTTGCCTTGATGTAGGGAGATATGCCGTTTATTTTACCGGGTCCAAGTGAGATGGGATAAAGACGCTTATAGCCTGTTCTTTTGCCTATCGTGCCATCACGAACACGAACGTTTTGGGCCTCTGGCGTTTGGTTAGGTGCAATCAGAGAAGGATTGTCACGATAATTTAACCCACCTGAAAAATCAGCATAAGTTATTTTCCCTGCAGTATTTGTTCTTCTATGATTCTGCTTTAAAGGCATTTTACCACCCCGTAACATTGCGTATTTTCTTGATTCCCTTGTTTCTGGCAGGAATAACCGCATCCTTAGCATCGTTATATAGCACAAGCAAGTCAATTCCATCTGCTTGCCTTCCGTTTTGATGTAACCACTTACCAGCAGGGAAATAGGCTAATGCATCGTGATATTGCGCTCTGATTAATGGAATATCTGTGAGTATAGCCAATCTGTCCGGTAGTTTGTAATACCATAGAGTGATGGGGTCTGTGGTGGTCTTAGCTAATAAAAGATTACCCCTAATATCAAAATCAGTTATCTCTTGGTCAATCGTATTGTATTCAAATTTATAGAAGTCCAAATAATCAGCAGGCAGAATATAGGATTTAGTTACTCCGTCTGGTCTAATTGTCTCATCTGCTGCCGTGTAGTCTTTTGACACCATGATTTTATCTAGGTGAGCAAATTCATAATAAGCTATATTGAGATAATCATTGACGAGTTGAAGTATATCAGCATTATCTGCTACTACTAGAGGTATACCATCACTTGAATATGAATTGATGAGTTTTAATGTGAGGTTTTGAAGGTCTTGTAATGTTCTTGTAATTGCCAAAAAGTACACCCCTTTCTTTTAAATTAACTATCTTTGGAATTGGTCGTACATTCGTGACGCACTTGCACCAGATATATCTTTGATATTTAATTTTGTCATTTCGCTTATCCGCATTCCACTACTTACCAACATTTCAATAATTACGTTAACGCTACATATTTAGCTACTCCTCCAACATTGACATACATCCTGTTGTTTACTGTATCTATCCCAATATCATTTACCCCTAACTCTGAAGCAATAAATGCTCCTGCTTTTGTCTTTTTTACTGCAACATTATTACCTCTATAGCGAAAAGTATTGTAACTAATTCTCAATAAGTCAACCCAATCAGTTTCAGTAAATGTTCCAACTCCCGCACCTGTTTCATAAACGATGAATCCATCGTTATCCATTTGTGTTTTTCTGCATGTTACGTTTTCATTAATTCTAGTATACGTCATTGTGGCTTGATCGCTAACGTAACAATTAAAAAGAAAACAGGATATATTATTTACAGGATCTGAAGCATTTGCACCTTTTAAAACGTCTTGTAATCTACCAAAACTACCTAAAGTAAATTTTCGATTATCTTCTGGGACATCCTTGAATACACCCGTTGTTCCATCAGGACTAAATCGAAAAGTACAAGGGGAAATTATGCCATTATTAAAAACTATATTTAGAGGTTGAAGCGTCCCTCCTCTAGTTTGCACAACAATGTTAAACCTAGGATAACCACCATAATTCATCATAGAAAAATCTACAAAATATGCTGGAGTAGTACCTCCTGATGGAAGCATAAGAGTCATAGTTGCTTCTTCTGGTACTGCTCCAGGTGCCCTTATCTCCCATATGGTATAAGGTTTTCCTACATTTTGAACACTTGCGACATTGACTGTTTCGCCTTCGATTATATACTCAAATATTTTGCAGTTATTTAATGAAATTGAACCATCTCCACTTATAAAATCAACAACATCAGCGGAGACAATTTTTTGCCTGTTTTTTAATGCCCACTGAATTTCATACCAATCGTCTGCCATGTTTCACCACCTCATATCCCGACATCTTTATTAGCCATTATAATTCTCTCATAAGTGCTTTCTTATTATCTTCTACGACTGCCTCTAAATAGTTCAGTCTGTCTTTTTCGATAGTTTGTTCTAGTTTATCGTTGTGTGCATCAATTTCCTTTATTGCATCATAACCTCTGTGTGAATCAATTTTCTGCATATGTTTAATAAGTCTATCGTCTAATGGCCTAACCCATGACATGACATGTTGATTTTTGTATAGAACTTCATAGTTTCCGTTTATTTTGTTTAATTTTAAGGATAAGTCAGGATCATGTTCTTGCAGTCTTTCTTCTATGTTATAAATATCGCCTGTAACCATGTTCGCACCTCATTAAAAAAGATAGGGCAGAGAATTAACTCTGCCCCTTAGATTAGCCCTCAATCAGATCAGAAAGCAGTGTTTGGGCATTTCTGGAAGTACATCCTAATTCAAGGTAGCGGTACAAAGTAGCGCCATAAGCATCTTTACCAGGAGTACGAGACAGAATAGCTCCATCCTCTTGCATCCAGTCAAAATCACTCAACTCTAGGATTTGGAGATAATCAGTGTCAAGGAAAAACATCTTGCCAACAGGGCAATCTTTGTCTGCGATTAAAGGCAGACCATTGTAGTCGAGAGCTTTACGCCCACCCTTGAGGGTTAGGTCTGTAGTTGCCACATAACGCCGGTTAGTCGTTAAGAGTGCTTGATATGCACGGCGAACACCCATAGAGGTTAGAATGGCCTTGACAGCACCATCCGAATTAGTTTCCGTGGTATCCATAGCTGTCTGCATTAAACCTTCTGTGATTGCTCTAGGAGTACCGCCATTAGCTAAAACATTAGCAGCCCACCATGTATAGGTTGCAGGGTCTAATGTTTGGAGAACTTTTGTAGTGGAAACAATTCCAGATAGTCCCATTACTTCAATGTTTCGAGATCCTGAGATATAAACTGCGAAGGTATTGTCAGTTGTGATTGCAGCACCAGAGATAACAAAGGTAGTAGCAGATGCAACGGAAACTACCGTCCTACCTACTGCACCAGTTCCAGTTGCTCCGGTAGATGCTACTAGAACGTCAATAGTCATACCAGGACGGATATACTTTGTGCTTACTACTACAACCGTTGTGGATGCAGTAGTTGTTCCAGCTACAGAAAGAATACCTGTGCCATCTCCGAACATCATTCTGTTTAATTGACGCTTGAAATCGCTGGAAGCTCCCTTCATTTCACTTTCTATAGCCCTTACAAACGCTCCTGCATTGTTTTTTGATGCTTTAATAGAAGGTCCTGTTAGTTCTATTGTGGCGTAGACATAACGTTGTGGAATGATTGTTTCCTTATATTGTTGATTACCGGCTGTTGGAAGAGTTCCGCCTTCTGCCACAGATGAAACAGACTCGTTACCTCCGACATGCAGAGGGACCGTGAAGTTTTTCCCTGTAACAACATCGGCATTCTTTTCGAGCATGTCCAGTAAAACTACATCGTAGTTTACTTGCTCCCGAAGGGGTCCGAGATATTGGTTTTTGAGGATAGAATCAATCGCACTTAAAGTTGTCGGCACGTAAATCACCTTTACTTTCTTTTATTTATTAAATATAGTTTTTAACATTTCCAAACTGTTTTTCTTGGCTTCAGCAAAGGTTTTAGGCGCAGTTGTCTCGATAACCGGACCTTGCCCGCCACCCTCAATGTTACCTTGAGGCTTTGTCTTTTGAGCTAAATACTCTTTAATCGCAGTATCTTTAGCAGATTTTAGATCTTGCTCATGCTTGGCAAGAATTTCTGGCATATGTTGTTGCGATATGAGAGTATAGGCGGTTTCATAATCTGTGTTCCAGTCCTTTGCTCCTGCTTCGATTGCACTTTCCCATTCTTTGTAGAAGGGTTTGTCTGCTAATGTAGTTTTTTGTTGCATCATGGTCTGATTTTTCCGGAATGAATTCAATTCGTTTTCGACAGAACTTAGTTTATCTTTTGTATTTTGAAATTCACCCCACAATCTAGGATCCACATTGTTTGTTGCAGCATCAGCTTCAATTTGGTTCTTGCTCAGTTCGGCAATTACACTATCAATATCCCAGCCGTATTTTTGAAGTTCCATCGCTTTCGCTTGGATTGTTTCATAATATTTGCGTTCTTGAGATAAAGATTGAGTTTTTTGGGTATAATCGGTTCCTTTTTGGGCATAATCAGTCAACTCTTCTAATGTTAGTTGCCGTTCTTGGCCATTTACCTTCATCGTGTAAAGCTGTGGTGTTGCCACCTGGCTTTCAGATGGGGTATCGGCTGAGGTTGTATCCATTGAGGTATCTACTGTGCTTGTGTCCACTGTGGTATCGGTTGAAGTGCTCTCATTAGAACTTGCTTCAAAGTCTTCACTCATTAAATAAAACCTCTTTCTTTGTGCACTTCCATAGAATGGATTGGTGCATATTTGGCTCGCTGTTGACTTACAACATGAACCCTTCGCTGTTTGTGTTAACTATTTTTACACTAAACAAAGGGAATACGTCTGATATAAACGCCGCTAGATTCTCTCCCTTTAAATAAATGTCAATATCATTATTGTAGCGTTTTATAGTGCATTTCTTAGGTACAAGTTTCAGGTGATAATAAATATCTGCTAATGGGTAATTTTCATCTGACATTAAAAATCCTTCTTTCTTTTTACATTCCCGGTCCAGGACCCTTCCCTGCTATCATCTTCTCCATCATAGCCAGCATTGTGTCCATCTTGGCATCCATGCCTTGCATTATGTCATTTGTTCCTACCAGCTTATCCATTGGACCTGGCATTGCTTTGTTAGCACTTGGCATTGCCTTACTCACTTCTGCCATTGCTTGACCTTTTGCATTAGCCCAACCGGGTTTATTAACCAGATTTGCCACCTTACATAACCTCTTTCATTATTTTATTGTGAAATACCCATTGGTGGAAGTCCTGTAGACGGTAAACCTTGAATGGGTGCTTGTGCGACATTAGCAGCTGCTATGGTTTTTGCTAAATTTTGAGCATACATTGAATGCTGCGCTACATGATCATCTACTTGTTGTTGGTACTGCGACTTCTCGTAATCGTCTGACTTCCTGTATTTGTTATGCTCGGTAATATGAATCTCATGGTTGTAGAAGTCTCTCGTCTGGTGATCAAAATCTCCTTTTAGCCATTGTTTCTGTTCTGCCTTGGCTTGGTTCACATCAATGCTTAAATCCTCGAATACTTCTTCTATGTTGCCGAATTCTAGCAACTTCAAAGCCTTCTGAGGGTCTGTGAGGATATGCCTGTCCCAAAGATTTAGCACAAAATCTTGACGTGCTACTGTTGACTTCGGCATAGCTGACCCGGCGATAACACGGACATCCATATTACCTTTTAAGTCTGAGCCTTGAAACTCTTTAACATCAACTTGATTATTCTTACCCACAATCTTAATCATGCGCGGTTCGATATAGTTCTTCTGGATAAGCACAAGGACGAATTGCGCCCATTTTTCATAGGTTGACTCAATGTTGTGGATGATAGGTCCAAACTTTGTTTCATCCTGCTCTGCTAAGAAATTTAAGGCAATCCCTGATTTAACACCCGTTGGAGCTGCACCCCTTGACACCTCATGGATGCCTGAGATGTCCTCAAAGTCGCGCAGTTGGAGTTCTAACTCCGCTTGGATATGTCCGGGTTCTGCCGGTGGCGTTTCCCACTGAGGCATGTTTTTCCCCATTTTGTACTCTACGATTTCTGCAGGTTCATTTGTTGGCTCATCGATCAGTGAGTTGGCCTCGACTAACATTCTTGGACTTCCTGCCCTAGTCTGATTGAGTCTGCGCTGTGTCCTTGTTTTGTTGTACTCTCTTTGGATAGGGATAAGGTCCTCAATGTTGCTTGCTCCATGAACTCTACCGGGTACTAGATTGTGAGCAAACAGAAAGTATGGCAGTCTGTCATACGGATTGTCTTCGTATTGTAAGAGTTTTCCGTTTGCTATGGTTATGTGTCTGCCTTTTGGATGTTTAACACTCTTTTTCTCCCAGTATTCCTTTACTATAACGCCATCCTTAACCTTTGTAGGCTTATAGTCAGACGTTTGGCCGTTAACATTAGCTAACATGCTGTTGAAAAGATTTGTTGAAGCCAACCCGCCATCGGGAGATACTTCGACATCGTAGGTTTCTTTGACTTCATCAGTAGTTCTTAGGATGTCCTCAACACACCACTTAGCATCGTCAAATTCTGTAACGGATGGGTCAAATCTAAAGTTAAAGGGTGAAACTACTGAATTATCAACATCACCTAATGCTTTAGATTGCATGACCTCTTGACCTTGTTCATCTAGGGCAAATTCACCCTGCTCATCTAAGGTATTTAACTGTGCCTCGTCACCAAGTTTGTCATTCCAAAACGTCTTTTTGATACCTGTGCCTGTTGTGATCTGCCATAAGGCTGTCTTGAATCGTTTCTCGTCCATGTTTGAGTTACGCCAGACGTGTTCTACCGCTTGAGTTCCTACCTTAGCAGCATCTATGTCCTCTTCTTCATTTGTTACGGGTATTACGGTAAATTGAAGTTTGGACTTAGTGATCTTGGCAAGTTCAGTCCGAACGATAGGACGGATTCTATTAATAGTAACTCGTTCTTCCCAAAGTTCTTTAGGTTTTTCGACTATCTTACGACTACTCTTATCAAAAACTACCCACTGTTTCCCTGTAAGATATGCGATATTCACGGCCCATTGTTGAAGCAGAGGAAGGTTTTCGCCTTCTTTAAACCGTTCCTCAACAAACGTTACTGCTTCTTGCTCATTAACAGTTTCAGGTTTATCAATAATGATTTTAGCCAAGTGCTTTCACCACCTTTCAAATAAAAAGAAGCCCTACTTTTTAGGATTCTTTGGTTTTAGCTCAACAACTTCTTTAACAGAATCAATAACCGCATCCTCTGGACCATCTACTTTAAGGGTAATGGTTTTAAGAATTATTTGATGGTCAGGAAGATCCACCTCTTTAACTTCACAAGGTAGAGAACCGAGGTTCAACTCCTTATATAGCTTTACCTCTGCTTCTTTCTTGCTTTCCGCTATTACTACGCCTTGAATATGCCTGAATCCACCCATGTATAGTTTAAAGCTCGACATATACATTCTCCTTCTCTTGTTTTGGTTTAGTCTCTACAACTTCTGTCATTTGTTTGAACTCAATGAAATCCTTCGAGTGTATGCGGTCATAGAGTTGTTGCCGTTCTGTTGCCATGCTTTTGTTGTAGAAATAAAGAAACACCAGCATAGATATAATTGCCAGTGTTTGTAGTAGTTCGCTCATAGGTCTGTGTACCTCCCTTTGGGCTTTTTGGTAATGTTGTCCCTGTGCCGTTGTGCTCTGCCAGATAGTGATGGGTCGAAGTCTGGCTTAAGTGGTTCCTTATATGGTTCAGGTCTTGACATGATGTAGTAACGTAACTCGTCCAATGCGTGATCGTTTACTTTGAGTGGCTCATCAGCATCCGGCTTCCAACGATAGGACTTCATTTCCTTTATCAGCATCGGACAGGTAGTAAAGATGAATAACTTCGGTTTCCCCTTGGGCCAGACTTCTTTTTGTGGATGTTCCCGGAGCTTGAGGAATTGCTTTACCCGTTGGATCCCAGTCCATTTGTCCTTGATAACATTAGTATTCGCATAGATACCTTGCTCAGAAAACAATTCAGCTACAGATTTTTCAGCGGCTAAAGTCTTTTGATTGGCCGCACTGTCAAAGAGTGCTTCGATTGAGCCTTCTCTCATCTTCGGCCACTTTAGCTCGTTGGCCATGGCTTTAATCTGTTCTGAGTGCCACTCAATATCCTTACCGGCTTGATAGTGCTCGGCTATAGCATAGAGGTTACCGTCATTATCACAAGCGTAGAAGTGACAGCTGAGGGGTGCTGCAAGCCCAGGGTCAATACTTATGTTATCGTACCATTCCTTTGGCACATCGAACGGCTCAATGACATGAATATCCTCTCTGAACTCTTTATAGACTAATCCTGTCATAGCAACGAACTTACCATACTGTCTTGCTTCTCGTTCATCACTTGACATCGTTGCTTCAAGTTGTGTTATCTCTTCCCGGCTAAGGTGTGGATTATCTGACCACTCCATCAGCCAATACTTAACGCCAGGGTCATTAATCTCATTCATGTAAACTGTATCATAAACCCACGTTAGTCCTTGTAAGGGAGTCATTGTTCCCCACATATCGCCACGGGTATCAATTACTCGCATCTTGCACTCGTCGTAGATGTCTTTGGGAGGTTCCTCATCAAACCAGATCCAACCCTGGCTAGTTCCTTGAAACTTTGCTCTGCCTTGATCGCAGGATTTAAAGCCTATTTTTTTACCATTCTTTAATAGGATAAAGTCAATAATTGCATTCTCTGGATCATCCTTTTTTCCGGACCTGACCGAGACATCTGCAATCTCGCTTTTAGGAAGCCAATGTAAAACCTCTTTTTGCGCTACGTCACGTTGTACCTCATTGGTGAGGGATACAACCCATCCAGAAGAAGGAAGCAGGTTCTTGTATGGGTGCGTTCCTGTGGCGTACCAGACGGCCTCTGCCCCGCCTGAGACGGTTTTTCCGGTCCTGTTTCCACCAAAAACCCACCTATTACGATTAATGGACCTGTGAAAATCCTCTTGTTTTTTGTGTGGGTAATAATATTTTATCCCGTTTTCATTAATCCTGCGGGCTAACTCGTTTTTGCAGTGAATTAATGATACTGCTTGTTCTCTCAATAGTTTTGAGTAAATCATCGTCACTCATTCCCTCTAAAGCTATATCTAGCTCAATTTTACCTCCGTTTGGACCGGTGATTTCTGTCTTATCCGTGAATAACTTCAAATGTTTACCCAGGTTCACCAATGCTTCATCCCTGTTGTATAACTTGAATTTAAACTGGCCGTCCTTACCAATACTTATTTCTGATATATTCTTTGTGTTAATTGTCTTGGAGTCTTTTACTTCGACAATTATTCTACGTTCGTAAATAGGCACGCCGTCCTCTTCGCCCACTTGCACTTTTTCTGCGTGGAAGTCAAGATAGTTGGATATATCATCATTAGCTATGCTCGCAATCTCTTCAAGCACGTGGTCCGATGTAATCCCTGTACGCCTAGATCGCTCATCCATTACTTCTTGAATTGCACTTGCGATTTGTGGCTTTTGGAGGTTTTTGTGGCCTGTTGTCTCAGCCGTGGCGGGTGAGTACCCTGCGCGAATGGCCGCACGCTTTGCATTGTGATCCACAAGATATTCTGCTATAAATGCTTGTTGCATTGGTGTTAGCGCCATTGAGTATACCTCCTTTGTGGATAGTAACGATTATCCCGCATCATATGGTCATATGCCATAAATTCCTTCGTATCTTCATATTTAATCTTTGGCGGGGATTTAGCAGGTTCTTTTTTTACGAGATTATCTTTCTTAATCATAGTCTTTCTCCTTTTGTGTCGAATAAAAAAGGACCCAACGTGGGTTATTAGTCCAGCACGGGTCCTGCATATAATCCTCGCACTTCATATCGGCAGTTGGGTAGCGAATCTCCCTGCACGGCATACTCTCTGTACCCTGCATTATACCCGGTTTATGTGTGTTAATAAATTTCTTTATCTCTCTACCTTACTATTATAAACCCTTTTTAACATTATTTGGTGCAATCAAAGTGCAATGTTTATAACATGTGTTGTCTATTCATCTTATCCTCTTTATATTTCTCAACCTTTAATACGTCTGTTATTCCAAATAGACAGATAGCGACACTCCGTAATCCTTTATCATGCAAATACATGCAGTTTCTTCTTTCATACCCAACTATCCCAGATACTATATCCCATGGCGTTTTTGTGTTATTGATATACCTATGCTGCATAATTACTTTTTCAGCCTTAGGCAATCCGTCTATGGCAGTCTTTATCTGTTCTGCCAAGTGTTTAGCCTTGATATAATCTGCTTTTTGTTGCTGGTGTAATGAACTGTCTGCTAGTTTCGCCCCTAGCTCCATCTTGGGAGCTGAACTATGCCCTATATGCTCCCCATACATCGGCGTTATACTTGTCTCGTATCTGTCATTTATATTCTCAGCTAGATTTTTAACATACTGCTCTTGTGATCTAAATCCCGTTAGATAAAACTTAGTAAGAAATAAGGCGTCTTTCTTGGCTTCTTTTGCAACTAATTCACCTGCATATTTTCCAGCTTTTTGTATATTGCCCATCCTGTACCCCCTACTTTCTTTTTAGATATAAACACTATAGTAAATTGGCAATCTCGGCAGTTTGTTCATCCGTTTGGGCATATCATATCTTTGATCTTCATATCTTACTCCTTCTTGTTACCACCTATCGCGCCTCTATTGCTGTTTGGGTATGATTGTACCCTTTTGTTATCCGCAACGCTCATAGATGCCTTTACGTTCCTGTGCCAACGTGCGCTTGTTGGTTGAGAATACCATGCCGAGTTCCTTATAAACTCTACGCCGTTTATAGTATTGATACTTTAATATAGGTTGCTTAATATCAAAGAAATCGAACACCATAGCATCTACCTTACCTGGACAAGGGCGCATGATTCGTCCGACTTCTTGAGTGACAGCCCCAACTGCACGCTTAGGTGTTGTAAGGAATAGACGATCCAGATGAATAATGTCTAGCCCCTCTCTTGCTAGTTGTGTTGCAAAGAGTACGTCTATTTCTCTATTTTGTATTCGTTCCATGATATCAACCCTGTCTTTTTTGCTTCTGGATGCCGTCAATATCTCTGTCCTTAGTGCTGGGTTTACGATGTCTAGCATAGCCTTCAAAATATCAAGGTGCTCTTTCCTGTCGCTTAGTACGAGAGAAAAGTGTCCGGGAGCTTCAACAGCTATTGTCTCTACGAGCAGGTCGTTTCTCTGTTCATCTCGAATTAAACCTGAAATCATCTTGGTATAAACCTCGTCTTGTAAATCAAAGTCAGTCTCCACAGTGACCAGACGGGGGATAATAGTTGGCAACTCTGATTGCTGGATGGTGTGAAGTATCGGACCACCACAGGCAAACACCATTTTAGTCAAGCCGTCTTCTCTCTTAGGTGTAGCGCTCGCCCATAACCGATACCTCGCGGGAAATCTATCAATAGGATGTGAAAAGGATTTTGCCGCCATATGATGAGCTTCATCAATAAAGATTGCTCCGAACTTGTCAGTTAAGGTACTTAGATCAGCTTTGGAAAGAGTTTGGACTAATGCCATGGTAAGTCTTCTCCCTACAGTCACCTTTCCATTAGCAATGATACCAACCTCTTCTGGCGCCATGCCCTCAAAGACGTCACAAGCCCTCTGTAGTGTTTGGTTGAGTAGTTCGTACGAGTGGCAGATCCAAAGGGCAGGTTGCCCTATCCTAGCCATTGCTTCAAGCATTATTTGAGTCTTACCAGAACCGCAACCGGCGACTACACCGCCTTGAGTTCTTTTGACTAATGCCTCTACTGCTGGGACCTGATAATCGCGCAGCCTTATCTTTGAACCAAAGTCAACCGATGGTAGAACTAACATTTTGTTATCCCATTGAATACTCACGCCACTCTCTCTGGACCGGTCCTTTAAGTTTGAACCATACCCTCTAGGGATAATGAGATTATCATTGTCTACTTTGTAAAAATGTAAGAACTCTTCTTTATCGTGAGTAGAGAACCCATACTTGACCGCTCGGACATATTCAGGATTAGTAATGGTTAGGTCAGACTTGATTGTACCCATTAGTGGGGATGGTATTTCTCTTAATGGAAGCCTTATATCGTTAGCTGTTAAAGCTGTTAGCATGTTTTATCCTCCTTTACCCTAGTACGGTATAAAAGGGATATTAATCTATCCCTAACTAACCCAAGATTATCCAATTTCACAGCATCCCATTCCTTTTCCGTCCACTCCCCGGGAAGTAAGCGAAAACTATTTTGTGTTGATATTAGTTCAGCACCACCGCAACGAATACCATGAAGCAGATAGTATAAAGAGTTCAAAGACTTATCTTGAATCCATGCATTACGGAGTACCATCAGCCAAGTTTTTGTGTCTGCCTGTTTATCACATCGAGGATCAGTGGAACCGTACTTTTGTTGGTCGTCTTCATAATGATTGTTCATTTAATTACCCTCTTTCTTATTCTCACCATAGAAAACATGTAACCATAAATAATTAGATCTTTTACTATCAGGTGGCTTAACTTGCTCGAACATCTTATCCTCCATAACCCCTTTGAATTCATTGAACTTGCGTATGGAGTCAACTAATATATCCATAGTCTTTTTATTCCCTTTAACCAGCTTTTGACTGTCCTCTAGTATTCCAAAGAGTTCAGACCTAACCGCTTTAACCTTGTCTCCAAGTGCTTTCCATTGTTGATATTCTAATGATTCCATTAATAATTCCTCCTATAATTTGGTTTATTTGCTCTCTAACGCCTTAAGTAACCATGAAATGTATCCATGATGTATCCATGTGTATCCATGAAAATCAGCATGGATACAAGCATGGATACAGCCTTAACCCTTGCAGGAGTAAGAGTGTAGCGTTTTGTATCCATTGTATCCATGCTTTTTGTGTTTTCTAACATAGTATAGGAATACTCCTATAGCCTTTTTTACCCCTTTATTATCATTTATTAACTCTAAAGAGTATTTCATGGATACCATGGATACAAAACCCTCAACCCCTTGGGACGCTAAGGCTAAGGTTGTATCCATGCTTTTTTTTCATGGATACATCATGGATACATTTTGGATAGCATGGATACATTTTAAAATGGAGGTTCCTCAATCCGAACAAATGTCGTTTGTAATCCATAACCAGAGAACCTCTTTCTACCTCTACTTTCGCCATAAAGCTCCCACCCTGGGACCTTGCGTATAATATCATTTAGTTCCTTAGCTTTTTGCGGGGAGCACTTACTATCAGGTTCGTTTAACATCAGATTCCATACCTCTGCCGCGCATGTTTGTTTTTTGTCTCTAAGAAAATTTTCCACCAACCCGGATAACGTACTTTCCTGCATGTGTGATTCTTGAATTAAAGCCGCTTCGACTTCCATATCATTGTCGAGGTAATGCTTTTCTTTATCGTTATAGGCCGTAACTGCCTCAGCCCATATTTGATTACGATCTAAGTTGGGTATATCTTCTCTAGCATCACGCTTTACCGTAACAGGCCAGAACCTACGATTCCCTGTAGGATCTCTTAGAAAGCCTAATTCGTCATTCGTGGAGCCTACGATAATGCATTGTCTAGGGTTAGCAACCTTACGTCTACCGTATGCAGGTCTAAAGATATCTGTCTGGCAACTTAGGAAAGACTTCACTGATTCTTGTTCCGTCTTTTTCATCCCTGCAAGTTCTCCAATTTCTAAGATCCAATAACCTTCAAGCTTTTCTGAGCCCGTTTTACTATCCATGTCATTGAATTTTAGTCCATCATTAAACCAATCATCCCCACATATCCTTCTAAAGAGTGTACTCTTCCCTATCCCCGTTGGTCCAACTAATGTGAGCATAGTGTCGAACTTACAGCCGGGGTCGAATATTCTTGCCACAGCACCAATAAACGTCTTTCTTGTCACCGCCCGTGTATAAGGTGTATCTTGTGCATCGAATAAATCTATAAGCAATGTGTCAATCCTTGGTGTCCCATCCCATTCAAGGCTTTGTAAATACTCTTTGACTGGGTGAAACGATGCTCTCCCTGCAATAACAAGTAAGCTATCGAGTATCTTATTGACTGATTCAATGCCGTACTCCTTTTCTATGAACAACCGTAGTTCCGCATCATCATCATCACCCCAAAAACTACCGGGATTACTTCTTCCCCATGGCGGCATACGCTTTATGACTGTTTGATTTATGAAGGCGTTTTTAGCTATTAGCCCTTTAAGCCGTTCATCGTTTTGGAGTATAAGCATGATATTGGTTCGTGTTGCAAGTGCCTTTTCCTCGCCTTTTTTATTAACAATAGTGGTGAGGTCTTTCTTCCAATCCTTCGCTGTACTAAAGTCTACAATTATAGCAGTCTTACCAGTTGTAATTGGTTTTGCCGCTACAGTTTTTGCATCCCGCTTAACCAGAGCTATTTCTCGTCTTTCCTTAGATTCAGGTTCGAGCAGTTCTCTTAGTTCCTGCCATCCCCAGCCTCTTGATTTGCAACCGTCATGTTGACATCCAGCACCGATTGCCCCATTAGGGAGTTGAACAACATAGGCCGAGTTATCTGTGTGATCATTATCGAAAGGACAAACGTCCAGTATCCACTTATAACCTCCAATTTGCCAAGGTCCTTCCTTACAAACACTCAAACCATGGTTTATTATCCATGTGTGAAGATTGAATTCGCTAGTGGATCCAGTATATTTACTCGGCGTTCCTTTAGGTTCTTCTGGTAATAATGCCGCTAGTGCCTGTAATTGCTCCACTGTCACTGTCTCTGCTGATTCTGTATATTCAAGTATCTCTGACATACGATGAGGCCTCTCAGGTGTACTGTCGCCCTTGCAAGCCATCGTTCCATAGAGTTTCCATATTCGGCTAGCATTGAACGTAGTGAGGTCTACTTTTACGACTTCATCTGAAAATGCGAAGTCCATCACTTTTAGAACCTTTTGTATCAATAACTTACTTTCTGTATCGTTTGGAAGGTCAATTGCATAAGGAATGTGCGCTCCGTTACCACTATCACCAAACAGTACCGGCTTTGGCCAGCCGTGATTATTGGTAAGCCACGTTTGCATAGCTTTTGCCTTTTCTATAGCAGCCTCTTTTTCTTCATTAGTGCTTGAAATTCCAGAAGGACGAACTGGATAAAGGTCTACGGGTAAAATTCTCCGGCGTGTTATATCACTATCTGATGTTGTAGAATCGCCTTTCCCTAAAGCCCGCGCCCGGTTTGATGCTCTGGATAACAAAGCAGGGTTAACTTCATTCACTGTGATGTAAATCCCAGGGACCCTTCCACTCCACTTTGCAACTTCCTTGACAAGTTTATCCATATCATTAAAATAACCGGATATTGTATTTGGCCCCACTTTGGGGATACGTATTTCCACTACAGCACCCGCAGGTATCAATAACTTCAACGCTTTTTCCATAGTGTCTGGTGATGAAGTATCATCCTGTGGTATAATTGAGTCAGTGTTCAGCAACATGACCACCTGCCTTCCTATCTCTGTCTTACCGACTACTAGACAATAGAAAGCACCCCACATGCCTTCATAGCGCAGGGGTGCTTTTTGTTTTGTTTTATTTTTACCTACGTGAGGTTTGGCTAACCTTTTAACAAAACAACTCCAACTTTTTCATAAGACTAGGTTCTGTCTTACCTAGTAATGTCCACGGTGTAGTATGACAAGCCTTGCAGACGTCGCCAATCGTTGGACTAAAACCTTCTTCACGGCATTTTACATGATAGTCTACGTATCGTTTTTCTTTAGCCGTGAGCATCACTTCGACATCTTTTACTTTTGCCTTTGCCATTGATTGAGTTTGTAGGTTATTCATTTAAAATCCCCCTATAATTTTATTTTCGTGGGTTTATTATATTAGCTATTGCAAGTCTAGGCGTTGGGTCACTTATACCAAACATATCCTTACCTGCATCAAGTCTTTCTTCTAATAAGAAACGTTTTCCTATCTGTTCAATTGACACAGGGCGATCAACAGGTCTATCCCTGTGCCCACGATGTTGTCTACCTCTCATTTTACAAACTTCCTCCTTTTTATTCCCGAACTCTCAACCCGTAGGGAGTATTCAGGTCATTGCTTTATTTATTTCGGTGCCCGGAATTATGCGGTTGACACCCATGATGTCGAGAACTTTAGACTGGGGGATTGCTCAAGCGCCTTTGCTTGGAAATTCAAGATATTCAGCATTGATAATACCTAATTTACTAAAGGTCATGGCCGTCATTAAATCATTCATCCCATCCCGATACGCTGCGTTGTAACAAATCCCCTCAAGCGCCGTAAACGCTTCCTCTAATCTCATAATTACTTTCTTTTCATCTGGCAATAAGTCTTCAAGCTTCTTAATGAATCCATAGAGCTCATCGTGGACTTCTTTGTACTCTACCGTCGTTACACACTTTTCGTGTCTATTTATGATCACCTCTCGAAGTTCGTCATGATCTCCCGCTGATGAATTATTATCTATAGAAAAATCCTTAAAATAAGTTTTCATTATTTTCATCCTCTCTCTCTTTTACTAAATTTAAAATCATGGTACACTGTGTATGAGTATTTTCTTTAGTCTGTAGGCGTTGATGCGCTTACGGGCTTTTTTTTATTTCATTTGAAAAGTTCTTTAAAAATAAATTTGCCGCTAAGTCAATTGCTTGCCTAGGATTCGGATGGGCTATGGTTTTAACTGTGATGGTTAATTTAGGGTGATTTTTCATTTTTTTAGCACTCCTGCCTTTTACCCAGTCTTTCTGTTTTAAATTGCAATATGAATTAGTGAGTAATATTTGCTTATCTAGGAAATAATATTGTCCTTTGGGGTAACTAAATAAACCCATAAAATCTACAAGGTGGGTATTGCGTAAATGGTATTTATGTCTTATAATAAAGAAAGGAAATGATATTTACACTAATTACAGCAAGAAAGTTCCTCTAGGGCCTGTTTTTCTACATCAGGGAATAACTCATTGATCGGAACCCCGAAATAACTGGACAGCTTGAACATTAATTTACTGCTAGGAGTCGCATAACCGTTTTCAATATATCTTATCATTGTTCCAGTAACACCTACGGCAGAACCAACAGCATTTTGAGTACCCTTAGCCATCCTTGATCCCTTAAACCGCTCTCTTATTTGACGAGCTTCTTTTGTCATTTCAACTTCACCTCCTCTGTAATTAAAGTATACCATGTAAATTCAAATTACGCAAGGTGTTAATCTAATTTCTTTTAAAGGAGTGGGAAATATGTCTATCGGAACGAGAATAAGGGAGCTACGCGCCATACGTGGACTAACCCAGGACCAAATAGCGGAAAAATTAAATATGAATCGTGCAAATTTTTCACATTATGAAAGGGGTACCGCTTTGCCTCCGAGTGATACGTTAAGCAAAATTGCAGACATATTAAACACAACCACAGATTATCTACTTGGCCGAAATGAACTCGATATAGACGATAACATTAGAACATTGGCACGAAATATTCAAAACCTTACCGCTGGGGATCAGGAATTACTAAAAGGGATAATCGATACTATGAGCCAGCGTGGAAAAGAGGCGAGAGGCAGATAATGCAGCTCCCAGCTTCCGCTAGATATGATAGATCCGTGAGGATAGCGCACGAATTCTTATTAAATGAAAATATAACCAGCTTTCCTATAGATCCATTTATAATTATCAATAAACACAAATGGGGATTAATCACATACACAGAACTTGCTAGGAAATATCGAGTTAATATTTCGCAAGTCATAATAGCCTTTGAAAGTGAAGATGGATATATTATGTTTGACGGCGTAGGTTATATTATCGCATACAACGATACTATAAGAAGTGCCGGCAGAATAAGATTTTCATTGATGCACGAAATAGGACACATCCTACTAACCCATCTTGTAGATTTTAAAGAAACAATTTTAATGCGCAATTCTCTCTCTGAAGAAAAGTATAGAATTTTAGAAAATGAAGCAAATGTATTCGCTAGAAATTCCCTTTCTCCCGCCCTTGTGGTTAAGGGATTGAGGCTAGGATCTAAAGCAGATATAGCTTACTATTTCAAAATTTCACAAGCTGCCGCGGACACTAGGCTTAAATGCATTGACTTAGATTTAAGATATACAACAGCTATTATTACAATTGATCAAAAAAACCAGTTTAGGAGTTTTGTATACTCCATTATGCATTCAAATTATTGTAGTTTTTGCGGTTATTTTTTTGTTCGCAAAGCAGCTAAATATTGCCAAATATGTGGACACAGTGAATTACTGAAAAGAGGGAAACGAAAAATGAAATATACAGGTTATGATCTTGACGAAGATGGACGAGCGCTTATTTGTCCGAAGTGTGAGAACGAAGAAACGTCCTATGGTGATAAATGCATAATATGTGGAACGAATTTAATAAATGAATGTGCCGGAACTCCTACGAACGACAATGGGTATGAAGGATATAGTCAAAGTTGTGATAATATCGCTCCTGGCAATGCCAGGTATTGTTATAACTGCGGAAACGAAACTACCTTCTTTCAATCAGGGGTATTAAAACCATGGAATGAAGAAATAAAAAAATTAGAGGTAGCAGTTACCATAGAGGAAGAAATCCAGTTCTAGAAACTAAATTTTATATTTAAGACTTGGGGTATTGAATATGAGTGCAATTCGCGCAGCAGCATACGCAAGGTATAGCTCAGACAATCAGAGGGAAGAATCTATTACAGCACAACTTAGCGCTGTAAAAGAATACTGCCAGCGAAAAGGGTATATACTTACGAATGTGTATACCGATGAAGCTAAAACAGCGACTACAGACAACAGGGCTGGTTTCCAAAAAATGATAGCGGATAGCGGACTTAATCTATTCGACGTAGTTATCGTACATAAGTTTGATAGGTTTGCCCGTAACAGATATGACTCAGCTTCATATAAGAGAAAACTTAAAATTAATAACGTTCGACTCGAAAGCATATTGGAGCAACTCGACGATTCACCAGAGTCGGTTATCTTGG
>Ga0307377_10001457_pt1 | contig 29876 bp, 19 predicted proteins | sample TR3MG_FD_202535 | JGI IMG/M metagenome (GOLD analysis project Ga0307377, IMG submission 202535) | Soil microbial communities from Risofladan, Vaasa, Finland - TR-3 | ecosystem: Environmental > Terrestrial > Soil > Coastal area > Acid sulfate soil | place: Finland: Risofladan, Vaasa | collected... | reverse complement strand
ACATTTGGGTCAATGAGGAGCAAATGCGTTACGATCTATTCCGAGCCCAGGGATACGATATTGGTTCGGGTATGGTAGAGTCTGGCTGCAAGCACGTGGTGGGTAAGAGATTGAAGCAGTCTGGGATGATCTGGAGCAGGACCGGCTCGTCGGCGAAGTTAGCTTTACGGGTTTGCCGGCTGAATCAAAGGTGGGACGAACTAAGGCGGCGAAAGCCACTGGCTGCCTGAAAAATCCACCTGCAATCGTGACGGGCACCCGGTACACACAGTTGCGTAAACAAAAGCTTGCTTTTCGATGCGCAAGGTTGTATAATGCGTTTGGTTCGTGAAAAAGCCTCCGGAAGGACCAGCATGTGCCGGCAAAAGCGCGGCGAGTGTCGGTTTCAGACTTTAGGTCTTTTTTGAGCTGAGAAAATTGATCGCAAGGGAGGAGAAGCTTTGTGTGTTGGAGGCTGCCTTTAGCCTTAATCATTTCAAACTGACCTTTTTTCCGCGGAGTCTGCAGCCCGGCTTCTACCTGATGGTGGATCCGTTCCTCGTTTATTAATCATCCTTAATGATTCGCAAGGCTACCCCCCAGCCGCCGAATCCTCCGAGCGTACCTGCCCGTAAGGCAAATTCTCTATATGCGAAACCTTGGACCCTGGCTGAATTCCACAGCTACACCATAAGCGCCGGTTGATGATGCGTCCCCGCCGCCCGTACTACCGGCTCGCAGCACCTTACCGATACCGGAAAGCCTCCCCCCCAACTGGAGCAGCCCCGCCGTCGGCGGTATGCACAACTGCACCTCGACCAGACCACCCGCCTCAAAGCCGCAATGCTCCGTCTCGAAGTACAGCCCCCCCGGACTCACATTAACCGTCCGCCCCGCATAGGATTCCTCAGCCGGTGAACCAAGCCTCCGGCAGAATAATTCAAGCTTTAGCTCCAACCGCCTGTATTTCCGCTTTTCAGACATCCTGTCCATTCGGGCCACCTGCATCACTCCTCACCTTCATATGAACTGCTTTCACTGCCGGTTGCAAACCGCATACCAAGGCCCGATAACCCCAAGTTCTCCATCTTACCTTTTCCAACCCCTTACCAACAATAAACTTAAGCAGCGCACCCCGACAGCATCCATAACAAGCCACCTTGAATCGCCCCTCGACGTTGCCAAATAGCAACACCAGGATGCTCCCTTGCCCAAAACCTTTTTCCTATCCCCTCAAAAACCGCTTGCTACTTTCTCCCTAATTATAAAATCTTACCTATCTCCTTAAACAGCCCCTTCTTTTAATCCGAGGAAACACATAAAATGTTGTTTTTTGGCAACACTTTTTGTTGACACTGTGAATTTAGGTCCTATTATTTGCGCTATGCACGGCAATGAAGAACTACGACCGAAAGCACACGGCGAAGCTGGCCCACACGCCGCATTTGGGTCTGTCTTCGACTCAATCCTCCAATCGCTGCCGCTCGGCATCGTCACCTTTGATTCCGATTTGAAGATCACCCGCGCCAACCCACACGCCGCCGCATTGCTGTGCCTGGAGGGCTACATTGATAGGTCATTGGCAAGCGGCACCAACGGCCAGACCCTGGCACCCCTCGACTGGACATCCCGCCTCAAATCGACCGTCTCCTCAGGCGAGCCGCATAAATTCGACTCCATAACTTATACATGCAACGGCAAAACAAAGCTCCTGCAAATTCTTTCGGCACCACTCAAAGAGCCGGACACGCAGCGAATCATCGCCGGCGTGCTGCTCATCGAGGATATAACCGAAAGGGTCAGCCTGCAAAGACGACTCGCCCACACCGAAAAGCTCGCCACCGTCGGCAAACTCGCCTCGAAAGTCGCTCACGAATTGAACAACCCCATGGACGGCATACTCCGATACATAAACCTCGCGCTCAGAATAATCGAGCAGCAGCACCTCCAAAAACCCAAAGAGTACCTCACCCATTGCCGCCAGGGCCTTATGCGAATGGTCCACATCGTCAGCGAACTGCTCGAATTCTCTCGCAGCACCTGTGCGCCGTTCGAACACACCAGAATCGAAAGCATTATAGACGAGGCCGTGAAAACAATGGAGTCCAGAGCGGAAGCGTCCGGTATTCGTATAGCACGCAGCTACGCCGCCGTACCTCCCGTTCGCTCCGGCAACCTTTTCCATGTTTTTTGCAACCTCGTGAAAAACGCCATCGATGCAATGCCCGATGGCGGCACGCTCACAATCTCAACTCGCCTCGCACGCGACAACGCCGCCGTCGTCGCCTTTCAAGACACCGGTGAGGGCTTCCCGCCCGAACACGCCCAGGCCATTTTCGAGCCCTTTTTCACCACGAAGGAAAAGGGCAAAGGCACAGGACTTGGCCTGGCAATATGCAAGGACATAATCGAAACGTGTCGCGGACGGATAACCGCTGAAAATGCCCCGGACGGCGGAAGCATTTTCACCGTTTATCTGCCGCTATCTACGGAGAACCCATAAAAGGCCTATACGCATGACTACCCAGCAGAAACACATCCTCGTTATCGACGACGACAGAATCATCCTGGATTCCTTGTGCGAGTTTCTTGCCCTCGAAGGCTTTCAAACCGCCGGCGCCGAAACAGTTAAGGAGGCCCTTGCTCAGTTGCGCAAGCAGGAATATTCGCTCGTTATCACAGACGTCAATCTTCCCGACCGCAACGGCCTTGACTTATTGGATATACTCAGGACAGACTATCCGCAAACCGTTGTAATTGTCATAACCGGCTACGGCACCATCGAAAGCGCCGTCAGAGCCATTAAGCAAGGCGCCTACGACTACCTCACAAAGCCAATCGTTGACGACGAGCTGCGAATGGCCGTCGACAGGGCCATCAGGCAGCAGTCCCTCATCACCGAGAACAAAGACCTCCGCTCCCAGCTCGAAAAAAAATACAGCATGGAAAACATCATCAGCCACGACTACAAAATGGCCAGGATTTTCGAGCTCGTTGAAGCCGTGGCCGACAGCAAAACGACCATCCTCATGACCGGGCCCTCCGGCACCGGAAAAAGCATCCTGGCCAAGGCAATCCACCATCGCTCCAGCCGAAGGGACAGGCCCTTTGTCGAGGTCAGTTGCGGCGCCCTGCCCGAAACCCTGCTCGAAAGCGAGCTCTTCGGCCACGTCAAAGGCGCATTCACCGGTGCCGTCGCCAACAAGGACGGAAAATTTCTCGCCGCCGACGGCGGAACCATCTTTCTCGATGAAATCGCCAACGCCTCACCTGCCCTGCAGGCAAAGCTCCTCAGGGTCCTCGAAGACAGACAGTTCGAGCCCGTCGGCAGTAACAGAACCGTAACCGTCGATACGCGAATACTGCTTGCTACCAATCGCAACCTCGACGAAGAAGTAAAACACGGCAGATTCCGCGAAGACCTGTACTATCGAATAAACATCGTCACGATTAACCTCCCGCCCTTGTGCGAGAGGGTCGGTGATGTCCGGCTCCTTGCGAAGCGTTTCCTCAAGACCTACTGCCGACAGCACAACAGGGACAAACTCGGCATTACCGACGAGGCCCTCGAATATCTCGACGGCTACCGCTGGCCCGGAAACGTCCGCGAGCTTGAAAACGTGATTGAGCGCGCCGTCCTGCTCAGTAAGAACAAATTCATCGGCCCGGGCGACCTGCCCGACAAAATAAGACAGACTCAAACCCCTGCCCCAAATGCCTGCCCCCCGATGAACCTCAAGCACGCCCTTGCCGAGCCGGAGAAAAACCTCATCCGCCAGGCCCTCGAAGCCAACCACTGGAACCGACAGGAAACCGCCAAAGCCCTTGAAATTAACCGCACCACACTGTATAAAAAAATGAAACAATACGGACTCTACGCCGAGGCCGAACGCCTGGGCCTCACCTAACTTCCAGGCTGACCGATTTGTTGGAGATGAAACGCGACGAACAAAAAAATAGCAGTCTCGCAAATTCAGCGAGAATCGTAACCCGACCCACGCCCCTGAAATAGCCGAACTTTTCTATCCACCCGGCAAGAATTTGCAAAGGGGTATCCACTATGACTAAACGATGTTCTATATGCAGGAAGTTAAAACCCGAAGGCCAGTTTTACAGGCAGAGCAAGACCAAAAAATGGCTCCGCTCCGAATGTAAAACCTGTTCCAAACAAGCTACCGCACGCTATTACGAGCGCAACAGGGCAAGAATCCTCGAAGCCGCCCGCCGGCGTTACCAGCTAAAACAAAAGCCGCCCCCCGGCACTCCTTGACCCCAAACCGAACCAGCTCCCCCGCCCAATTACTGAAGCAGGAACCCTCCTGCTCCGATTTACCCTGCCCTCTCAAAACTGCCCAGGACTGGATTCGAACCAGCACGGGAATTATTCCCACCAGCCCCTCAAGCTGGCGCGTCTGCCAATTCCGCCACCTGGGCGGCTGCCATACCATTCTACAAGAAAACAAACACCCCGCAACCCTTTTCTTGAGCCCCAAGAATTGCGCCGCAGGCAAAAGTTGAAACGAAATTGGCGCAAATGTAGCGCCAACTCCGCTACTGCATACCTGACTACATGAGAGCTCGCCCAAAAACCGCTCAAAACTGTTCGATCCCTGTCCGTTTCAATTCTCTTACATTCTTAGCTATACCACGCCCGCTTTCTTTTAAGTTTTGTGTTTAGGATGTCCTTTGCGATTTTCACATCCTCTTCAACCTGAAAATCGAACATGCCGGCGCAGATAAAATCAACGCCATTCTCAAACGCGTATCTAAATCCTTCGTAAGGCTTGATAGCTCCGGCCCCAAGCACTTTGTATCCTATCCACGGCTTTTTAACTTTTTCCATAAACTCTATCGTTAGTTCCGGCGTCTCACACCACACGCTGTCGTTGCGCGGCTTGAGTCCGGCCGACCAGTAACTCTTGCTGTTGATAGTCTTCATGTAAAAGTCAGCATCAATTCCCACGGTTTCACACGTGACAGGAACATCGAGCGAGTGTCCCCCGATACCTGCAACGAGACCATTTTGCTTTATAAGCTCAACGGCTTTGGCCAGCAGATCGGCTCGTCCCTTTTCTACAAGTTCGTCCGCAACTCCCCCGTGGATATAAGCTGCGTCCGCTCCGTTGTCCGCCGCCCGCTTTATATCGACCATCATATCTTGTTCTTTGAGTTTGCATTGGGCCACCCACTTGAACTTGCCCCCGTATTCCTTTCGATAAGTATTGACCAGCCGAATAACATGATCATCAATCCGCATCAGCATAGTGTCAATCCCTTCACGCTCGCATAGCTGCCAAGTCTCATAGATCTTTTCGTCGGTAAAATACTTTCGAAGCAGCGATGATACATATATCAGGTCCCTGCTGTGAGCGAATCCGCTTATCAAATTTCCCCCGCAAATAAGACGACTAAGACTAAGGCCCCTGATCTTACCCGTAGGAAACTTTCCTGTTTTACCTTTCGCTCTTTCACGCACTCTGGCAGGCTTGGTCTTCGTCTGTGCGAGCAGAACCTTTTCCTCGAAATTAAAAGCCAGCCCGGCCCCCACCGAAGTCACGACCGACGTTGCTAAAAAACTGCGGCGATTAATATCCTTTTTCACGACACGCCTCCATTTATCCTTTTAACCTCGGATTTCCCATGTAACATTGTATATCCTTGCTCAGTTACACCATTGACCCTCTTTTCTAATACAATATCAAATCCATCTAAGAACTCAATCTTTATGGGTGCTTATGCAGGCCGGTGACTCCCTGAAATTCGAGTTCAAATTCCCGGTCGAAATTGGGTGGCGAAGCGTCCTTGCATGCTTCACCCATCGGGTTCTCCTACTTGGAATAGTCAAAACTGGCTTGAACCCCATCCATAAGCTCTATACTGCCAAAATCATACTTTTTTGCGCGGATTTACTTGAAAATCTGGGTCTAATTATCGCCTAAACACCCTTTGCAAAAAGCCCCAAAACGCAGACCCTCCACCCACCCTCTCCTGTTGCCGCCTGCAGTTCGGCCCTCCTTTTACTTACTCCGCAACTCCGCTCCTGCACAGAGGCCCCACTTTCCTGCCGTAAGCCCAACCGCCGCGCCCTCTCGCCGTCGAATGTGCCTTCTGTCATACCACGCTGATCTTACAGGCCTATAAGACACCTTGGCTTGCACCAGATGGGCCGTTGCCGCCGTGTCCCGCATGAATTGGCTGTCAACTCTCGCCTAATTAGTCGGGGGTGAATTGGTGCGTCGGTAATGCTGCCCTCCGGCAGCAACCCCAAATCGACTCTCTTGTTCTGTCCTCTGTCTTTTGCCCTTATGCCTTTTCCCCGGCTCACGGGTCACAAAAAAGGACGTCCCACGGGCCGCTTCTTCAACTCCGCCTCCGTCGGCAGAAGCTCGAACGAATCTATCTTTTCACTCTCCACGAATTTACTTACGACGTGCTGAATTTCCCCCATGCTGCGCCCGTGCATCATCGCATACAAATTATGAGCCCAGTCTGCAACTATTCTGCGCTGGTAGCAGTGACTCACTATCGCGAAGCGGGCCAGCTGCCGGCCCGCTTCAACCACCCGCTCTTGTGGCACCGCGCAGCAGAACATAACGTTAGCTGCGTACCCGAGCTTGCGATGGTCAACAACAGCCGCTATCCGCCTGATGACCCCCTTATCAACTAAACCAGTGATAATCTCAAGGACCTCTTTTTCCTGCAGCCGCTCGCCGTACAGAAAATCAAACGGCTTCGAAGTCACCTTTAATTCCCTCTGCAATCCCGCCAGAATCTGTCTTTCGGTCTCACTCAGCGCGACAATCTCGTCCTTCGGGACTCTTACCGAATTCCCTAACTCCGGCTGTTCTCCGCCTTCCGCGTCGAACCGAACATCCAGCTTAAAAACCCGCACGACCGGCAGACTGTGAAAATCAATCCCGAACCGCCCCGAAAGATTCGCCAGTGTCCGCCCGATTTGCTCTTGCGACTCGCCCTGCAGCGTAAACCACAAATTGTAATGGTGTTTCCGCAGATAATTATGCGAGACGCCGTCTAGAGAATTAACCACCTCGGCTGCTCGCCGCACTTGTTCTTCCGGAACGTGGGCGGCAACCAGCGTACTGACAAAACCCAGCGCCCGATAATTTATGACTGCCCCAATCCACCGAATTATCCCTGCCTCTTTCAGCCGCCGGATTTCGTTCAGTAACGTCTCCTCGTCGCTGTGCAGGTATTCCGCCAAATCCGCGAACGGCCTCGCGCACACCGCCAGCCCCTCTTGTAGCGCGTTGCACAATTGTTTTTGCAGTTTGGTCAGGCTCACGCTCACTTTTTGATTCCGCTTTTATAATTGCAGATCGGATCCGCCGCCAGGTAGTCCCCGCTCATCGCGTACGCCCTTGCCCGACAACCTCCGCACGTGGCAACATATTCGCAGGCCCCGCACTCGCCCTTGTATGTTAAGACATCTCTTATTTCTTTAAGGACCTTCGACCCCTCCCATATCCTGCCGAAGTCGTACCTGTTCTTAATCAGGTTACCCGCCGATATATTCAGAAACCCGCACGCCTGCACATCTCCCCGATAGCTTATAAAACCGAACTCCCTGCCCCCCAAGCATCCGCCCGTGCCGCCGCTTACCCGCTCCAGTTTCTCCTGCCTGCACACCCTGGCAAACTGGGGCCCGCATGTCACTCTTACCTCGATTTCGGATTCAAGCTTGAGCTGCAGCAGCTCGTTCAGCAGCATCTCGTATCGAAGTGGGTCGAGAATAGCATCGGCAAGCTGGGTACCGCGGCCGGTCGGGACCAGTATGAAAGGATTGAAACAATACGCCCCAAGCTTCCTGGCCAGCTCCATTATGCCCACAATCTCGTCCACGTTCAACTCGCTGATGGTGGTGTTAATCTGGAAGCGAATACCCGCCCGGCGGGCAGCCTGTGCCGCCTTAATCACAGCTTCAAAACTGCCCTTCGCCTGGCGGAATTCATCGTGCGTCTCCGCAGATGCCCCGTCCAGCGAAAATGACAACGCCGATATGCCCGCCGCCTTCAGCTTGTCAATCGACTCATCGTCAATTAAATAACCGCAGCTTGCCATGACCATTCGCAGGCCGCGCTTGCGGCCATGTTTGATAATACTGTAAATATCTTCCCGCTCCATCGGCTCGCCGCCGGTCAGGATTGTCATGCACTTGGTGTACTTGGCCACGGCCGAAAGTATCTTCCTGCACTGCTCGGTCGTCAGTTCATCCTCATCGCCCACGGTTCCGGCCTCGGCCCGGCAGTGGCGACAGTTGTACCGGCAGCGACGAGTCACCTCGAAAGCAATAATCTTCGGCTTGTTCCGTTCGCCTTTCATATGCGCCGGTAAGTGTAGCTTATTCGGCATCAGGCGTCAATGCGTGTGTCAATTGGCGCCGCTCGATCTTAAGGGCGGCTTGGCGCGGAGGGTTAGTTTTCGGGCCAGGTTCCTTCGAAGACTTCGACGGCGGGGCCTGTCATGTAAACGCAGTTGTTTTCGTCGGACCAGTTCAAATCGAGGTCGCCGCCCGGGAGGTGGGCGGTGCAGCGGCGCTGTGTTCGGCCGGTACGGACGCCCGCCACACAGCAGGCACAAGCGCCGGTGCCGCAGGCCAAAGTCAAGCCGCTGCCTCTCTCCCAGGTTCGCATTTTGAATTCGCTGGGACTTTGGACCTGAACGAAATGCACGTTGATCCGGTTGGGAAAGATGCTGTGATTTTCGATTATTGGGCCGAACTTTTCGAGCTCGACGGCGGCGATGTTGTCGCGGAAGAAGACGGCATGAGGGTTGCCCATGGAAACGCAGGTCATAACGAAGGCGCGACTCTGGAACATCATCGGCTGGTCAATTACTTCTCTGACCGGCAGTTTGACGGGTATATCCTGCGGCGCGAGTTTGGGGCAGCCCATGTTAACGCAGACTTTGTGAACCCTGTCGCTGTCGCCGAGTAAGAGGCCGACGGTTAAGACGCCAGCGGCAGTCTCTATTCGAAGTGAGGCGGGGCAGGGGGGCTGGCCTGGGACGGGGAAAGGACCACGGGGTCTGACGAGCTTGCGTTCAAAGGCGTACTTGGCTACGCAGCGGATTCCATTGCCGCACATTTCAGCTTCGGAACCGTCTGTGTTGAATATGCGCATTCGGACGTCGGCTTTTTTTGACGGGCTGATGAGAATCAATCCGTCGGCGCCGATGCCGAAATGTCGGTCGCTGACGATTTGTGCCAGCTGTGACGGGTTGGCGATTTTTTGCTCGAAGCAGTTGACATAGATATAGTCGTTTCCCAATCCGTGCATCTTTGTAAACTTCATTTTCAATCTCCTTGACAGAAGCGAGTTAAGTATAAGCGGGTCAGGCAAAAAAATCAAGCTGGCAGCAAGTTGAAATGGTTAAGAGGCTCTGACAAAACCCTATTCTGATGTGTCTGGATTGCCGCCCATTCGCTTCTCTGAGGGCAGGCGCTGCGCGGGAATGACAACTGAGCAGTCGAGTGTGCTCGGCAAGAAATGGACGCAAGAATACCCGCAAAAAAACACCGACATTTGTGGCGGGCACCCCGGCACGAGGGTAAGATGAGCGAAAACGGCTGCAATTTCGGCAAGGATTTGTAAGTTATTGACAAGGGTAAGGCGCAGCGGAGCAGTTTGCGGTAACTGTCGCCAGCCGGGCGGCTGCAGTTTTTTCAGATTTTTGTATCATTCTGCCAACACGTCGCGCACTTTAGCGTCCAAATATATGGTCGCCTCGCGGCGAGGGTGGCCCCGTTGCCTGGCCGCTCCAGCGTAATCGGCCTGAATCCTCGGACGAAGGTGAACATACAGGCAACAATATGAAAGGATAAATGGATGAACCCGCAAGACAAGGCCAAAAAGGCCTCTCTCTTATCGGTGCGGCTTAACCTGTTGAACCGGCTCGCGATGCTATCACTATGCCGGGGACGAGCTACGAAGAGGACAATTGCGTTAACGGTTTTGATTTGGTTGCTTGCGGCTGGGTGCGCGAGCGAGGCTCCTTCTGACCATGGTGTCAACCTATCTGGGGCTGTCTCATCCGCGGCGGTGTGTTCTGAGGGAGATCCGTATCTATGGCTCGAAGATGTGAGCGGCGAGCGTGCTCTGGACTGGGTGCGGCAGCAGAACGCGGTCAGTACGGAGGAGCTGCAGGGTGCTGCAGAGTTTGAAGGGTTGCGTGAGCGGCTCTTGGCGATTCTGAACTCGAAGGAACGGATTCCGATGGTGTCCAAGGCGGGCGCGTATCTGTATAACTTTTGGCGTGACGAGAGGAACGTTCGGGGTCTTTGGCGGCGGACGACGATGGCCGAATATAAGAAAGCGCAGCCGCAGTGGGAGACTGTGCTCGACCTGGATGAGTTGGCGGCGGGGGAAGAGGAGAACTGGGTGTGGAAGGGGGCTCGATTTCTGGAACCGGGCTACGATCGAGCGCTGATTTCGCTTTCGCGCGGCGGAGCGGACGCGTGCGTAACGCGGGAATTCGACGTAGAGGGCAAAGAGTTCGTAGCTGATGGTTTCGAGTTGGCGGAAGCAAAGAGCCGGGCGGCCTGGCGGGACCGGGACACGCTTTATGTGGGGACGGATTTCGGTCCGGGCTCGCTGACGAGGTCGGGGTATCCGCGTATGGCGAGGCAGTGGAGGCGCGGGACGCAGTTGTCGTCTGCGACGACGATTTTCGACGGCGAAGCCGACGATGTCGTTGTCGGCGCCAGCGTCTATCTTGACCGCGGCCGGAAATACGAGTTTATTCGACGCAGCATAACACGTTATAACACCGAGACGTTCGTTCGGCGCGGGGAGCAATGGGTGCGGATTGAAAAGCAGCCGGATGCGGAGGTCCGCACGTTTGGCGATCAACTGTTGTTTACGCTGCGGTCGGACTGGAGGGTTGGCGGGAAGACCTGGCCGGCAGGCGCATTGCTGGCGACGGAGCTTGAGGGTTATTTGCGAGGGGAGGTGAATCTTTCGATGCTGTTCGAGCCGGGGGAGAGGAAGTCGTTGGCGGGGATTTCGGACATGAAGAATCATTTGATAGTGAACGAACTTGAAAACGTGCGGGACCGGGTGTATCTGCTGACGAAAAAAGCGAACGGTTGGGTGCGGCAGCGGATGGAGACGCCGGATTTCGGGAGCGTTTCGGTGTGGGGTCTTGATCCGGAGGAGTGCGACGAGTACTTCATGAAGGTGCAGGGCTTTCTGACGCCGCCGAGCCTGTATTTAGGTTCGGTGGGTCGAGAAGGGCGTGAGAAACTGAAGTCGCTGCCGGCCTTTTTCAACGCTGAAGGGTTGAAGGTGAGACAGTTGGAGGCGGTTTCTCGGGACGGAACGCGCATTCCGTATTTCCAAATCAGCAGGAAGGACATGAAGCTGGACGGAAATAACCCGACGCTGCTGTATGGGTATGGCGGCTTTGAACATTCGATGGTTCCGGCTTACCGCAGTTTGACGGGCGCAGCGTGGCTGGAGCGGGGAGGCGTATTTGTGCTGGCGAACATTCGCGGCGGCGGTGAGTTCGGTCCGAAATGGCATCAGGCGGCGGTCAAGGAGCACCGTCAGCGTGCTTACGACGATTTTATATCGGTGGCCGAAGACCTGGTGCGCAGTAAGGTCACGTCGCCGGAGCATCTTGGCATCTGGGGCGGGTCCAACGGTGGTCTGCTCGTGGGTGTAATGCTGACGCAGCGTCCTGAGCTTTTCAAGGCGGTTGTGTGCGAGGTGCCGCTTCTGGACATGAAGCGTTTTAACAAGCTGCTGGCGGGGGCGAGTTGGATGGGGGAATACGGCAACCCGGACAAGCCGGAGGACTGGGCCTATATCAATCGGTATTCGCCCTATCATAATGTGAAGGAGTCGGGGCGGTATCCTCGCGTACTGTTCACGACGTCGACCCGCGACGACCGGGTGCACCCGGGGCATGCGCGCAAAATGGTTGCGCGGATGAAAGAACAGGGGCACGAGGTTCTGTACTACGAGAACATTGAGGGTGGCCATGGGGGAGCGGCGAACAATGAGCAGCGGGCTTTCATGTCGGCACTGGCCTACACCTTTCTGTTGAAGGAACTCTGGTAATCGCTCAGAAGTGATTGTGAAGGCTGACGCACATGTTCAATGAGCGCGGCGGGGTCTCAAATGATTATTGATGGGTGATTATTGGGTTGATGTAGCCACGGGCCAATGTTTCACATTGCGAAAGAAGACCTGGGCCTGGCAGTGAGGGTTTTCAATGGCAAGTGGACACCCAGCGGAGCTGGAGGCTAACCGAAGTGGAAAGCTCCGGCAGAAGTCGGAGCATGTTTTTTTTGTTTTGAGGTCGCGGGGATGTATTGGCTTGCTGGCGGGGCTCGGTCGGCACGACAATTCTTTGGGTGTCGCAACAGAGCGACAGGTGTTTGCAGTGGTTCAGCGGATTGCGAATTCCCTTTTTCGGGTGTTCATCTGGGCTTTCAGGCGTGCAATAATGGATGAGTGCATTTGCGAGACACGGGACTCGGACAGGTCGAGGGTGGCGCCAATCTCTTTCATCGTCATTTCTTCATAATAATACAAGACGACAATAAGACGCTCGGCTCTCGTGAGGCCCTTGGTGAGGAGGTTTTTGAGGTCCCGCTTCTGCGCTTCAATGAGCGGGTCCTGACTCCTGTTGTCCTTGATGATGTCTATCTCGCGAATGTCCTTTTCGCCGTCGGCGTCCCCGTACTGGGTGGTGAGGGAGACGACGCTAACGGCGTTGGCGTCTCGCTGCAATCGGTCAAACTCGTCCATGTCCATGTCGAGCTGCTCGGCAGTTTCCTTTTCAGTAGGCTTTCGGCCGAGATGCGTCTCGAGCGATTGGGTGACCCTTGAGAGCTGATGTGCCCGTGCGCGGACCAAGCGGGGGACCCAGTCCATGCTGCGCAGCTCGTCGAGAATAGAGCCTCTTATGCGAGGCGAGCAATAGGTCTCGAACTTTACGCCGCGGGCGGGGTCGAAGGCGTCGATGGCATCCATGAGTCCGAAAATGCCGGCACTGATAAGGTCGTCCAATTCGACCTTGTCGGGCAGCTTGCTATAGAGGCGCTCGGCGGTGTACTTTACCAGGTACATATAGTGCTTCAAGAGCAGATTGCGGGAGTCGTCGGAGCGGGTTTTATGGAATTGGTCCCATATCCGGTCGATGTCGAACTGTTGTTCAGATTTCACAGCATCCTCCGTCAGATTATGACGTTATTAGCAAGTTTTGTGCAGCCATGTCTCGGGTCCGATAAGCGGCAACATTTGAACGGCGGCCCCCGCCCGGCGGGACGGACAGACAAAGGCCGGACACATTCCAATTCTTTATCGACCTTTTTCGCGCAAACTTTAGGGGAAAGGGTAAAGGCCTTTTTCGAAGAATCTTGGGCAAGGAACTTGGGAGCGAAGCGAACAGGCGATTTGACCGGCTGGGCCACCGGCGAGAAAGGGGTACAGGGTACGATGGAAGCGCAAGGATGAGGCCATAGCTGCGGGCTCGACCGGCTGGCGTGTCTATTTTCGAGCAGTGAGAACAGGGTATCAGTAATTGTCGGCGAGTTTTTCTCCAGCCGAGAGGTTTTCATGAGTTCCGGTCGTAAGCAAAGTTCCGTGTGAGCCATGGAGCTACTCAAAAAGCGAAGTCATCCCCTGTTTCTGCCTGAGTAATTCGGTCGCTATTCTTTGGTTGAGTGAGTTTTCGAGCATCTTATTTATCTGGAACTCGAGATATCGGTCTCGGTTTTCTGCCAGGAGCGTCTTGGCACAATTGTCAATTATCGGCTTGACCTCGAATGTGCCGCTGAGTCCGAACTTGATATTGTCGGTATCACGCAGGACGAGCCGGCGGGTTCGGATGTGCTGGTCGAGTGCGTTGTTCAAGAGGTCTGAGAACTCATCGACGTGAAGGTCCTTTGGTACGAAGCCTGGGGTGCTCAGATTGTTTATGTTCCGGCAGAGGATTTTCTGTCGCGCCTGTGTGAAGTCGATTATCTTCAGGAGCAACTCAGTTATATTGTCAGTTGCGAGTGAGGACAGGTTCATAAGCAATCCTTTACTGTTGAGGTTGGTGGTCGGCGAGAAGTTCATCGAATATGCAATCTCCGTTGAGGGGGAGGTTTTGGGCCAGGTCGGATGGAACCGTAGCGACGATGTCGGCCACAATCTTCTTGACCTGGGTTGCCACGCTGGAGGCCTGAGCCTTATGTTCGGGTTCGATTTGGGGCGAGAGCTTGTCCCAGCCGGCCCTTATAGGGCGAAGCTTGTGGTTTAACTGACGAAGCTTTTCGACGAGCTTGCGGCGTCCATAAATAACCTCTAACAGGAGCTCGGGCGAGGTTGTGCCGGCCGCTTGGCGATGTCTGTCAGTGAGCATTTTGAGCTGGTGATAGAGGTATCGCTGCTGTTTCAAGAGAGACAACAACTCCAGACCTGCGTTGGTGTTCTGCTTTTCCATTATCGGCTTCTCCCCGTACATTCGTCAGCGTGCTATAAGAGTGAGAAAAGCCAGGGAAAACAGGTCTTGAAAAGTGGAGCTTGATTTCTCATCCTTGATCCTTTCATTGCTTCCTTGAGTCCCAAGAGCAAGGTGAGGTAAAGATCAGAAGAAACGAAGGTCTTTACCGCCGCCTTGCGTTATCCGGTTCCAATTCTGCAGATATGGTCGAGCTTTCGTGGCCGACGCAGAGTAAAGCTTATTAGAAAACAACGTGTTCATGTTCTAGTTTTGCTCCGAAAAAGAAGAAGGGCTGTTTGTTTGGGTAGCCGAGCAGTTGTCCTGTGCGGATAAGCCTGTGGCTGCATCTTCCTTTGTCAGAATCTGCCTTATTTCCCAAAGGGTCCTTGTTTTCTTGAGTTCGAGTATCCTGGACAATCTTTCGAATACTGATTCGTCGTAAAGGCGGTGTCCGCCTTCGGTCCATTGCGCCTCGCGGATAAGTCCCATAGTTGTATAGTTATGTATTGTCTGGCGAGAGAAGGGGGTATAGCGGACAAGGTCGCCGATGCGGTAGAGCCTGACTGGTATTTGGAACCTTTGGCTTTTAACTTGTGCCTGCATGGTTAAGGACCTCTTTATAATTTTTACGTTTTGCAAAATGTAAAAGGCCTTTTAAAAAATGTCAACGGATTTCTGATTTTTTTGCAAAAAATTTTTTACGACGCTTTTTGGAATGGCAGCGCTGAGAAGGTCTTCTCGAGCATTAACTGACGGTTGGGAGGGTGGAAGGTCGGTGCGCTTCCGCAGGTTATTGACGCCCAATGTGGCGGCAGGGTCATTAGGGTGTGAGGATAGAGAATTTGGGCTGTTTTCGCATCCAAGGGGCTGATTTTTGCCAAATGACAACGGCGAAATGTCCGATACAGGGATGAATGAGGGTGTGGTAGTGGTTTGCCTGTAGTGCGTAAATCGGGCAGCAGTTGATTGTTTTTGGGACCATGGACCGAGACAGTGAAAGTTCGGGTAGTGCTGTGGATCGCGCCGGGGGGAGCGTTTCGCTGCTTGAGCAGATAACTCCGCTGGCCCGGCAGATAAACTGTCTGGACATGGAGCGGATAGCCGATGTGTGCGTTAGCAAGGTCACAGAGCTGGTTGGTGTAAGCCTGGCTTCACTTTATATACTTGACGAGACAAGTAATATACTGCATCTGCAGAAATACAATCACCCGTTCCTAATAAACAAGATAGTCTCGCTGAATCAGAATCCACCGTCTCCGATGATAATGGCGGTCAGAAGCAGGAAGCTGATACTGGTTGAAGACATAAACACGCACCAGCAGCCGGTGATTAAGAAATCGCAGCGGGCCTTCGCGGAGAATTACAAGACGAATAACTGCATTATTGCACCGCTGATTTGCCACGAAAGGGTGGTGGGCGTGCTGAATCTGGCAGACAAGACACAGGGGGGCAGGTTCAGTTCGGACGATATAGCCCTGGTTGAGCTTCTGAGCCAGTTGGTGGGAGCCTCAATCGGGAATATCAAGCTGTTCGAGAGGATGCAGCACCAGGCGACAACCGACGGACTGACGGGACTATCGAACCACCGGAGACTGTATGAGATTCTGGAAAAGGAGCTGTGGCGGTCACGGCGATACGGGGGGCCGATATCGCTGATTATGATTGATATCGACAATCTGAAGCAGATAAATGATACGTACGGGCATCGTGCAGGTGACAAGGTGATTAAGAAAATCAGCAGCAAGATAAAGGAATGCATCCGGCAAATTGATACGGCGGCACGATACGGGGGCGATGAATTTGCGGTGATTCTGCCGAACACGTCGCTTGCGGATGCGACTGTTGTCGCCGAGCGAATGGTGGAGGCGGTGGGGAGCTCGACGATAACGTGGAACAAGGAGCAGATACCACTGTCCATCAGCGTGGGGGTCGGGGAATATGACGCTCAGAGCAGTCCGGAGGACATTACGAGCCGGTCGGACCAGGCCCTATACATAGCCAAGCAGGCAGGCAAGAACACGGTAAGAAGCTTTCAGCCTGTCAAGAAGCAGGGGTTTTCAAATGGTCAAGGATGAATGATTAATGGCCGGGCCGTTCGAGATGATTAAGCATAAGTGATGGAGGATTAACTAAGGTTTTGCGATTGACGATTTGGGATTTGCCAATGGGTGCGAGGGACGAAGAGAGAATAAGAGAAAGGGGCCTGTGCTGTTAGTCAGCACAGGCCTCCAGTTTGTTGCCGACTTGCCGCCTGTAAGCGGTGAGTCGGATATCAGCGTCAATCGCAATTGCTACTGCGGCCAGTATTCCTTGAGCATCCACTTGTTGGCGAGCGCAGCAAGGTCCTTAAGGTTAATGGACTTGGAGCCCGGGTCCTCTCCATCGTAGAGATTGGCGGGCGATTCCACCGGCAGGTACAAAGTGGCACCGCCGGTAACAAGGTAGGCCACTTCGTTCCTGGAGAGGGCGTAGTTGTAGATGCGGAAGTCGTCGAGCTTGCCAATGTACTCGTCGTGCCAACCCACCTCATCGGTTTCGGGTGCGATACCGATAAAGGCATGGTTTATACCGGCCATCTTCGCATCGGTCGTACCCTTGGCGACGAGGCGGCCGTTATGGTAAATTCCCATAAAGCCATCGGTGCCTTGGTTGGCATCGGCGACAAAGGCATAGTGATTCCATTCGCCCGCCCAGGCCTCATCGGGAAAGTCGGTCCAGTCCTCACTGTCACCGCCGGCGTCGAAGGTAAGCTCGGCATCTAGCCAATGGGTCTGAATCGTTATGATGTCGTTCCAGTCGCCAACAAAGGGAGGCGTGCCCTGGCCGGCTTCGAAAATGACGTTTGTCACGTCATTCTGGTCGGTGTAACCATTTGCCCAGACGGCAATGCTCACTTGCTGGTTGACGTCGGCGAATATCGCAGCGGGAATCTCGACACCGTAACTCTCGTCAAAATCGATGCAATAGCCATCCTTGCCGGCAGGGTTGTAGAAAGCGGTTCCGTCGACGACCGTGCCGTGGCGGTTATTGCCCGAAGAGTCGTTGAGGTTCTGGCTGAACTCGTAGCGGGCGGCCGGAGTGGCCGCAGCTACGGCGGGAACGAACTCGTCGGCGTCGAGCCAGTCGTCTGCAACAATCTTCACGTCGCCAAAGTCAATGATGCAGTTTTCGCTGAAGTCGACGGCAGCCAGAGCGGGCGAGCGGCGCGAAGCAACGCATTTCGGCTGATACAACCGGATATTGTCAAAATATACGGTACCGAAACCGCCTGGCGTCGGATGATTGTACCGGTCGCCGAAGCCGATGTACATCCTCTTCACAGCCGTCAAGGTGATTCCGGAGAAGTCCGTCAGAGCCATGTTCCATTCCTGCCACTCGTCATCCTTGATGTTGTTCATATCCTCGTCCGCATAATCACCGTACTTGACCACCGCGTTACTGTCGGAATCTCCGAGGGCCACATACATCTGCTCGGTCGCATTTGCATCGTTGTTGGGGTCGCCGTAGAAGAAGAGGGTCAGCACCTCTACATCGGCTTCTGTCCAGTCCTGTGGGGCATCAAAGGTGCATCCGGTTTCAGAATAATACGGCACATCCATGTATAGCCCGCCGTTGTCATAACCAAGATACATCGACTGCCTGCCACGGTGGACCGGCTCGGCCGGCACTGCGTACGAAGCCGACAGAGCCACTATCGCACCATTAACGTAAATGAAATACGGCGGGTAAGGCACTGTGCGTATGCCGTCCAGCCACGTGTTGTTTATTAGCTCGACGTAGGAATCGTAAGACTCAAAATCCTCCACGAGCAGATAATCCGCCGCCGTGAAGCTCCAGACCTTGCCTTTCCATGTCTGGGCATTGGCGTCATTTACCTCATCAACCCGCCAATAGTAGGTCGGGCCTAATTCAAGGGTCGGGTCGTAGGTCTCATCACCCACGGACTTGATGGCGCACGGATCGGTCATATCGTTGACATCATCCCAATCGGTGCCGAAGAATATCCTGTGGCGGTCAGTATAGTCACCGGCCTGCCAGGTCAGAAGCACATCGCGGAGCACATCTTTGGCGCCGTCGGTCGGGACGGGCCTCCAGGCCTGTCCGAGGTCACCCCCTCTGTAGATCGCCTGGACTTGCTTATCGGTCAAAGCCCTGTCGAAAACCTTGAAGTCATCCACAAGGCCCAGCCAGCCCTTGTTCTCGTGATTGTAGGCGCCGAGCATGAACGGCTTGCCTTTGATATTGGCAAGGGTGACATCCACGACGTTGTTGGAATCGGCGACGAACCCGTCGAAGAATATCTTCATAATGCTGGCCGTCTCATCTTTGAGAAAAGCAAGGTGGTGCCACTCGCCCGCCCAGGAGACCGCGTCGGCATCCTTCCAAACCATTACATCGTGAGTATTGTCGCCTGCACGCCAGGTAACGGAGCCGGAACCGTTGGGCATCCGCGCGGTCATTTTATAGGTGCCGCCTTCTCCGACGTCGCCGGCATCGAAGAGGGCCTCGTCGTCGGAGGCGGCCATCTCTTCATCAGGATTCACCCAGACCGCAACGGTCACGGCTGAACTGAAGGTGTCCATCACCTCTGATGGAACAGACACGGTGTATCCATCGTCGGAGGGGAATCGCAGCGCGCCCCCGATATAACCGTCATTTGGTTCCCACGCGCCCTCGCCGGCGCCGGTGACTGAAGCATGGTTGTCGTAGCCGGAAGAATCGGGCACGGAAGGCCCGGCGGTTTCCTCGAACTCATACCAAACTCGCATATTATCATCAACGATTCGACTGCGGGTGGTGAATTTCCAGACCTGGCCCTTCCATGTCTGCGAACCGACCTGGTCGATCCGCCAGTAATAAGCGGTCGTAAGCTCGAGGGTGCAGGGGTCATAGCTCTCGTCGCCAAGACTCTTGGTGGCGCACGGGTCGGTCATGCTCTCGACCTGGTCGTAGCTGGTGCCGAAGAAGACCTTGCTTGAAGTGGCCCAGCATCCCGGCGACCATCTGAGAATGATGGTCGGCTCCACGCGGGTTTGATTGTGGGCCGGGGTAGGGTCGAAGGCGTTTCCGTCGTTGGTAGAGAACTGCCAGATTTTTCTTGCTTTGTATATCTTACCCGGGTTGTTTTTGTCTACCTGGTCTATGCGCCAATAATACGTCGTACCCGGCTGAAGGGACTCGTGTGCACTTGCGTCCCACGTGCTGGGGGTTTGTCTGCCCTTGTACACGCCGGCCGTCGAGGTGGTTGCAATGCTGACGTCATCGTAATCCGTACCGAAGTAGACATCGTGGCCGTTGGTTGGGGCGGTAAGTTCGCCGGGGGTCCAGCTCAGGACAACCCCGTCCAGGCAGAGGTTTTCGGTGCGGTTTTCTGGGTCGGGATTTCTCGCCCATGTGTAAATGGTTGACGCCCAGACTGTAATTTTTTTTGCCACGTCGTTGTAGTCAACGTGTACGGTGCCGAGCGGGTCTTTGTCATAGGGTGTGATTTGGCCGGCGGTAACATAACCCTTGATGGTATTTGCGTCGGCGCCGTTGCCGTCGACTATAAATACACCGTCGTTGATGTCCATGACCCATGTTGTGTCCTCGGCATCGAACATACCGGCCTCGATGGTTCCGTAATCGAGGTTAATGGTAGTCTGGCCGCTCACTGCAAACTTGGGGATAACCTTGAGCAGGCCGTCATCTACGGTAATCTTAGTAGGCTTCTCCCCGTTGGTACTGAACTCGCTGCCGGTGACAGTGACGACTCCGCCATTGGTTATATTCAGCTCGCCGCCGCCGGCGTCGCCGATTTTAATACGAGGCGTGGTGATGTGGCCGCCGCTGACATTAAGTATGCCATACGCGTTTCCAGGTTCATCGGCCCATCTGAATTCACCGCCTACGGTAACATTGCCGCCACTTATGGTGACGACACTGCGAGGGTTGCCAGAACCCTGGCACCATCTCCATTCGCCGTTGATTTTCCAGTTGCCGCTTAGTACGTTGATGTCGGTATTGGGGTCGGTGCCGCCATAGGCGTGGTGGACCTGGCCGCACTCCACATCCTGGTCGATAATGGGCCCGCGCTGCGGGGACGAATCGTTCATATCCACTCGCTCCTGAGGCCCAGGCACGCCGGTGTCCCAGTTGGCCGGGTCGTACCAGCTCGTGCCGTCACCCTTGCCGGTCCACAACTTGGCCGAAGCGCCGTTGGCCAGCAGCAACAGCGACACAAGGGAGATTAGAAGAATCGGTTTTCTGCACATATTGTTCCTCCTTCCAAATTATAAAATAAATAAAGTTTTCGCCGGCAAAATGCCGGACCATTGTTGTTCCTAACGGGCATTGACAGAACTAATTTTATCAGAACTTAGCTGTTGGCCTCCTTATTGAAGGAAAATCGTCAATTTTGGCTGTTGCAATTGAGCAAAGGAATATGTCAGCCTCCTCAGCCAAACACTCACTACGCTGGCTCAAACCTGGACAGGACCCGCCTCTGGGATGGTTGCACTGATAATGAGCCTGCATGGCGCCTGGTGTTCCCGCCCAAAAGCCAGCCTATGCGGGACCCAAAAATTCTTACACTGTACCAATTCTATGTATACCAGATTAGCGATGTGGTGTCAAGTGGCACTATCAAAAAATTCTGGCGTGAAAGGGAATATCGTAGGGGCCTATACGGGTGGGCGCGTCTACTTGCGGCTTGTTTGGCAGAGGATGGAGGATGATAAGGCCATTAGACAAGGGGATTTATGCGTTTCAGACGGCGAACAGTGGGGGCTTTGAGCGACGGCGCAGCAGCGAGGAAATGATTAAGGATGAGGGGTTAGCGATTATTGGAGGAGATTCCGGGTCGTTTTGCCAACGGCGGTAACAGTCTCGGGCAGCTCCTTAGACTCGGCTGTGCTTTCAGAGACGACATTAGTAGTTTTTAGTTTTGGGGCGGCGGAAGGGGGATAAAAGAAGGGGGCCTGTGCTGATAATTGGCACAGGCCCCGAAATTGCTGCAATCGTCGCCAGTTAACGCCGTTCGTACTAAGGCGCCGGCCACAGCTCCTCCTTAAGCCACGAACTCGCCAGCTCGGCAACGTCCTTTAAGTTAACCACCTGCGGCTTGTCTGACACCGGACCGTACAGGTTGAACTGAGACCTCAAAGGTACGTAACCCGTGCCGTCGGTGGCAAGGTACCTCGCCTCGGCTGCCGACAAACCATAGTTGTACAGCCGCACGTCATCCAGACAGCCCTCATAGGGCCGGTTCAAGGCATCCGCACGGTTGCCCATCGCCAGGTTATTGGCATCCTGCGACAGAGGATGAGCGCCTACAGTCTTAGTCTCATCCACCTCGCCGTTTACGTACGAGCTTATCCGGTTCGCGTCGTACGTACCGGCTACGTGAATCCATTCGTTGCGCGACAGCTCATCGGCGCTTTCGACATTATAATCTGCGTTGTTAACGTCACGTAGGAGGAACGTCAGGGCTTTATCCGAATTAACCTCTAAAGAGAAGGTCTCCTTGTTGTCGGCGCCCTTGACCACTAAGCGAGCACTCCCCGGCGTATCCGAAAACTTGATCCACGCCGATACGCTCAATGCATTTTGGGGCCTCAGCGCCTCTGCGTCCGGCACAACCACCTTGCCGCCGTCGAACTCCAGCGCTTTATGCACGCCATCATAGCCGGTAACACGCGAGACGCTGCCCTCGATGGCGCCGTGGTTCGACCCGGCCGAATCCGAAACCGTAGTGCCGCTGCTCTCATCGAGCTTCCACCATGCCACAGGGCTCGCCGGCTGCTGCATCGAAAGACCCAAATCATTGAAGTTGACGTCCGTCCTCAGCCAATCCACGGCCATCATTCTGATATCTGCAAAACCCACAGCGCAGTCACCGCTGAAATCCACAGCGGCAAAAGCAGGTGCACGCCGTGAAACAATACACTTGGGCTGATACAGCCGTATATTGTCAAAATATACTACGCCCCAGCCGCCGGGCGTCGGATGATTGTCCCGGTCCCCCAACCCGATGTACATCCTCTTTACAGCCGTCAAGGTGATTCCCGAGAAGTCTGACAGAGCGATATTCCACTCATGCCATTCGGCCTTCTTGATATCGTTCATATCCTCGTCCGCATAGTAACCGTACTTAACCACCGCATTACTGTCGGCATCTCCGAGGGCCGCATACATCTGCTCGGTCGCATTTGCGTCGTTGTTCGGGTCCCCGTAGAAAAACAGGGTCAATATCTCTACTTCAGCTTCCGTCCAATCCTGCGGACTGTCAAATCTCCGCTCGGTCTCGGAATAATACGGCACCTCCATGTATAGGCCGCCGTTGTCGTACCACAACCCCATCGACTGCTTGCCCCGGTGGACCGGCTCGGGCGGCGCTGTGTATGAAGCCGCCAGCGCCACTGTCGCGCCATTAACATACTCAAAATAGTACGGCGGCACGAAGCGTATGCCGTCCCACCACGTGTCGGTTATTAGCTCGCTGAAGAAATCGTAGGACTCAAAATCCTCCACGAGCAGATAATCCGCCACCGTAAAGCTCCAGACGCGACCCTTCCAGGGACTCTTATCGTTGGCCTCATTGACCTCATCTACGCGCCAATAATACTTCTTGCCCAGTTCCATAATACCGGGGTCGTAGTTCTCGTCGCCACGGTTCCTGACGGCGCACGGGTCGGTCATGCTGTTGACGTCCTCCCAGCTCGTGCCGAAGTACAGCTTGTGCGCGCCGGTTGTCTGTGCGTAATCGCCCGGCTTCCAGCTGAGCTTTGTATCACGCAGGACGTCCGGCTCGCCGTCGAACGGCTTCGGCTTCCAGGCCAGCGCAAGGTCGCCGCCACGGTACAACATCATTATCTCCGTGGCCGACTTGGCGTAGTCGTACAGCCGGAAGTCGTCTATCCAGCCCTTCAGGTCCGTACTGTGGTTAGTTACCGCGGCAATCTTGAACGCCCCGTTCTGCACGTTGGTCAGGTCTGCGACCACACGATTATTCGAATCTACCAAGTCAGCGTCGAAGTACATACTTATCGTACCGGCAGCCTCATCCTTGACAAACGCCCAGTGGTGCCATCCTTCCAGTCTGCTTGGGTCGACGCCGTTCAGGTCCCATACCAACTGGTCGTTGCTGTCGTTGCCGGCTCGCCAAAGCGCCATTCCGTCTTCAGTGACTACAGCCGCCTGCACTCGGTAACTTGAGTTCCTGCCGCCGTCGAACACCCAGTTGTCGTTACCTTGCCGGTAAGAATCCTTCAGCCACACCGATACCGTTATGCTATTGGTGATGTTGCTCAGCACCTCGTCGCTCGAAACCGACATACCTGCGTCGTCGTCGCAATAAAGCGCGCCGCCCCACTGTCCGCCGTTCGGGTCCCAGCCGTCGCTTGGCGCGCCGCTGCTTTCAAAATCGCGACCGGACGAATCATGCACTTTCGTGCCGCTTCCTTCGTCGAACTTGTACCACAGCCACATATTCGGGTCCACAATCGCGCTTCGCATCGTGAACTTCCAGACCAGCCCCTTCCTTGTCGGCGTGCCTACCTCCTCCACACGCCAATAGTAAGATTTCGCATATTCGGTCTTGCCGAAAAGGAAAAACGTGTTCGGGTCCGTCGGGCCCTTCCACACACCGCCAGGGTCATAGGAAGTGGTCGCATCACGCACGTCCTCGTAACTGGTCCCGAAGTACAACTGGTGTGAACTCGCCGCCACGCCCGGCACCCAGTTAAGCGCCAGATTCGGGTCGCACGGGTCCACTCGCCTTTCCTTGTCGTAAGGACTGGGCGTGTTCGCCCATTCGAGCCCGGGGAACAGCTTGAACGTACCCAAATCAAGCGGTATGTCCAGAATCATCAGCTCGTCAATCTCGCCGTCAAAGAAGTCGTCGTACGTATACCCGTCCTCCTCATCCCACGGACGAGCCATAAAGCCAATCCCCACCGGGTCGTTATTGTCCGACGGATTCGTCTCCGAAGGATTATCCGTGTCAACCAGTACCCCATCGACATACAGCTTCATTGACTCTTCCGGGTCGCCCAAATCACAAACCGCGGCTATGTGATACCACTCGTTGGCCTGCACCTCGGCGTCGCTTGATGCGCTGTCGCCGGCGTGGTAAAAGACTATGTCCCCGTCATCGCCGCTTATTTCAATGCTGTAAGAGTCATATTTCTTAATCAAAACGTTGTTATCGTAACTGGGAAAAGAAGCCGCCCTCATCCACATCTCGATGGTGTACGCCATGCCGTCCAGCCGCAGAATATCCGGGTTAACCGGGGTGTTGGGCTCAGGGTCAAGCCTGTACAGACCCGCCTCCGGCATAATATCCGCGGAGGTCCCTGCCGTGTTATAGAACGGATTAGCGTCACCGTACTTGACCGTACCGGCATCTTCCGGGTCCTCAGCGATATACTTCTTGAACGTAACCCTGCCCGTCAAATCCGTCACCTCGCTCGGCAGGTTATTGCCCTTGGTTCCGTCAAAGCTGAAGTACACCAGAATTCCGCCGTAGCCGGTCTTGAACGTATGCAGTCTGCCCTTGAACGTCCCCCGGCTGGTTATTTCGTCAATCCGCCAGTAGTAGGTCGTCTGCGCCAAAAGACCACCCGGGTCATACGTCGTCTCAGTCTGGTTGCCTCTGCCGGGCAGAACAAGGGGATTGGTCGCGGTGTTCACGTCGACCAGATTCGTCCCGAGGTACACGTTGTGCGAAAGCGCCAGACACGAAGCCGTCCAGCGAAGCACCCCGTTCGGGTCCGCGCCCTTGTAGCCATCGCCCGGTATCAAATCGAGCGCATTTCCGTCCTGAGTCGTAAACGTCCACACGGCGCCTGTAAACACAACGCTGCCGTCGTTGACCTCGTCAATTCGCCAATAGTAGCTCTTTGCCAAATCGAGCGGCGCAAGTGTGCCCGCCTCAGGATACCTGTTTGCGTCCATAGCACCCTTATACAGACTTGACGAAGTCGTGGCCGCCTTAACCGCGTCGTAATCGGTCCCCAAATACACATCGTGGCCTTCGGTCGCCGCCACATCGACGCCAGGCGTCCAGCTAAGAACCACACCGTCCGGGCACACGTCCGTCAAACGGCTCGACGGCACCGGCTTTGTGGCCGTCTTGCCCGCCACCGCCGCATTCATGAACTGTTCCGGACTGAGCGCCTCGTCCGAAATCCGCAACTCGTCAATCATGCCATGGAAAAACTGCCCCGAATTACCAGGCGGGCTTAAATTATCTCGAAGAATGCAGCCGATACCCAGGCCCCGGTCCGAGTCCACAAGTACCTGCGCTTCCCCGCCCGATTCCGCCAGTACGCCGTCAATGTACAACTTCAACGGGGCCTCCGTATCGTTTGCGTCAAACACACCGGCCACGTGGTACCACGTGCCCGTCTCCAGTCCTCCCGAAGACAAAATCTTGTTCTCGTCGCTGCCCACGTTGCTGACGCAAAACCCGACCACACCGCCGTCGTTTACTTCCAGATAGTATCGCCCCTTAGCGCCACCGTCGTATTTTCTTACAATCACCGACTGGCGAAACGTATCCACGTTTATAAACGCCTCAATCGTGAACTCGCCCAGGCCGGTCAAATCCAGCGGGCAGTCCACACCTGTGTCGTTGGCAAACAGACCCATGCCCGGGTCGTTGTCCGCAGTCAAGTTACGAAAATGGGCGGACCCTCCATTCTCGTTGTAAGTCGGGTTCGGCTCATCATACTTCAGACTGCAGCCCGTCCCTCCCCCGGTGTCCGTAAACGCCTTCGCCGTCACGTTGCCGACAATGTCCGTATCGGACACAATGTCTTGCCCCATCGTTCCGTCCAGCTCCCAGTGGAATATGACCGCGGCATTCGCCGGACCGACCATAATGCCCACCGAAACGAGGGACACTAAAAGAACCAATTTTCTCCACATAATCCTTCTCCTTTCAAATCAAAAAAAAACAATAACCCTGTTTAAGTCATACAGAAATATGTTGTCGCGGACAGGCGGACAGTGCCTTCACCGCTTGTCTTGCGCCTGTCTTAAACAACTCCTTCTTTCCGCCCTGGCATCACCTTCCTTCTCTAAAAGCCGTAAAAAAACCCTCCCGAAATGCGCAAACACAAGCGTGCCGGCCAAAAGGCAACTCCTCCGCCGCCACCCTGCTCACCTGAAGTGCGGCGGACTCCGTAACGTTATCAATACAAAGTCCTTACACGCTATATATATATTTTTACCAAATCTGCAGCCTGCTCGTCAAGCAAAATCCACTAAAAACTTCACGAATATGTACATCTATGTTAGTTATGATGCGCCGGCACGGCCCCTGTTCCCTAAATTCTGCACACCGTCGCCCGTTTTGGCCTTTTTTGGCCTCTTACTCTGCCGCCATCCCCAATGTTTACCCCCCTATATGTGCTTAACCATCAATGCGCCGTGTCTTTCTTGCGAGAATTTTTGCGGCTATCAACCTCACGCTGCCGAAAATACACGTAACGATTGATTATTATCCGCCAGTGTATTAGAACCGTGCCTGAAGGCGCTCAAGTATTCGATGCTTACGGCAGAGCAAGACAATCCGGTTCCGCATTACATCGCGATGGTCGTTATCCTCTTAATGGCCATCGGCACCGTTTTCGTATTCTCGGCAAGCGCTAACATCAATCAGGAACTTGACTTACGTAGATTCTACGATTTTCAGTCGCTCAGACAAATCCTGTTTTTCCCGCTGGCTGTGCTTATTATGTATGCCGCTTCGCGCTTCAACTATCACAGGTTCAGCTTCGCCAACGGCTGGTTCAAATCCCCCACCCTCTATTTGCTCGTCCTCAGTATGGCTTTGCTTGTACTGGTCCTGCTGCCCCGCTTCGGCGTCGAGATAAACCGCGCCCGACGCTGGCTGCGAATTCCCCTCGGCCCCGCCTCGATAAGCTTTCAACCCTCCGAACTGGCGAAATGGGCCTTGCTCATCTTCCTGGCTGCGTTCTGCGACCGCTACAGCGACAGCATAAGCTCCTACCGGAAAAGATTCCTCCCGGCTTGCCTGATTATTGGCGCTGCCGTCGGATTGGTAATCATCGAAGATTTCGGCACGGCTGCATTCATCTGCCTCTTGAGCTTGCTTATCCTGCTCATCGCCGGCGTCAAATTCTGGCACATCCTGACTCCCGTACCCTTTGCCATCCTTGCCTTTTGTGCGGCGCTTCTGCGCTCGCCTGCCCGGCTCCAGCGAATCGCCGCCTTCCTGAGTCCCGACAAACTCGCCGCCACCGCCGCTTATCAGGCAACTCAGTCTCTTGTCGCCCTCGGCTCCGGCGGCCTGTCCGGTAAAGGCCTCGGCCGCGGAATCTGCAAATATGGCCATCTCCCCGAGGATACCACAGATTTTATTTTCGCCATCATAGGCGAGGAGCTCGGTTTTGTCGGAACTATCGCGGTGATTCTTCTGTTTATTGCCTTCGTTTGGCTCGGAATCCTCGTCGTTATCCGATGCAGGGACCGCTTCGGCCAGTTACTGGCTGCCGCCGTCGTCCTGGCCATCGGCATCCAGGCCGCCCTTAATATCGGCGTCGTCACCGTCGTGCTGCCCACAAAGGGCATTCCTCTGCCCTTCGTAAGTGCAGGGGGCACAAGTATGCTCCTGTCGGCACTCGCCGTCGGTCTCTTGCTGAATATCGCCGAACAATCCCCCAAAATGGAGGCGAGCGAGAACCAATAATGGCGCCCAGGACCTTCTTCTTTGCAGGCGGGGGGACAGGCGGACATATCTACCCCGCTCTGGCCGTTGCCGAACAGATAGTCAGACTCGACCCCGAAAGCAAAGTCCACTTTTTCTGCAGCTCCCGCGACATCGATTCAAAAATTCTCGGCCGGACCTCCTTCGAGTATACCACGCTTCCCGCTACAGGTTTTTCTCTTCGCCCGAAGTGCCTGCTCAGTTTTTGCCGGTCATTTCTCCAAAGTTGTCGAATCGCCAGGCGAATACTCGCTTCAGCCGCAAGCCCCACGGTCATTGGCATCGGCGGCTTCGTCGCCGCCCCGGTTTGCCTGGCCGCCCACAGACTCAAGCTCCCCCTCGCGCTGCTCAACGTTGACATTCTCCCCGGACGCGCAAACAGACTAATAGCCCGTTTTGCCAACGACATCTTTGTCCAGTTCGAAGATACCGCCCAATACTTCAACAAAACCAGCGCGACCGTGCACATCGTCGGCTGTCCGTTGCGAAGCGCCTTTGAAAACCCCCAGCCGGACAAAGCAATTGACCGGCTAAAGCTCGATAAAAACAAAAAGACCCTCCTTGTAACGGGCGCCTCCAGCGGCTCGGAGAATATAAACAAGGCCGTTTGTGCACTGCTGGATAAGCTCAGTGCTTTCGCTGACCAATGGCAGATAGTGCACCTGACAGGCCGGGCAAACTTCGAAAACGTCAAAGAAAAGTATACCGGCGCTAAAATCGCCCACACCGTCCTGGACTACCACGATGATATGGCCGACCTGCTGGCCGCGGCAGATTTGCTCATCGGCAGGAGCGGGGCCGTCAGCATCGCCGAATACGCCGCCGCCGCCGTCCCCGCCATCTGCATGCCTTATCCCTACCACCGCGACAGACATCAGTACCTCAACGCCGGCAAACTCGCTGAAGCGGGCGCCGCCGTCATCGCGGACGACCTGCCCGACGAGGAACACCGCGCCGAACGGCTCTGGCAAGAGCTCCGGGAGCTGATGAAGGACGACCGCAAACGACAGGAAATGAAAACGGCCTGTAAAACAATTGCCAACACCCACGCCGCCTGCGAAATTGCGCAAACATTGCTCAAAACCTCCAATATCTGACAATCTCAGTACTCTTTTCCTTCTTGAATAACCGTTCCCCGCCCCCCTTCACAATTGCCCGCAAAAACCCAAATTCCACAAGAATCAGGGCTAACAGGGTAGATTGTAGCCCCTTGGGGAAAGTTCATCTCTGGTAGTGCGGTCAGGTCCGAGCCAGTCTAACATCAGCGGCGGTGGGTTGGCCGGAACGAATCCTTTTCGGCAGAAAAACGTTAACTCAGCCCGTCAACGAGGATGTCAAAAAGAAACTGTAACCGGTCAGTTATGGGTGGCTTGGGGGTTGGAGGATGGTTGGAACCGCTGGAAGAAGAGAATGCTCGCCTTAAGGCCGGACTGCGGTATCAGGAACGCACGGCCAGGGAAGGTTACTCCGGCTCGTCCACACCCTCTTCGAAGCTTCCGGTGAAGCCGAACAGCCAGAAAGAGCGTCCACGCAATCGTGGCGGAGGCAAACCCGGTCACCAGGGTCATGGTCGGTCAGCTATTACCGAAGAGCAGGCCGACGAGGTTCACAGAGTCGGCATTGGAGACAGTGCGGAAGTACTCTTGAAGAAAAAGGCGCCAGGGCGCGAGCCGTGATTGACTGTCAGGCGGTCAGAATGCACAAGATAGTGTACCATCTGGAGCGAAAA
>Ga0307377_10001456_pt1 | contig 29895 bp, 50 predicted proteins | sample TR3MG_FD_202535 | JGI IMG/M metagenome (GOLD analysis project Ga0307377, IMG submission 202535) | Soil microbial communities from Risofladan, Vaasa, Finland - TR-3 | ecosystem: Environmental > Terrestrial > Soil > Coastal area > Acid sulfate soil | place: Finland: Risofladan, Vaasa | collected... | reverse complement strand
CATTAGGGGTATATTATCCAGTAGCAATATACCATTGAGGGGAATCCATGGGCACCGAGGATGATGTTACCAGACTGCGAGAAGATGTCGGCGAGCTATACGGGATGCACCGCGATATGCAGGCAAGGGTTGTCAAGCTGGAAGCGGACTCCACAAACCGCGATGACAAGATCGACGAGCTGAAAGCCACGATTCGGGAACTAGAGATTATGGTACGCGATGGGATGGCCTTGCTATCCTCGCAGTTGTCTACTCTATCACAGGCTCCAGCGCAAAAAATCGCCAGCCGGTGGGAAGGGGCGCTTAGTGCCGCGATAACCGCGCTGGTAGGTGCAGCGATATTATACATAGGGTCGAAAATATGGGGACAATGAAGACCTATACCGTCCGCTTCGCCCACCTTGCCGAGACGACGCTGCGGCCGGGCCAGACGATCCACAGGGGCGACATCATCGGCGTCATGGGCAACTCCGGGAGCGGGTCCGGGGCGCATCTTCACCTTGACGTGGTGGAGGATGAGCAAAAAGGCCGGTACACGCTTGACGACGTGGCGAACGGAAACCCCCGGCCATCGGCGAAACAGGCGGTACTTTTCATCGACAAGGAGCTATTCCGCGTCGATTATTTCATAACCACGTTCTACGCCGACATCGAATACTTCAAAATCCACAATAAAATCCACTGCGGATTCGACCTGGTGCCTGAGGATCGCCACCAGACGGCCGAGCATTTTAAGATACACTGGAACCGCTCGATGCCGGGGAAGGTCGTCAAGATCATGGAGAACGACATAGGATACGGGAACTGCGTCATGATCGCTTATGAAGCATAGGGGGAAATCATGGGGATAGGAATTGATCTTAAGGGCATCGGCGAGATTTTCTCCGGGGCCGGAAAGTTCGCTGGTGACATGCGCTCGGCGATCACCGGAGACATCAGTGCCGAGAAAAAGGCAGAGCTTGAACTAAAGATGGTCGAATTCGAGAACGCTGCCAGAAACGCACAGGCTGAGATAAACAAGGTCGAAGCGTCAAGCGCGAGCTTCTTCGTCGCGGGATGGCGGCCCGCATTTGGCTGGCTCGGCGTGGTAGTGGTTGGCATGATCTACCTTGTCAACCCGATCCTCAAGGCATTCGGGATTCCGATAGTCGAGGCAGATATGTCAGACCTTTGGCCGGTGATTACTGGTATTCTCGGGCTGTCGGGGATGCGGACATACGAGAAAAAATCCGGTACATCCGGTAATCACTAAACCGCTTGCCCCCGCCGTGCATCATGCCAGTCAAATCGACGCAGGGGCAGCCGGTTCGATCCCGGCAGGGGGAATAAAAAAGCCCGGTCAACGCCGGGCATTGATTCATCGTACCTTAAGCTTACGCCGTACCCGCTGCAGTTCCTTCCAGTCGGGATCGTGGACGGTAGCATACGCCTGATGCGAGAAGCTTTTTATCTGGCGCTTGAACCATGTCCCGAGCATCTTCTCGTAGACGGCTTTTGTTTTCGGGGACAGCCACGCCTTGAGCCTGGCCTTCCATGTCCGATACAGCTCGTTGTGGCCCTGACGAAAAAGCTTGACCCGGTTGGCTTCGCGCCATGCGGCGGAGCGGGCGGCCCGGTATTGCTTTGAACTCACGCGCAGGCCTTCTTGTACTTCCGGCCACGCTGGCGCATGTACACGCCGAAGCGGTCGCCGTTTTCACCCTTGGCGCGGATCGGGCCGTCGTAGTGGTAGCTGCGGGAGCACCGCATCGGGATACCCGTCAGGCCACCGCGACCGAACAGACCCCGGAGCCAGTTCCAAGCGCGGTGGAGAATGCCCGCGAGCCTCGACCGATACATGACCACCGCGCCGTGCTCCGGCCTCGATGCGTAGTGGACTCGCCGCGCCGTCGTCGCTCGCGTCCGCGCTTCGATCCTGGCCCTGTCCCTCTTTCTCCCGAGTGCTTCCATGCTACTCCTCCTCTTTCTTGAAGTGTTCGCTTGACTTGTCCATGTCGGGCAAGTCGCCGGATTTCTGGCACTGTCTCGACCCGTTCTGCGCGAGTAGCTTGTACTGGCATTTCTGGGCATTGTCGCACCGGCCATGGCGGTAGTATATGCAGGCGCTCATACTTCCCCCTCCGCTTTGGATATTAGGTCGCGCAAATCATTACGACTAATAACAATGTCCGGGTGAGTCTCGTCAAAAAGTAGTGCAAATACTTTTTTCAGCGCCTCGTACATATCCGGCGCGGCGGCGATGAGGTGCCCATTGGCACGCGTTTGGCTTGGCTCATCATCGCTGTTTCCAATTGAGCCAACATAATGCGTCCCCGCAAAAATGCGCACGGAAACAGAATCTTCCAATGGCCACAATTCCCACGGCCCCGGCGTAAACTTCGTATCGCTCATGACTTTGACCTTTCCGCCATCTCAACGGCCCGTTCGAGGCTCCCGGCAAAGTGCCATAGCCCGATGCTCTTGACGTACCAGTTCCCGGCTCGGCGCATGATCGAGTTCATCACAAAAACCTCGCGAGCACTTCGCGTATCGTCCACATCGAGCCATCATCGCCGAGTTGCGCTGCCTTGTCTTTATCAGCGTTGTCAAGCCATGTTTTCCATTCGGCCTTGCTTTTTAACTGGCAACCAACTTTTATATGCGTGTCCATAACCCAGACCGTAAAAGCAAAAGTCCCGTGGAAAATATAAAGATGTTTTGTTTCTATCCCATACATTTTGATCGACTCACCAGCCTTGATCCACCCGCCAGCCTTGATCCACTCGCCAGCCTTGATCCACTCGCCAGCCTTGATCCACCCGCCAGCCGCGATCGACCCGCCAGCCGCGATCGACCCGCCAGCCTCGATCGACTCGCCAGCCTTGATCGACTCGCCAGCCTCGATCGACTCGCCAGCCTCGATCGACTCGCCAGCCGTGATCCACCCGCCAGCATTGATCGACTCGCCAGCCGTGATCCACCTGCCAGCCGTGATCCACCCGCCAGCCGTGATCGACCCGCCAGCCTCGATCGACCAGCCAGCCTTGATCCACTCACCAGCCTTGATCCACCCGCCAGCCTCGATCGACTCACCAGCCTTGATCCACTCGCCAGCCGTGATCCACCCGCCAGCCTTGATCCACTCGCCAGCCTTGATCCACTCGCCAGCCTTGATCCACCCGCCAGCCTTGATCGACTCGCCAGCCTCGATCGACTCGCCAGCATCGATCGACTCGCCAGCCGTGATCCACCCGCCAGCCTCGATCCACCCGGAAACCATCAGCGGAACGGTGATCTCTATCGAGCCAGCGCTTTCGATATTGCCCTCAAACTCGTAGGAATACCCGTTGAATTTCAGACCTGCAAAGTCTTTGTCTATAAGCATACGATCCTCCTGCCATGATATTATAGTGCAATCGAGCCGGAGTCAAGAGTTATTTAGACCCCGGCCATCGATCATGCGTCCTGGATATTTTCGGCGAATCCCGCCTCGATCTCGTCAGCATCGAGGTATTGCTCGGCCCACGCGAGGGCTTCCTCTTTGGTCATCGGGTCAATGCGCTCGCCCCCCGATGTCTCGTTCTGCCCGGTCGATCTGCCATACCGACTCATTGGGCCGCCAGATCCCGCGAGGAAGTAGCGCCGAGCTGTTTTGGTTACGTACAGCGTCGCCGACCAAGCGGAAAAGTCGTTGCCATATCCGTAGCTGTGCGATCCGACCTTGATCGCCTTGTCCGTGTCGTAGCGGAATCCGTTGATGATTGCTTTCATGATGTTCTCCTTCGGCTATCGCCGACGCCCGGAGGCGTTTCGGCCGGGGAGCCGCCCCGGCCATCATCAGGGCGATCAGTACGTATGCCCGTCCAAAGTCATCATCCGCTCTACCTTGCGCGCGTGCTCGTCATAAGCCCTGGACTCTGCCCTCTTGGCGAGGATCTCGGCCCACTCAGGGTCAACCTCGGCCTCGGCGGTCGCTTCGGCGATGGCGGCCTTGACGAGCGGCGCATTGATGGCCGATACGCCTATCAAAACATTGTCGTTGCCGGACAGCATCATCGTCTGTCCGCGCATTTCGTTGCGCTTGGTGTAGACGGAGGTCATGTCAACTAGCCCGGCATAGGTCTTGCCGTTGGCCTCAAGGCTGAGGCTTGTATGTTCGAGTACGATCTGCTTATCGTACTCGTGCACGTCGCCGTCGCAAAAATCACGCTTTTGCTCGATGCCATACCCGCGCTCAACGATCACCGTCAGCGTCGCCATGCTCCTGCCGTCCGCCATTGTCCAGCTCTCTGTCCTCGTCGCCTTGGTCATATCGTGCCTCCCTAACCTTGATACTATAGAGTATACACCCGCGTAGTGCATATTACAAGAGGGTAAAGCATTAAAATGCAATAAAAAGACGAATATTTTACGAAATTTTGTACTACTACTACACATGCGTATAGCAATATGGATATATTGCCACTTGCCAAGGATTTTCACCATGGCGTCAGCAGGGGCGTAGGCATATATGGGGAGGGCCGATATCTGGTACCCTGATTAGGCCCTTTATTAGCGACGTTTATCTCATTGTAGGATATAGAGATACGCTACTCATATCCCGTGCGGTCGGGATAATATGGCAATGTTGGAGTACCTATGCCATAGGTAGTATAGAGGGGTGCTAAAATCGCCTGTGTCGAGGCGGAATTAACGGCATTAAAAAAGCGATTATTCCCGAGCATATATCTGGGACTCCATTACACATTCTATTTTCCCGTCGTTAGCCAGCACCCGATATATTCCCGGAGAAATCTCTTCAAGGATGCGTCCCCGCATCGTCCTAGCTGCCATTTTCCGCTGCTTCCCCACCGCTCGCTTGGTATCATATGTGATCGTCATATCGCCTTCTCCCCATACTTTTCCAGTACCCTTGATCGGTATATTCTTTTCCCAGCCGCTACGTCATATGGACGCGAGATCAAGGGGACCGGAATATATCCTCCGTCGATCACGTGGGGGAATATATTGCCAATCTCATTGGCTGTATCGCCGCATGGCTTGTTGCCCAGTATGAGCCCTCTGATATTATCCGATGGGAGAGCCCTAAAAATCATTGACTCATAGGCCGCGCTTGCTACGGTAGTACCTTGCAGGTATGTCATCCACTTGATTTTCCCTGCCATTTTGGGAGCCTGTTGTATCCGGTCAAAAAACAGTACCCGCTCCTCCTCCATGGGGGTGAACGGCATTGGGCAAAAGTGCGATAACGACAGCATTATAGTGATAGGTTTTTTTACAACCCTTGCCGCTTGATCCAATACCGATTCCCACTCGTCGAAATTATAACCAGAGGTGAAAGGATAGGAAGTAACACAGAATAATTTTAGCCGGAAATTGTCCCGAATAGTGTGTCGAGCCAAGGTATTGACAATCTCTTGCGAAGACAGCGCCTTGTTAACTACATACCGCTCGTTCTCCGTTATTCCATCAAGCCCGGCAGTTGCACTTCCTTTTCCAAAATCGATGTCCCTAAAAAATGTTTCACCGTTGGCGTATTCGCTATATTGTCCGCTCCAATTCTTGTAGTTGTATTTCCATCCATATTCGCAGAAAAAACATTTTTTTGGGCAGCCTATCGAGGCTTCTGTCTCTCGAACGGAGCATATCTGGTCAGTAGCCTGACCTATGGTGATTATTCTGTCGGGGATATCGCTGTACCATGCGTTGCATACCGACAAGTCATGGTCCATCACCCTGTTGATCAATCCCTCCCCCCTGCCTATCACCGCGGCCCATATGACATCTTGTAGCGGCCACGGATTAAGCATCCCCGGCCCGCCCACAACGAGGCGAGCATGGGGTTTTGTCGTCCCAATAGCCCGGATTAGATTATATATATCATACCAAGAGACCACAGATGCAAGCCAGAAATCAGCCCATGTGTCGGTGATGTCTACATACCGCACTTCGTGCAGTTTTGATGCATCGGATATAATCCGTTGAAACCCTATCGTCGCCTTGGGAAGAGAGAATAGGGAATTGCATTTCTGCTGACCGCACCTATCCTTCTCTTGGGAATATGACAGTACCCCTACTTTTGCCATATGCTCTTGCCGTCAGCCATCGTCCAGTTTACTGTCCTGGTTGCCTTGGTCATATCGTGCCTCCCTAACCTTGATACTATAGAGTATACACCCGCGTAGTGCATATTACAAGAGGGCAAAGCATTAAAATGCAATAAAAAGACGATTTTTTGACGATTATTTCGGCCATGTTAAGCGGTTTATACTATACATGAATATATTGCAATATAATACTTGACGCCATGGCAATAGGGGTATAGAGTATGTGCATGGAGGACGATATGACACCAGAAGAGGAAAATACGCTCGCCGCGATCAAGGCGCAGGGTAAGCTACTCGATGCGATATTCCAAGGTCCAGAGGAGCCAAAACTGGCCGATGGCGGGAGGCTGACGCGGATCATGCCATTCCGCTATGCCGGGGTGCCCTTCTCCGTCACGTACAAAATCGATGTCAACGGCGATACCGAGCTATGGGCCATCAAGAGCGATGACGACCTGCTCGAAGTCCTCAAGACATCGGTGCTCGACGAGGCGGACAATCAGATAGCTCGTCACGCTGCGGACAATCCGAAAGCGTAGGAGGGGGCTGAAATGACAAACGAAGAGCGGGCAACGGGATTGGCGCTTGCCATATCAAAAGTCGAGACTATAATACCCCAAATAAAACTAATCCTCGCCTACGCCGACGAGATCAGGCGGGAGCAACGCAACCTGTTCCGAGATGTATTGAAGACGTGCCTTCGTGCTATGAAAGAGCGGCGCTTATACGGGTCTGAATGGGAACACGAATACGGCTCACTATGGGACTGCGAAGATAGGATGATCGAAGCCGCCATCGTGGGCACGAAAGGATCCTCCGATGGACAGTAAAGAGATACGCGAGGCGAGGGGGCTGCTCGTATGAGCAAATACAACCATAGTAAAATATCTATGATTTTATGCCGAAAGGTATAATCACTGTTGGATGGATCGAGTCGCAGTCTACCGCCTACGGCACTAGACTGACACTCGACCAAGCCGGGCCAAGGAGGTTTTATGAAAAAGATGCTTTATGTCGTTACTATGTATCGCTGGGGTGATCGGGAATGTCACTCGTATGTACTCGGCGTATATTCTACAAAGACCAAGGCAGAAAAAGCCGGTCAGAAAGAAAAAGAATATCGCGGAGGTACAAAGTACTACCCCGAATGTATAGAAGTTCCAATGGACGCCGAGTACGGATCAGGTTTCAAAACCATCATTGCTCTTGAGCATAACCCTTACATGACCCGGCATCCAACACAGAGTTCGACCTGACAATCAGTAGATTGCAGGTCAACTCAATGTTAGGCGTACGCTCTGCCGCGTTTCGCCTACGGCAAAAGCGCGGACAACGCGCGGGAGGAAATATGTTAAGGGCTTGTCCGAAGTGTGGTGAGACTTTAATTGAATTGGAAGAGTGGTCGTGTGGAGACGACCCGACTCCAGCTTATCGTTACCGATGCGCTAATTTAGACGCATGGGACGCATGGTGGGATACGCCGGAAGAGGCTGAGGCTGATTGGAATAAGACGCCTAACACAGATTTCAACCTGACTCAGCCTGCGGCTTTGCAGGTTAAATCAATGTTAGGCTGACAAACAACCAGATAAGCCAAATGCGCTTATCTGGATAATTTGCAAAGGAGGTTCTATATGAACTTTGAAGGGATTTCACAGGCTTGTATGTTGGTCTTCGACACTCTGCGTGATGACGAAGAATCGCAAGAAATTATCGATCTTATTGACACTGCGGAAGGCGACGATGCAATCAAAAGTGGGTTGCAAAAAGCAGTGTTACGGCTTGATGTTGTTAATCCGGCAGTGGCAAAAGAAGTCCGAGAAAAAGCGAAGGGCTTTGCATTTTAAGCCTAACAACTGCTTCAACCTGACAAGGAGGGACTATGACAAACGAAGAGCGGGCAGATGATTTACTTCATCACATCATACTGTCGTGGAATAACCACCACCATCAGCGCGAAGACACGGTAGCTATCATCCTCGCCCACGACGAGGCGATCAGGCGGGAGTGCGCGGATAACTGGGAACGCGAGTGGTGGGGCTTCCCGGCTATGTCGCTGGAAAAACTGAACGAACGTGCTAGCGATGAACAACGAGATGATATACGGGCATATCGCTCCGCCATCATGGGCACGAAAGGAGCTGACTATGGACGTTAAAACGATACGCAAGGCTTTCGAGATGAAATTAGCCTCCAATGGTTTTACAGCAGATTATGATGAGAAAATCGGCGGATATCAAACTCCTCGACTCAATCTATGGTTTGGTATATGGATGATGGCTTATAAAGCCGCCCTCTCCACCATCGACCACGAGGGCAAACCTGACCACTGGCCATCGTGGAAAGCCAAGGCCGAAGAGATGGAGCGAAATTGGCTTGGGGCTACCGAAACACATAACCAAGCTCGAAAGATGTACGACGAGCAGAACGCCCGCATGTGGGCCATGGCGCGACGACCGGAAGCGCCCGAGGGTTTTGTCCAGCGTATGCTCCACATGAGCCGCGAGGATCAGGATTATATCCTGTCCATGGGTATAGACAAGCACCTGGCAGACCCCGATGCGATCAGGCGTGAGTGCGCGGGCAGGGGTGAAAAGAAGTTCAGAGAGATGGTCGCAAGCCCAAACCAGCGCGACATACCAGTCTTCAAAATCTTTAGAGATAAGCAAGCCGCTGAATTATATGCCGCCATCCTCGGCGCCAAGCCAGTGCGGGAGGAAACCTGTTGGAAATGCGATGGGCGCGGAAAGTTGCGAAACAATACACATGGCCCCGATGGGTATAAGTTTGGGTTTATCTCATGCGATGAATGTGAAGGTAGTGGAACTATTGAAATATCTGGATTTCCATCCGAGCCAGCGCAGGACGATGGGAAGGCGGAGGCCGGGGAGAGCGATGAGAGCAAAGACGAACGGCTAGCCCTGAAGCAACAGCTAGGAGCTGGATGCCATGACGAATGCGGCGAACTGCCGGAGGAAGAGCTATGAGCTGGGGCGAGCGATCATGCGGGCAGGGCCGACCATGCGGCTACAACCCAACCATGTTGACGTGCAACGTCAACTGTCCTGGCTACAGATGGGATGGGTATACCATGCCGGATAGTGGTGAGGCTCCAGCCCTTACCAAGACGCAGTTGCGCCTCATGCGTGCCGCCTCCGTCAAGCGCCGGATAGAGGAGGCCAAGGAATGAGCGATAGTATGCCGACATTGGCAGAACTGGAAATGGCTTTTGATGGTTTATGCTCAGATTACACAAGGGCGGAAATAATGGAACGGGCTTATCTAGCCCTCAAGGCCCAGCGCGACGAGTTGCTTATAGCTATAAAAGCACTCCGCGGGGATAAGCCATGCGGGCACAACTACTGCTGCATCTGCCCGGATGAATTGGCCAAGGCAGCCATTGCTAACGCCGAGAGGGACAACCCGTGCCCGGAATAAACTGGGGTATCGCCAACGATACCCCGCAGCCGGTACTATCGCCCGGAGCCAATAAAAAAGAGCGCATGAAATCAGGCGACCCCGTGCCATCCCGTCCGGCGTGGCTATGCATCACCTCTCCAGAATATGCCGTAAGCCCCACGATAGGAAGGGATGAAGCCGTGGATCTTACCGTTGAAGAACTTGACGCCATCGAAGCGGAGCAGATTGAAAAAGACAAGGTGCGAGATGCTAAGGTCGAAGAGCGCAAGCTGGAAGCGGAGGCGGCCAGAGACAAGAAGAAAGCCATGGACGCGATGGAAAAGAAGGCGAGGGAAGAACGGGCCAAGGCGAACAAAGCAGTTGGCCATCATCGCGGCAAGCGTGAAGTGAAAATCGTCTACCACAACCGGCAGGAACGAGGTTTTGAATGAGCATCCGTCAAGCCCTGTTCGCCTACCTCGACGATCACCCGGCGGGCTTCATCTCCGGGTGGGAGCTTTTCCAGGACATGGCGAAGGCCACCGGGCGCAAGACGTATCCTGCCACCTTGCTAGGCTATTGTCACGACTACGCCACGCTGTCCGGGGCCGAATTCCGATGTATCGACAATCAGGAATCGCGGTACTATTATCATCCCGGCGCGAGCATAGCCGGGGCGATTGTGGATTGAAAGGGGAGAATATGAGTCTATCTCAGGATTACCTAGACGCAGTTGAAAGGCACATTAAAGAGCGCGAAGCATATTGTATTCAGTACGCGCTCGACCATCCAAAGATTGATATGCCGGGGCATATAATCACAGACGAAAAGATAAAGTTGATTGATAGAATATGCATGTGTGGGGGCATGGAAATAGATGGAGATGGGGATAGGGTATTTGTTCCAGACTATGAGCAGTGCGCACAGGAGATAGACGAATATCTTGATAACATGGGAATATAGATTGAACTATCCGGAGATTCCGGAGAGTTGAAGGGGGAGAACATGCGAAGAACAGCGTATTCAATATCACAGTTTCCGGTGTCGAAGATTAAGGTCGAGCCGAAATCATCCGTTGAGCGCTATGAAGAACTGGCAAATAATATTATAGCGTTTTCTAGAGACAAGGAAGCAGAAGGGATTGTATCGCCAGAATCAATCTTGCAAATGGATATTACATTATCGCTGTCAAGAAAAATATTAGAACTAGAAGCGAGAATAATCGAATTGGAGGCAAAGCAATCATGAAGCGCATTATCATCCCAGCGCGAGCATAGCCGGGGCGATTGTGGATTGAAAGGGGAGAACATGGCAACAAAGAAGGCGTATGACCTCGCGGTAGTAGTCGGGCACTATACCGACGGAACCGGAGCGGAGAAAAGCCGCTATCAGAATGTCGGCGTGGTACTTGTCAAGGATGACGGCGGGAAGTTTCATCCTCCTGGATCGCTCGTTCAACCCGGCGGGGATACCGTTCGACGGGAGCAAGGGGAATACGATCCTTGTCTCGATGTTTGAGCCGAAGGGCGACGGCCAGCAGGATACTCCGAGGACTGGCAAGGAAGAACCGCGCAGGCAGTCTCCCTACGCCCCGGACGGGAAGGCGAACCCGCAGCTCGACTATGATGGCGACACGATACCCTTCTAGCATCTCCCCCGCCGACCGATGCGCGACCGGCGGCGGGCACTTGTGGCGCGAGACGGACGAGGACTGGCGCGATGGCCGTCCCGTGCTTATAATCAAGTGCGATCAATGCGGGGAAGAGGACGTCGGCTATCTTGAGGACGTACTAGGGTGGGAAGTCCCTTGCACGGCATAGCCGATCTATGCTAGAATGTAACCGTCAACCGGCGGCAATCGGTAGACGACGCGCCCAGCAGGGAGCATAATCATAGAGTCGTTTACGAACCTATCGGGGGCCTGCTACCCTGAGAAGCCTTGCCGGGCGGGTTCGTAAACGACTTTTTTATTTGAAAGAGGTACACCATGGGAATGAACATCGCCAAGGGGAATATGTACGACTTCGTGACGCATACCTGGAACACGGTCAAAGGTGCCTGCCCTCACGATTGCTCATATTGCTACATGAAGAGATTCGGAAAGCAGAAGCCTGTACACTTCGACAAGCGCGAATTAAAGACCGACCTCGGCGAAGGCAATTTCATCTTTGTCGGGTCGTCGTGCGATATGTTCGCTGATGGAATCAAAAACGAATGGATCGTGGACACGCTTGAAAAATGCAACGCCTATTCTAACCGATACCTTTTCCAGAGCAAGCATCCTATGGGTATGGGGTGTTTTCTATACGATCATTACATTAATCCAGATAAGGTTGTCGTTTGTACCACTATCGAAACAAACAGATGGTATCCCGAGATAATGATGAATTCTCCACGTCCTGAAATACGGACACTCGGGATGAAAATGGATAAGTATCCCAAGTACGTCACCATCGAGCCGATCATGGATTTTGACCTTGAACCTATGGTCGAGCTGATAAGGCGGTGCGAGCCGGTCCAGGTCAACATCGGCGCGGACTCGGGGAACAACAGGCTCCCTGAACCATCGCTTGAGAAGATCATGGAGCTAGTCGAGGCGCTAAATCGGTTCACTGTCGTCGCCAAGAAGCGCAACCTGTCGCGGCTGGAAAGGGCATAGCCATGGGCAGGCCATTAAAAGACGGGCTGGACTACTTTCCGCTTGATACCAAAAACGACGACAAGCTAGACCTTATGGAAGCCAAGTATGGCATTGAAGGTTATGCCGTAATAATCAAGTTATGGTCTCATATTTATAAGGAGCTTGGCTATTACTATCCGTGGGGCGAACGCGAGCAACTGCTATTCTCCCACCGAATAAATGTTGACATTAACCGAGTAAATGCGATCATCGAGTACGCAATAAAGATAGCGATATTCGACAAGGACAAGGCGAAGCTCGGCGTCTTGACCTCGCGCGGGATACAAAAAAGGTATATTGAAGCATCAAAGCGTAGACATGAAATAACATTCTATTCCAACTTATTGCTAGTTAATGTCGACATTATCCCGGTTAATGTAAGCAATAAACCCCGTTGCTTGTCGTTTAATGTATACGCTGGTACACAAATAGAAATAGAAATAGAAATAGAAAATGAAATAGAAATTGAAACCAAAAAGAAAGAGAGAACAACACTACCCGCTGTCGCGGCTGGCGGAGAAAATATAAGCCAGTTCCCAATTGCAAAGCCTGTACAAATGAAAGCCGTAGCGGTTAAACCTCAAGCGACCCCGCTATACCACGCCATCAAAGACTCATTCCTATCCAAGACCCCGACCTTCTCGAACTACCCGAAAGAGGCGCAAGCCATCCACCGAATAGAGGCGTTCGCGGAAAGATGCGATCCTGATAACCAGGTCGATACCGCTCGGAAGCTGATAGAAAAGTATTATGCCCTGACCGAATCCCCGGACAAGTTTTGGCATAAACAGCCCTTCACGCCTTCGGGTATGTCCTCGCTGCTTGACCGCGTGGCAAGGGAGGTTGACATATCAAGGCAGCCGTCAAATGCTGAATACGAGGAAGCCATGGAGATACCATTTTGACGTTACAACAATTCATGACCAAGGTCGAAGCATACTACGGAGCGCAGTACTCCACCGGACAGAAGCCGTTCATTGTGACGTATTTGTCTGATCGATCAGAGCGGGCGCTTGACTACACCTTCGCAGAAACGCTCAAGTATTTTTCATCGCAGTACGGAAAGTGCCCGGACATATCCATTTTCGAGAAGTTACGCGGAGATATCCAGGACAGACTGGAACAGGAACCAGACCTGAGCATCAAAGAAATCACGGACACCGCCGGGAACGAATACATTGACGCAAGCGAGATTGCCGAAAACCTCGGATCGTGGCTTAAAGATCGGAACCGGATATGAAGTTCATGGGGCAGATAATCCTTGAAGGCGTTCCATGGTATGAAAAAATAATCAAAACAATCAGCAATCGCCGAACTTGCCAAGTCGCCCCGCCGCCATGGTACAAGGACAATCCGCTATTCAAGCCTATCAAGGACTGGACTGACGAGGAGCTCGCTGACGATCATGAAATCGTAAGGGCAAAGATTGCCGCTGATAATGTCAAGTTCTATCAGGTGTATGATGATTGAGCCTTGCAAACAACCCCGGATCGTTGTAGTATAAGCGTATGGCAACACGCAAAGCGAAGATAGAGAAAACGGCTCCGGCTAAACATCCCGGCGGAAGGCCGTCAAAATACAAGCCTGAATATTGCATGGTGGCCGAAGCATATTCGCGCCTTGGTTGGACTGATGCTCAAATGGCCGAAAAAATAGGCGTTTCAGAGGCTACGATTACCAACTGGAAAAAGGACTACCCCGAGTTTTTAGCGTCCCTAAAGGCCGGGAAGGAAGAGCCGGACGATACCGTAGAGCGATCCTTGTACGAGCGGGCTACCGGATACATCAATAAGAATGCGGTAAAGATATTCATGCCTGCCAATGCTGAAGAGCCGGTCTATGCGCCGTATGAAGAGCATGTTGCCCCGGACGTGACCGCGCAGATATTCTGGTTAAAGAATAGAAGGCCGGATAGGTGGCGCGAGAAGTCAGAGATAGCCATGACCGTCAATCCCGACGATCCATCGATGATGACTTCCGAACAGCGCAAGGCTCGTATCGCGGAATTGACTCAAGAGAAAAAGGATTGACCGCATCGCAAGAGATCGAGCTTATCAGGTTGCTCGAACTTGATGATCGCGAGCGCGTGTCTCCGAAGCTCGAAGCATTCCGCGCTCCCGCGCGTATCAAAGGCTGCCGAGGCGGACGAGGAGCAGGCGCAAAGTCATGGTCAATCATATCGCTAGCAGTCCAGCGTGCGCATCGAGAGCGGACGCAGATTGTCTTTTTGCGTGAGGTACAGCTTACCCTTGAAGAGTCAGTTTGGAAGCTGGTACGCGATACCATCGAGCGACTGCGGTATTCAGGATGGGTAGTCACGAAAGAATATATCGACTGCCCGCGCACGGGTAGCCATATCATTTTTAGGGGGCTTTCAGACCTTCGCGCCGATCAAATAAAATCGCTTGAGGATTTCGATATAGCCATCATCGAGGAAGCTCAAAGCGTTTCTTCTCACTCGCTTGATATCCTATTCCCGACCATCAGAAAGCCCGGCAGCGAGATATGGTTTGGCATGAATCCCGATGAAGAGATTGACCCCATTGTGGCCAGAACATGGGGAAGCCAGCGCGACGACATGATATTGCTCGACCTCTTGCCCGGTCCGGTTGATAATCCATGGTGGACCGCCGAGCTGCAAAAAGAGATGGACGAGGATTTCAAGCGCGATCCCGATTTAGCGGAGCACGTCTGGAACGGAGCGCCTCGTATGCAGGGCGAGCGGTCCGTTATGACACGGGGAGCAATCCGCGCGGCCATGGATCGCAAAACAGAAACAGACCCCGAAGCGGATATCGAACTAGGCATAGACGTTGCCCGATTCGGCGATGATCGCTCGGTGATATTCAAGCGCCAGGGTATGAAAGTAATAGACCATCGCGTATTCACAAAACTGGATACTCAAGAGCTGTCGCGGGTAGCATGGGATATGGCCGGGCGCAATCTACGGGTAAAGATAAAAGTTGATGACACTGGCGTAGGCGGAGGCGTGACCGACAAGCTCCGCGACATGGGCGCGCAAGTGATACCTGTCAACAATGGCGGAGCGCCGGGGAACAAGAAGCTATATACCTCAAGCGCCGATGAGCAATGGTTCGAGTTCCCAATTGACCTGGCGGATATTCCCGATGTTCCCGAACTTATGGCGGAATTATCAGCGCGAAAGTACCGCTATACCCGCGACGACCGAAAACAGATCGAGAGCAAGGCCGAGTTCAAGAAGCGCTATGGCCGGTCTCCCGACCTTGCGGACGCGCTATTGCTATGCTATTTTAACCCGCAAGTCCTCAAGTGGGGGCCGGTGTGATTGACGGATTGTGCAATATGCGCTTGACGCCATTTATATATTGCATTATAATACTAGTATCTTGATTATAAGGGGTACGAAATGGCAAAGAACAGCATGGATTTAGAGGGCAAGAAAGTGCTAATCAGCACCGTGACCAAGTTCTACACGGGCGAAGTCGTCGAGGAAACGAGCAAGTTCCTGAAGCTCAACAAGGCCGCATGGATCGCGGATACCGGACGTTTTTCAGAAGCGCTAGAAAAAAGCGTGTTCTCCGAAGTAGAACCCTATCCTCGTCCGGTAATCGTCATGAAGGCGGCTATCGTCGATATCACCGAAATCGAGATACTACCGCGCGAGGTAAAATAATGACCGCCGGAATGGCGATGCGTGCGTCGCGGTCGTGGTCGCGGTCGTGGTCGCGGTCGTGGTCGTGGTCGTGGTCGCGGTCGGGGTCGGGGTCGGGGTCGTGGTCGTGGTCGCGGTCGGGGTCGGGGTCGCGGTCGTGGTCGCGGGCGCGGTCGCGGTCGCGGTCGTGGTCGCGGTCGGGGTAATCTAGTAATCAAGGCTCCGAAAGGGGCCTTTTATATTTAGCACATTGACGTATTTGCCTTTAGGTGCTATGTTCAGGACTAAAGGCGGTACCATGCAGATAAGATCGCCGTTTGTAAGCAATAAAAAAGCATTAAGCGAGATGACGCATTCTCTGTTTAGCCAATTCATAGGCGCATTTTCTAATCGTACCAAGCGCGATTACTCCGCCATGCTCACCGACCCGACTAGCTCCAGCCTTATCATGGCCGTCTTGCTTTGGATAACCCGCCGATGGCCCGAAGCTCCGCTCTACCTGGAGAACGGCAAAGGCGATGCGATCTATGAGCACCCCATGCTCAAGCTACTCAACCGCCCTAACCCCAACTACTCCGGAACCGTGCTATGGTTCGGCGCTATCCTTTCGCTCGTATGGGACGGCAACGGGTATATTATCAAAGTACGCAACAAGCGCACGCTTGCCCCTATACAGTTTTGGTACGTCCCGCACTTCATGGTCGAGCCGATGGTCAATTCAGGGTCAACCGCGTTTATCGACTACTACCAGTACGCGCCCGGCAACGGCCCTATCGTCAAGCTCGATCCGTCCGACGTGGTACATCTTCGCTATGGCATCGACCCGTATAACCAGCGCAAAGGTATGTCACCGCTTCGATCAATCGCCCGCGGTGCAGTGACCGACGAGGAGGCCGACAACTTCGCGGCTTCGATGCTCCACAATATGGGCGTGCCCGGATTGCTCGTTACCCCGGATTATGCGGGCATGGGCGGGACGCAAATGCAGACGGGAGACCCTACCGAGCTTAAGAAGTATATCAAAGAGCATCTAACCGGCGACAATCGCGGCGAAGCGATGGTATTCTCAGGCCCGACTAAGCTCCAGCAATTCGGCTTCGATCCTAAATCCATGGATTTGTCCACGTTGCGAGGAATCCCCGAAGAGCGCGTATCAGCCGTTACCGGCATCCCCGCCGCCGTGGTTGGATTCGGATCAGGATTGGCACAGACCAAAGTTGGAGCGACTATGAAGGAGTTGCGGGAGATGGCCTACGAGGACGGCATCATTCCGATTCAGCGCCTTGTCGGCCCGGAACTTGAGACGCAATTACTCGACGACTTTGAACCTAATCCCGATGAGTGGACGGTTAAGTACGATTTGTCCGTAGTCCGGGTTTTGCAGGATGACCAGGACGCGCTTTACAAGCGAACCATCGACGCTTTCAACGGCGGGCTTATTTCCAGGGCGCAGGGCAAGCAGGCGCTCGGATTCGACACGTTGCCAACCGATGAGATTAGGCGCGTACCGTTCTCGACTACGGAAGTCAACGAGGGCGAGGCGTTGCCGGTTGAATTGCCAGTTACGATATCAGCGGCTACGACAGTACCGGCCAAGGGGCTCAATGCTGAAACGAAGGGCCGCAACCATATCCGCGAGCGTGCATTCAACGCCCTGCAGAAAAAGTATGAGGAGCGCCATCGCGCCGTCTACGCTTCGGAATTAGCCGATGGATTCGCCACGATTGCGGATAAGGTCGTCAAAGCCTATGAACAATACGTCGACAATACCAACCTTCGGGCACGGGAAGCCGGGGAAACCAAGGCCGATCCGATTGACCCTACTTCACCCGATGGCATAGGAGCGTCAGTCGAAGCCGGGCAGATAGTATCCGCCGCTTCAACAACTCCGCTTATCGATGACCTCTCATGGAAAGCACATTATATCGCCGTAGCCAAATCGACATTGGAAAACATGAACGGGATATTCGGCATTGCGCTTGATCTTCCCGACCAGGTACAGCGGGAAATCCTATCAAGGGGCGGGAAGCATATCGCCCTTGTCGACGTTAGCCGACAGACACAAGACGCCGTATTCAAAGCGCTCACCGAAGGCCGAAGCGCTGGACTAGGCCCGCGTGAGATTGCTCGCGCTATCCGGTCCGAGGTTGAAGGCAAGGCCATGTATCCGGGAGTTTACAAAGAGGCGTATGACCGTGCTATAATCCGGGGTTGGAGCGCAGACAAAGCGGCTGGAGCTGGAGATAAGGCGGCAAGGCAATACCGGGCCGAGGTAATCGCCAGGACGGAAACGAAGTACGCGCAGAATGTATCGACCATAGAGACGGCGCGCGGTTCGGGAACGTTCAACGCGATGCTCGTATTCGATTCGCAAAAGGGATCATTTGACGAGGAATGCGACGAGATAAATGGGCAGACCATGACGATAGACGAGGCCGACGCGCATAACGACGACCATCCGAACGGGACGCGATCTTTCAGTCCTACGATAATTTAGGAGGCGCTACAAATGGCGCATGAACTGAAACAGGTACATCTCAAAGAGATGGCGCTAACCGAAACCGGAACGGTCAAGGCCGTATTCGCAACTCTCGGCGTCGTTGACCATGACGGCGATATCATCATGCCCGGCTCCATAGTCAACGGCCAGAAGGTCAGGCTCTCGGCATATAATCACAAGAGCTGGGGCGATGCCATGCCTGTTGGCAAGGGCATGATATCGGAGATAGGCAATGAGCTTATCTTTGACGGCCAATTCTTCATGGACATACAGGCCGCCGCCGATACCTACAAGACCGTGAAGAACCTTGATGACCTAGGCGAATGGTCGTTCGGATTTGACGTGATAGAAAAAGAATATTCGATAGATCCTACAAACGGGATAGAGAATAGGCGAATCAAGAAGATGTCGGTTTACGAGGTCAGCCCTGTATTACTAGGGGCAGGCATCGCTACCCGAACCCTCGATATGAAAGCCATCGGCGCGGAATCGACGACCTATCAGGAGCACGCAGAGACGCTTCTGGCGGCAATTGGCGATTTCGTCAAGCGGTCACAAAGCATCGCAGACCTACGGGCGGGAAAGGGCAAGGAACCGGCGAGCGCAAAGAACCGCGACGGACTCAAGTCAATCGCATCGGAATTGGTCAAGGCGGCGAGCGAGCTGAAACGCATAGCCGAAACCGACATCGAGGCGGACGCGCTGAAGTTGCGGAAAGAGGCTGCGGCCATCATGTCGCAGATCGAAGCGAATGAAATCATGAGGAGTGCATAGCATGGCTATCAAGCAGGATCTGGTACAGAAGCGCAATGAGTTGGAAGCGCTCAACGTCAAGCTCAAGAAAGTACGCGAAGAGTGTCTCGTCGAAGGTGGCGATTTCGACCTGATGAAATCCACCGGACTCGACGGCGACCTCCAGAAGCGCGTCAACGATATGCGCACCATGAAAACCAAGCAGGACGCGCTCGGCGCTGAAGTCGACGGCCTCGTCGAAGCGCTCAAGGCGTTCGACCCCCAGACCGAGCCCGCCCTCGAACCCGTCGGCATGGCTCACGGCAATCCGCAGGCGAAGAGCATCAAGAGCCTCGGCGAGATGTTCGTGGACTCGAAGGAGTTCAAGGCGTTCGCTGCCGAGGGCGGCAACGCCCATAATATCAAGATGAATTTCGGCGAGCATGACCTCAAGACGCTGATGACGACCGCCGCCGGATTCGCGCCTCCCGTCGTCCGCACGGGCGAAGTCGAAGGCTATCCCGTCGAAAGCATCGGCCTGTTCGACCTCATCCCCAAAGGCATGACCAGCCAGGCCGCGTATACGTTTATGCGCCAGAATCTCCGCACGCAGGCCGCCGCCGAGAAGGCCGAAACCGCCGCCTACGCCGAGAGCGCTTTCACTTGGGAGCAGGTATCGCAGACCGTCGAGGACATCGGCCACTGGATACCGATCACCGGCGCGCAGCTTGAAGACGTTCCCCAGATACGCGGCATCGTGGATACCGACCTCCGCGACGGCCTCCGCGAGCGCCTCGACTACCAGCTCTATAACGGCTCCGGCTCTACCCCGTCGCTTCAGGGCCTCCTCGCCCTTACCGGTATCGGTACCGAGGACGCGGCTGCAATCCCGACCATGGACGCGTTCTACAAGGCCATCGTCAACGTGCAGAAAAACGGATTCGCACAGCCGAACATCGCCTTCTGCAACGGCACCGATTGGTCAACCGTCCAGCTCATGAAGACGGACGACGGCCAGTATATCTGGGGCCATCCCGCCGATGTCGGGCCCATGCGCGTATGGGGCGTCCGCCTTGTCTCCACGTTCCGCGTGGCGCAAGGTACCGCTGGCGTGGGTGACTTCTCCAAAATGCTCTATGCCGAGCGCAAGGGCATCACGGTAGAGATCACCGACAGCCATGACACCTATTTCATCTATGGCAAGTACGCCATCCGCGCCAACACTCGCGGCGTGTTTGTCTGGAAGCGCCCCTCGGCTTTCTGCAAGATAACGAACGTCCATTGATTCGTAACCGGGGGCTTATGTCCCCGGTATTTCTAGCGCATGGTTTTCTCAAAGAGAAGACACAACAAGGAGTTCAACCATGGGTATTCCCGCTTATGTTCAGGGCATGAAAGCGTTCGGCTATAAGTCGGTCGCGTTCGGTACTATCATCCAGCAGAACGTTCCGCCTATGACCGGATGCCGTACCGCGCTCTTGCGCGCCAAATATACGGCCGCTGGTACGGCTCATACGCTCTCGATCCTTTACCCAGCGACCTCCAACGGGGGCCACGCTCCCGCCGCCGCTACGTTGCTCGGCTCGAAGAACACCGCGTCCGCGCTCGCCGCGTCCGGTCAGGCTGTCATCAACGTGACGAACGCCCCGACCGATCCCGCCGGAAACGCCGCCGCGTCTGGCGATATCATCGCGTACCAGTGCACGGATGGAACCTGGGAGTTCAACGTCGTGGATTCGATAGCCGTAAAGGCGATCACGGTCACGACCAACCTCGCCAAGTCTGTGGCGGCTCTTGCCAAGGTACGCATCATCGGCATCCTGGCCGACGGTTTCAACATGCAGGAGCCTTGCGGAGCCAGCGCGACCACGACCATCGAAGGAGAGCCCGCGCTCATAACGCCCGACTTTGACGAGCCTTGCGTCATCCAGTCGAACAACGCGACAGCCACGGGTTTCTTCCTGTCCGCCCTGTTCGCCTACATAAACAAATAACCATCGGGCGGGGCATTGCTGCCCCGCCTCTTTGAAAGGGGAAATCATGGTGCGAGAATTGAAGCATACCGATGAAGAGATTAAGGCATTCCGCGTAAGCATGGGCTTGCCCGCCGTTGAGGACGGGGTGCAAGATTTCCCGCGCGTTGGAAATTCGGAAGATCCGAAAGAGAAGCGCGCCTACAAGAAGCGCACGCCGGAAGAGAATAAATAACCATGGCCACTATTACCTATAACCGAAATGGCGCAACCGGGGGCGCTGTACCTGTAGACGCGACCGCATATACCGTAGGCGCGACGGTAGCGGTTAGGGGTAATACTGGCGCGCTCAATTATGCCGGATATAATTTTGACGGGTGGAACACCTCTGCCAATGGTACTGGAACTGCATATGAGCCTGGTGATACATTCGCCATAGCGGCAGACACTACCATCTATGCAATATGGGCAAGCGCGACATCGTTAATAACACCGGCAACAGTACGAGAGCATCTAGCTACCTCGCTTTCCGATATTGCAATTCAACGAATAATAGATTCAGAAGAGGAAGAGATAATATCACGCTTTGGTCCACACGCTTCGCAGGTCGAAGAGTTTGAGCAAGAGGTCCCGGGAACGTTGCTTTTCCCGAAGCGCTCAATCCTCACGGTCACAAGCGTAGTCGAAACGATCCTATGGCCGGATACATTTATCGGCGGATATGGCCAGTCCACGACCACGCTAGACGCTACCGATTATGAGATCGTATCGGGAGCGAAAGAACTGCGCCGTCTGTCCACGGGTACGCACCCGCGCGAAGACTGGGGCCATCGTGTCACGCTTACCTATGCGCCAGTATCAGAAAATGCCAAGCGCGTCATGGCGCTAATCAATCTCTGCAAGCTGGCAATCAATACCAATATCGGAATGAAGTCAGAAAGCGTTGGCGGTGGTGAATACAGCTATACCATGGGCGACGTATCCGTAGAGCGAGAAAAGATATTCGCCACGCTCTCGAGCAATCAGCGGGGGTATGCGTAATGCCCGTCGAGATGCAATGGCACGGCAAGGAAGCCATGGCCAAAGTCGAGCACGCATTACAGATGGCTATCGACAAGACGACGAGCGACGGAGCCATTGAGGCAAAAGGCCTAGTACATCTAGATACCACGACCCTACAAGGATCGATATGGCCAGAGGGATCGAAGAAAAACAAGGACGGCCAAATGGAAGGCGCATACGGAGCGCACACGGCCAACAACCCCGAAAGCAACGTAGACGTTATGAGCTACGCAATATGGCAAGAGTTCTTGCCCGGTGAAGCGCTTCCCGATCCTCCTGGCGGGATAAGAACACGGGCAGGCGGTAAGCCGTATCTACGGCCGACAATTCCAAAGGCTCAAAAAGAACTCCCGATAAACATAGCGAATGAATACAAGAAGGTGGAATAAATGAAAATTGAAGTGCAGTTAGAAATAACCTGTATGAGCATGCCAGAACAGTATGATGCATACATAAATGGCAACAAAGCTGGATACTTAAGGCTCAGACATGGGATATTCACAGTAAATTATATAGACGAAGAAGGCGAAGAGATATTGATGATAAAGCCGCAAGGGGATGGAGACTTTACCGACAAAGAACGGCCATACTACTTGCGCATAGCGAAAGAAGCAATAATAAGAGAGTATAAAAAGCATGAGCATAGCTAAATGGTTCACCACAGAAATATATATCCAGAATATGACTACCGCATTTGGCGGGGCGGCTACCTATACAAGCGTGTCCGGTTATAACATGGGGTATATCCGCGTACTGTCACAACGTGAGCGCGCTTCAATCGACAAGCCTACGCTATTCTCGACTCATCGCGTTGCCATGACGAAAGATATCACGCCGGTCTATGGCCAATTCCTGTTGATAGGTTCGACGCGCTATAAGGTAAAAGGCGTTAATCCGCAAGCCTTGTCGTCGTTTAGCTCGATGGCTACCGATCTTCAAACGGTCGATTGTGAGATAGTCTTATGAGCATCGAGACAGCATTAGGCGCAATCGTAACGCCGATACTTGCAACCTTGACGCCGGTACCTCCGATATACTGGGGCCGCGTACCTTCAGGTATCGACGAGTATGTCGTATTGTCTGGCGTGTCCGAATCGGCCAATATCCTAGACGATTATATCTCGGCGAATAAACAATTCACCATCGTGACACGTTCGGGCATGGATCGGGCGCGCGCGATAGCCGACGCGATAGCCACTGGTATTCAACGCCTAAAGGGTATATATTCTGGGATGAAGATACATTGTATCGGATACGTGAGATCAGTGGAGTTACCAGATTCAACAACCGGCGAGGATATAATCGCGTCGGAGTACATAGTCAATTACGAGGGAGGCATATAACATGGCAGCTTTTCAGAGTACAGTTCAGGAATTGGCAGCCCGGCTCAAGGGTTCGGGAGTATTGGAAATCGCGGCCTATGACGCCGGATCGGTAGCAGCTCTCGCGGCCAGCACGGCGGCTTCAGATTCGGTGTCGTGGAAGAACGTAGGCTCTATCGAGGGCTTGAAGATCAAAGAAAATATCGCGGCGACCCAGCTCAAGGGCGATAACGCGCTAGAGGAAAAGTACGCGAGCGATCAGACCATATCGCTTTCGTTCAATCAGCGCGAGGCCGCCAGCGAGGACGTGCGCGCAATACTTCGCGGATCGTTCGACGTGTCCGGTACGCCGGTAGCGGCGGCGATCGTAAACAACCACAGCTACGTAATAAGCTCGGGCGGATGGAACTATAACAAGTTCATTCCGTTTGATTACCAGAACGGAGACAAGTCGAAGATAACCCCGGGTTCGGTAACCCTCGGAGTAGACGGTGCCATCGTACTCGATACGGATTTCGTGATCGTCGAGCGCGAAGCAGGATCAGGTATCTGGGGCATCGTCATAATCGATTCGCTCACCGTCACGACCGAGGCGCAGTCCGTTACAATCGTATTCGACTACACGCCGAACGCCAGCCAGACTATCTATTCGGGCGGAAAGACCACAATCCCGTATTTCATGGCGCGCATCACGAACACCGACGAGAACGGCAAGCTCGTACGCTTCTGGCTGTACAAATGCTCTATAGATGGCGGATACGATCTGTCGTTCAAAAAGGACGACGACGCGGATCCCATCGTGCCCAACGCCGTTGCCGTGACCGGAATTCTCGATACGTCCGTCGCCACGCTCGGCAAGCAGCTGTGGAAATGGTACCAGGAGCGGGGCATCCTGTAATGGCCGAGATAATCGACCTCGATGTTTTCGTACCCGAGGCGCGGTCGGTAAAATTCACGGACCGCGCCGGAAAGAAACATTTATTCGACGTGACGTTCATGTCGTTCCGTTCGAGCGTGTTCATGATGGCGCACATGGACGAGTTCCAGAAGCTCACGAGTTCCAAGCCGGAGGACATAAACGAGAATGACTTCCGGCTTATCCTTAGCGTTATCGAGGATATAGGCAAGCAGACAGACAAGGAATTGACGGTAGATTTTCTCTATGACAATCTGTCCATTATCCAAGGCGTCAAGTTGCTTGAGGTCGCCATGGCACCGATCATTTCATTCGTCAATTCAAACCCTCAAGACGGGGTGGCGGCAGCGGAGGAAGCGGGCAAATAAGAACTGGCGCTATCATATCCGACCTGTGCGAGTGGCACGGGTGGACGATAGAGTACGTGCTTGCCGCCCCGTTCACCTGGATGATGACAGCCTATGACTATGGATGTGAGAAGCACTATGGCCGCCCGGTACCGAGCCGAGCATCGATGAGCAGGGAGGATATCGACACCATGAAAAGCCGGATAGCCTCTGCCGAAGCGCGCATCGGGGATAAGAATTAAATGATTACCCTCGGCGACATGGTTGTAAAGATAGTTGGAGATACTTCCGGGCTATCCAATTCATTAACAGATTCTCAAAAAAAGATGATGGCGTTCAGCGTGAACGTCGCGGCTATTACTGCGGCGATTGTTCAGATGGGCAAGCAACTCGCCAAGGCTACGAAAGAATATGCCGACTATGGATCGGTGATTGACGACGCATCGAAGCGCACCGGATTATCAACCGACGCGATACAGGAATGGAAGTACATAGCCGAGCAAGCCGGGACTACCCTTGAAGCGGTAACCGGCTCAGTAGGAATGATGACTCGAGGGCTTGAGACGAACAAACAAGCCTTTGCTGATTTGGGCATCGAGACAAAGAACGCCGATGGATCGTTCAAGTCTACAACTGAAATATTCAACGACACGGTTTTAACCCTCTCGCGCATGAAAGACGAAACTGCCCGTGATGCGGCGGCGTTCAAGCTTCTCGGTCGATCCGCTCAGAGCCTCATACCTATACTCAAGGATGGCGAGGCAGGTATCAATGCAATGCGGGAAGAGGCTCGCGGGCTTGGTATAATAATTGACAAAGAAACGATAACGAAAGCTGATGCTCTCGGCGATGCGATGCTTGCATTGAATACATCAATGAAGGCCGCAAAGGTCGTAATCATAAATGATTTCGCTCCGGCTATAATGGATTTGGCTTTACAGTTCAAGGCTATCATTGACAAGACCGTTTCATATCGGCAGGAACTAGACGCATACAGGGCCGCTGTCGGCGGTTCCAAAATGACTCAGGAGCAGTTGACTACCGCAATCCGTGGAACAGCCGCAGAGACTGCTAGGTTGCAGGGATTGGTTGCAAGCCTTGAGCCTGGATACGAAGCGCAAAGAACTGAACTAGAAATACAGATTGTCGCCAGCAAGGCTCTTGAGCAGTCGCTACGTGCTCAGGCAATAGCCATGGCGTCTGCATCGGAGGCGAACAAACTCGGTACGCAGGCAGCCAAAGACAAGGCCGCCTCTGATGCCAAGGCCGCCGCAGCCGCCAAGATATCCGCAGACGCTGCCACTGCCGCAGCTGAAAAAAGAAAGAAAGAGCTGCAAGAACTCTCCGATGCCGAGCTTGCCGCCAACCTTGAATGGGTAAACATCCAGCAGCAGAATACCGACGTGGCAAATTGGAGCGCGAATTATCTGATTGCGAAAGAAAAAGAAAAGACCGATGCACTGATACTTGAGGCTCAGAGATATGCGGAATCATACATACCGCTGATGAACAATGTCCGCGACGTAACCCGTTCCATATTTTCCCAACTCGGGACAGATATGGCGACGCAAGAACTGAGCTGGAAATCACTCGGGACAGCGGCAATCAATTCAATCGGCGCGATAGTATCGGCGATGGGAGACCAGCTGGCTGCGAAGGCAGCGGCGAGACTTGTCGAAGCATTCGCGGACTTGGCGTCAATAAAATATGCTCTACTTGCACCCGGAGAGTTCGCAAGCGCCGGATTGTTGGCCGGAGGGGCGGCTGCCGCATGGACAGCAGGTGCGGCGTTGTCCGCTGTCAAATTGGCGACAGGTGGCCTCGCATCTTCTCCGACCCTGGCCATGATCGGAGACAACTCCCGATACCCAGAAGTGGTCGCTCCATTGTCGCCCGACGTATTCGCTGGCATTGCAAACGGAATCCTAGGAGCGCTCGCTTCACGGTCACGTCCGGCAGGGGTCAACGAATCAAACGCCATGGCGGCGCGTTCGTCATCGATAAACAATTCCAGCGCGGTAAATCTGAATGTCGGCACATTGATTGCCGATGACGCCGGGATGCGTACCCTTGAGCGGACGTTGCGACGATTCGGGCTACAGGAAGATGTGAGGGTGGGCGCATGAGTATCGGCGATATATCAATAGGATTGCTCGGGGCCGAGTCCGCCATATCGCGCGCGGGGATGCGGTTCAGTTACGCTGATTCTGAAATCACGAATGAACAGCGGACGGCGGACGGTACTCTCGTCTCCGATCTGCGAGCGGTGAAGCGCCATTTTGAAATGTCATTCGATCCGATGACGACGGGAACGAATCTCGATATCATCCTTGCGCTCTATGATCTCCACGCCGAACTATCATTGATCGTTGACAATGAGACTGGGGCAGACTCGACCTATACCGTCGTCATGCGCCCGCTGTCGGTAGCCCGCGAGATGATCCGTGATATCTGGCTATGGTCAGGGGCAAAAATAATTTTGGATGAAGTATGATAGCGACAAGCGCCGAGTACAAAGTCAGCATCGCCAAGCGGACGAAGCGCCAGACATACGCGAAGATCGAAGTCAACTATACTGATCCGTTTGTAGATCAATCTATCACCGTAGCGGTATCGTCGGAAGGTCCAGCGTCCTACAAAGGCCAGGTCGCGGACGGTATCTATGATCCATCCCACAACTGGTTTCCGCTTGATGGATCAGCCGTGCTCGATGGTACGTTCGTGCTCATGCCTCCGACTGCCGATCTGATATCCGCCCTGTCAATGCAGGTTGGATGGTGGTCGGGCGAATCATCGGGCGCGGGCGGTACGTTCGCCGCTCCGCAGACACTGACCGTCACATTTGTAGCGCGGACAATCGAGAGCCTTCTCGTCGCATCCGATTCGATCAAGCTCGAATACCCGGTTGACTTCACGATAAAAATATACGACGCTGCCGACACGTTGCTGCATACCGAGACGGTGATGGGCAACACGCTCGTCTATTGGACGGCCGCGATTGTTGCCGTTCCCCTGGCGGTCAAGCAGGTGTTGTCGATAACCAAATGGTCTCACGTCGGGCGATGCGCGAAGGTGTACGAGTTCTTCACGTCGCTCCAGCGCACGTATCTATCCGACGAGATATTCAACCTAGAATTGCTCGAGGAGCGCGAATCCGATACCGCCAGCATACCTGTTGGCAATATCTCGTCAAACCAACTCACGTTCAAGCTGTACAACAAGGCGCGACAATTCGATTATGGGTCAGGCTCGGCAATCGCCAACCTCATCAAGCCGATGCGGAAGATCGTCCCGTATATCGGGGCGGCTGGAGTTGCCGGTGCTACGGAATGGATTCCGCTCGGCCAGTTCTGGACGCAGGAATGGGACGTACCTGACGATGATATATACGCCAGCTCTGTAGCCTATGATCTGCTGTCGCTCATGGCGAAGACTTCCTATACTCCCGGATTCCTCGTCAACAAGACGCTCTATGATATCATCGAGTCGGTATGTCAGAATTTCGGGTTGCTCGCTGGGACATATTACATCGATCCCGATTTAGACGTTGATATTATCCCATACGTCAGCATAGACAAAGTGAGTCACCGCGAAGCGTTGCGTCTGGCTACCGAAGCCGGGAGCGCGTCGGTATTCGTCAACCGGCTCGGCGTGCTCCATGTCGAAGGGCCGAACTATCTGCGCGATAATTCGGCGGTGTCGCAACGGACAATTACGTCGAGCGAGTATTTCACGCGTAAGAATCCGTCCAGATATTCGACGGTCAACAATGTCGTGCAGGTCAAGACGCAGCCGCTCGTACCTGACGCGGCGACAAGCAAGGTCTATGAAGATGATGCCCTTGTAATTCCAGCCGGGCAGACGGTAGTCATACACGCGGTATATTCCGATAGCCCTTGCATCAATGCTGTCGCTTCCATCATCGCAGGGCCAGGCGGCGTATCGATAACGGCGACGACGTACTATAGCTGGGGCGCGGATATCTCTGTCACGAATGCCAACGCCATCGACAACACAATCGAGATCAACGTCAATGCCAACGTGCTCCGCGTCTCTGGATCGCAGACTATCGAAGTTAGAGACGAAGCGTCTATCGTCGAATATGGAGCCAAGTATTTCATCTTCCCCGACAATCCATTGATTCAGGATGCACAGGTAGCGCTCAAGATTGCCAATCAAGTGTTGTCAATCTATTCCAACGCCCGGCGCGATCTATCGCAGGAATGGCGCGGAGATCCGGCACTTGAATTGTCCGACAGGATCACGACAGACGCAAGCCGGACAGTAACGGATTATTTCTGGCTGATTAGACAAACGCTGTCATGGGATGGTACATTCAGGGCGTCGCACGATGGAGCACTTGTACCGCTCGAATATATATTGAGTACAGAGGCGGGCGATCTTATCGAGACTGAAGACTCATACTTGCTGGAAACGGAGTAGAACATGGCACAGCCTACCAAAAAGATAAGCTCACTGACCGAAGCCACGGCATCGGCGTCGGCTGATTCAATCCCGATAGTTCAGGGCGGAGTCACGAAACGCATACACCCGGGCTCGGGTGGCGGACTCGACGCGGCATTACTGGGCGGGCAATCTCTGGCACAAGTAGCGCCCGTAGGCGCAGGGATGGAATGGTACGCGGCTACGCCTCCTTCCGGTTGGCTTTTACTAAATGGGCAAGCGGTAAGCCGAACTACATATGCCAACTTGTTCGCAGTTATTGGAACTACATGGGGGGTAGGCAATGGCACTACCACATTCAATGTACCCGACAGACGCGAGTCCAGCGGATATGGAGCCGGAACCTATAGCGCCGTAACGGGTACTACTCACGGTGCTATCACAGCTCACGACGCTCTGGCGCTTGGGGCGTTCGCGGATGACCGGGGGCAGGGGTGCAAGTACCCGTATTACGGCGGCGCAGCCGGATACACTTTGCCCGGTTTTACCGCCGCGTCTATGACAAATGCAAACGTTAATCTCACGTCTTATACTGACAACGCAGTTACCGACGGAACCAACGGCACCCCCCGCACCGGCACAACGACTCGCGGCAAGATCATAGGCGTAAATTACATCATCAAGTATTAGGAGCGCAACACATGGCATGGACTACACCGAAGATAGACAGCGCTGCGGCGGACGGGCTTGATTACGTCCACCTGAACAAGATCGAAGAGAACCTCAAATTCCTCGCCGGTGGCAACGACACCATCGCGCAATCGACCAATGCGGCTACGGC
>Ga0307377_10001455_pt1 | contig 29895 bp, 42 predicted proteins | sample TR3MG_FD_202535 | JGI IMG/M metagenome (GOLD analysis project Ga0307377, IMG submission 202535) | Soil microbial communities from Risofladan, Vaasa, Finland - TR-3 | ecosystem: Environmental > Terrestrial > Soil > Coastal area > Acid sulfate soil | place: Finland: Risofladan, Vaasa | collected... | reverse complement strand
CGCCCTCGCCCTTCGTGCTCGCCGTAAAGATGACTTTCCCGTCCGCGTACTGCACCTTCTCCATTACGCCGCCTCCTTCGCATTGTGTGCGCCGGCCGCCGGCCGTCGGGCGACGAACCAGGGCCACCTGTATTGCCTGTAGAATGGCTCCGCTTCGAGCCGCTGTCGAAAGTCCTCCGAACATATCTCGAACCCCGCCTCCTCGACCCTCCCGAGCCACCAGGGAATATTCTTCAAAGTGAGATGCGTCCTGTCCGTGTGGGCCCCCGGCGTATCGTCGAGCGCGAGAAACGCGACGAAGAACCCGCCGGGCCGGAGAGCCCGGAATATCGCCGCCAGGTGCGCCGGCACGTCCGCGGTCGCCACGTGCTCGAGCGTCTGCGACGAGTGGACCACGTCGAACGCCGCTGCCGGGAGTTTCCCGTCCTCGGGCTTCCCGCGCCGGAGCCTCCAATCGAGCCCCTCAACCGCGTGCTCGACCATCCATTTGTCCGGCTCGACGCCCTGGGCGTCCGCGCCGCGGGCGAGCATCCCCTTGACCTGCGCCCCGCAGGCCGATCCGACGTCGAGGACCTTTCGCCCGCGGATCCCGAGGACCTCGTCGAGCATCTCGGCGTAGGCTGCCTGCCAGGAGCCGTAGGCCCGGTAGTCGACCCCGACGCCGTTGAGGGTCAGGTAGTGGCGGTAAAGCCAGTCCCCCCGCATCGCGCGAGCGTTCGCCGCCTCGGCCGCCTCCCAGTCGACCATCCTCTCGGCGACCTTCGCCACGAGTTCCGGCGAGATATGAGTCATGCAGTCCCCCTCGCGCCGGAAGCACCGCGCGCGCCTATCGCGCGAGTAGTAGCAGGGCGCGTCGCAATCAAGACCGTCCGGCCTCCACAGGGGAAAGGCGCGCGAGTAGAACGCGAGCGTCGAGATGGGGTTGGTCGGGCCGAAGAGCCATACGGTGGACGTCCCGAGCGCCGCGGCCAAGTGATTGATCCCGCTATCGGGGCCCACCACGCAGTCGGCCTCCGCGGCGAGGCCCGCGAGGAGGTTTTTGGGACACGAGGCCACCTGAAGCGTCCCCGGCGGCGGCTCGGGAAAGAGAAGCCTGTCGGCGAAGACGACCGAGCCTCCCGCGGCCAAGAGCCGCGTCGCGACTTCGCGCCAGGCGTCGCTCGCGTAGTCCTTGCGCTGGTTTGCGCTTCGCCAGGCGAGAAGAAATCTCGGGGTCGGCAGATCCGCGAGGGTCTTTCTCGCCCACGCGCGGTCGGAGTCTGCAACGTAGAGTTTCGGCGCGCGGGGAGCGACGCCGGCCTCTTCGCAGAAGTTCTCGATGCGGGACTTCCTGACGTCGCATTTGGCGTCGCGCTCGTATCTCCAGCACGGGCACCATAGATCGACGACGCGATCGTAGTCGCGCGGATCGAGGCCGTATCTCGCCAGGTCCCACTCGCGGTGCGAGTCGAAGCGGCGCCTGCCCTCGCGCGGCGAAGGGACAAGTTGCGAGATTGCGGGATCAAGGTAGAAGAGCGAATGGAGATCGGCGGGGAGTACCCAGTCTATCGCCGCGCCGGGGTACTTTTCGTGGAGCCCCGCAATCGCGGCCTGGACGGTGACGGCGTCCCCCAGGCCCCCGCCGTCTCGGAGTACCAGTATCCTCATCGCCCCCTCGCGTTTAACTTAGGATTATCTCCACGCTGTCGTTGGCCCCGTCGGCCGAATCCTTCGCCTCGAAGGGGAGATTCATGTTCATGACCTTGCGGCCGCCGATCTGGGGCGTCTCGCCTGTAAAATAGACATACGGCAGCGAGATGGCGAGCGTGCGCGTGCCGTCCGTCCAGGAGACCGCTATCGCGGCGGTCGCCCCGGAGTAGAACTTGGCCAGGGCGTTGGTGTAGTTGTCGCTGTTCCAGCCGATGACGGCCTGCCCGCCCACCTTCCTGTCATCCTCGGAGATATGGAGCCTCGTCTGAGAATTTCTGAAGATGTTGTCGTCGAGCGTGTTCTCGACGTCGATCCTGATCTCCTCGACCGCTATCGGCGTGGAGTCGACGGTAAGCGTTGAGTCGCGGTGCGTCAAGGGCCTCTGCGTCGAGACGTATGACGGCGTCAGGTTGTTGTCGGCTATGGCCTCCGTCATGGCCACGACGTTCTCGACGGCGAGCGCCAGCAGTTGGTTTGACGCCGACGACGAGAAGGATGCCTTCCCCATCTTGCAGCCCGCGTAGGTGAATTTCTTGACGTTCTTGTAGACGACGATAGTGAACGTCGGCAGCGTCTCCTCGAGGCCGATCGACCCGAGCGAGCCGCCCGTCGCCGCGCCGCCGAGCGCGAGTTCGAGGATAAGCGGCAGGTCCTCGACCTTGATCCCCGACAGGGAAAATCCGCCGCCGGGTTTCTTGAGGGTCTGGACGCTCCGCAGCTTCGACCTGCCGCGCGTGCCGGTGATGCCCTCGGCCTCGGCCCGGTCGATTGCCTCGGCAAGCGTTTCCGAGTCGAAGGCCAGGTACACCGTGGGCTCGACGGCCTCGCCGGCCTCCGTCTCTTTTGCAAAACCGATAAAGCCCTTGTTTCCCGTCGACTCTCCCATGTCCTCTCTCCTCCGGGCCTCGCCCGCTTAATCGTCACTCTGCGCTCTCTGCGCCTCTGCGCGAGAACTGTTTTTTGGTTCCCCTCACACCGTCCGTCTTATCGTCGCAATGATTCCCGTCTCGCACTTCCACCAGATGCCGCGCTCCTGGGAAACGGCCTCCTCGAACGGGGCGAAGTCCGCGTCGCGGATATCCACGAGGTGCGGCGAGGCCGCGCCGGCAAGTCCAAACGACGGCGCGTTGGCGTTTATCGCGTCCTCGATGAGGCAGAAGAGGTCCTCGACTTCTCCCGCGTCGCGCGAGTCGGATACTATCGTGAGATCCACGCCGACCTGGACGTCGGCGTTTCTGTTGGTCGCATACCGTCGAGGGGCGCGGCCGGGGCCGACGACAAGCGCCGGGCAGTCGGACTTCGTGAGGTCGCCCGGCCACTTGGCCGTCGTCGCAAAATCGTATATCCGCCCCTTGGCGAAGGCCGCCGCCACGTCCACGTCGGCGATGAGTACCGCCGCGACCGCCTCCCTGATTGTCCTGATGTAGCCCATGGTCATTCCACGTCACAGGTTAACGCTCTCGGCGCCAAGGTCGCGGTTTCCGGCAACGGCCCATCGCACCACGGGCACCAGGCCGCGTCAGCAGCGCTCCCATATCGAATATCAAACACGTCCTCAGCCGGGACGATCACGACGCATCCGCTGCATTCGAACGCAAGCATGTCGCGTCCCGTGCCCGCTTCCTTCACCACCGCGATGTGGTTCGCGTCGTAGCCGTCGGCCTTGCCATCCGCTCGCCTCACGGCAATAGTCAAATTGTGTCTCACTCCGTGCGCCCCCTATCCGTTATCCACCACGGGCGTCCTGTACGCCCTCGACGCGACAAGGGTTCCCGCGCTCGTCACGACCGCCATCCGCCCGTCGCGGATCATGTCCAAAAACTCCTGCGCTTCCTTTTCGAGTATCTCCGCCAGAAGCGAATTCCCGCCGCTGTCGCGGGCAAACTTGTTGGTCAGTATCTTGGCCGAGGCAAGTTTGTCGGCGATAACGGCGACGAGGGGCGGCGGGCTTGCAGTCCAGGTCGAGACGGTATAGAGCGGCGCAAGCACCGCGTCGATCCGGGCGCGCGCCTGGACCTCCGCGTCGTCGAAATCATCCTGCGTGATCCCGTCCTGGGCGTCGTCGACCAGGGGGTCGATATTTTTGAGGTATCCGGCCCCGGCTTCGAGTTCCTTGTAACCGCCCGCCATCCGTCATTCCTCTCATCATTGTGCGGGCCGGGAGACCGGAACCTGGTGAACCGGCCTCCCAACCCGCTCTCCGCGAGGAGGCTTCCCTGGCTGCCTCTTAGGTCGTCACATCCGCGCAGATTATCGCGTCGGGCACGGCCAGTATGGGCAGCACCATGTCCCGCCGGAACAGCTTGATCGCAGGCGGGTTTTTGCCGATGCTGACGTAGCCGGCCGGCGCCTGAACGTCGGTGAGGGCGTCCTGTGACGGCACGGATACCGTGCCGACCTGGAGGGCCGCCCAGTCGCCCGGCTCCGGCGTGATGATGAAGGCGTCGTCGGCGACGTACTTGGTGAACGTGCTGCCCGCCATGTAGCCCTCGTCGACGACGCGGATGTTGAGGCCGGCCAGGCGCGTGATCATGCCTTCCTTGCCGACCATCTCCATGTAGGCGTTCGTGCCGAGGAACTTCTGCACGGCGGTGTTGGCCATGAGGTACTCCATCACGCCGCTGTTGCAGTACGCGCGCGTGGGCGTGAATCCCGCGTGCTGCTGGATGAGGGTCTTCCAGGCGATGATGTCGCCGATGATGTCGGTCGTGATCGTCGCCCAGGTGACGGCCGCGGTCGGCGTGTGGGTCGCCGCTATCCCGTAGGCGACGGAGCGCGTGATCCCGGTGTTCAAGGTGAAGGAGAGCGTCCCCGTCAGCGCCTTCGCGCACATGTACGCGCGCGTGCGCCTGTGGAGGTTCGTGAGGTCGAGCATCTCTCCCGCGAGAAGCGCCCGCGCCCCCTTCTCCTGGCTCCCCGGAGAGCGCAGGCGGTTGAGGAGATCGCCGGGCAGGTCCTTTTCGTCGAATAGGATGAAGCACGTTCCCGTCTTCGTCTCGACGACCTGGAGGGCGACCTTGTTTGCCGCGCCGCCGGGGACGTTGCCGAGCGCGATCCCGCGGCCGCGCTTCCATACGTCCCACTTCGCCGTGTCGCCGCCGATGTTCTTCACCGGGAAGAGGTCGGCGAACGGCGTTTCGAGGTCCGGAAACATCACGATCATCTGGGTTACCGACTCGTACCCGAGCACCTGGTCGAGGCCGGTCAAAATGTCCGTCATCTTCTTACTCCTTTCAATTCGTGTCCCGTTTGCGAACTACGCTCCCGCGCGGCGTCGGCCGGAGGCCTATCCGAAGAGAATCTGGTCGGAGAGGTCCGTCTTGCCGTTCGCGTCGATCCCGTAAAGTTGCGACTCGTCGACGTACGCGTGAATTACCATCGTGCCGTCGGTATCCTGCGCGGTCGCGTTCGCGTCGAGGAGGTTCACCTCTTCCTCGAGGATGCCGGCCGCAACCTCGGTGCCGTCGGAGGCGTTGTCGTCGTACTGCGCATATTTGCCCGACGCGGTAACCTTGCCGAGGACCAGGCCCTTGCGGAGCGTCGTCGTCGGCGTGTGCGCGGTCGAGCCGTCTTCGTCGTAGTTATCGCGCGCGGTCGACACGAGCGTCACCCCGACGGCGATCTTGTGATCCGAGAGGAGAAACTCCCTCGGCGTTACGGTTTTCGTTTCAACTCCTGGCCTTCCCATCTACAGTCTCCTTTTCATTTGTCCCGTAAAACCATGCCCGTACAACCCTGCTTGCGCCGGGCGCCGCGTGCCTTTACTCGCGGGGCTTTATCCCGGCCGCCGCGAGGTTCTTCTTCGCCTCCCCCTTCGCCTCTTCCTCGCGGCTCTCGGGGCGGCCCCTGGCGGCGCGAGTAAGGTGCGCGAGATTGACGACCGCGCCATCGGGTATCGTCGAAAGAACCCGCCTGAAGACCGCCGCGGGCGACTCGGCGACCGCCGTTTCCTTCCCGTCCGCGCCCTTGCGCGAGAGATGGATGACGCCCGCTCCCGCCCCCTCGGCCGAAAGAAGCGCCTTGATGTCGGCCTTGTTGTCATCGGACGCGATGACCTTCCCGGCCTGAAGGAGCGCGTCGATCTCGGCGTCGATCTCCTTTTCCCGCGCCGCGGCAAGCTGGGCCTTGAGGCCTTTGTTCTCGTCGGCGAGCGCCTGCTTCTCCTGGGCGAGTTGAGTCGCCTCTTTCCAATCGCGCGCCAGGTCCTTCGTTTCCTTGCCGCTTTGTTCCTCGGCGGGCGGCTGCGCCTCCTTCTCTTTTCCCATCTCTTCTTCCTCCTTCTCGAGCGTTACTATCTCGACGCGGCCGCCCGTTGCGTCCGCAGCGATCTTCCTGAAGTTCTCCTGGGCCGGGATGACCGGATAATTCGTGATGGCGACGTGCTCAATCGCCTCCCCGTAATGCTTGCCCTCGCCGTCGATATAATCCGGCGTGATCGAGACCGAGACCTCCATCGCCGTGGTCCCGAGCCTCGCGGCGTCCTCTTCTCGCGGTGCGCGAATTAGCCCCATGAGCCTTCCGTCATCCAATATCCAGACGTCCTCGACGAACCCCGCATTGTCTCGAGCGTCGTAGGAATGCCCGTAGGGAAGGGGTACCTTCACCCCGGCCCTTTTCATCTCCCTGAACGCCGCCGCCCAGCGCGCGAGGCGCGCGTTGTCGACCGAGAGGATGAAATCTCCCGACGGATGTTTCCACGTCCCGACGCGAATCAACTCTTTCTCGAAGAGTTCGCTGCCGATGCGGCGCGCGGGCGTCGGTGGTTCGCCAAGCGCCCAGACGATCCGGGCTTCCGCCGTTTTCCCTGCGCTCGTCTCATCCATACCTAACCTCCCGTTCGTTTCGTAATGCGCGCGAGATATCGCGTCGCGATTCGCTTTAGTTTCTCCATCGTGGCGGAGTCAAGCGGGACGATGATCGGCCTCGCGGGGACGCGCCCGCGCCGCCCCTCGCGTTCCCACTTGCGCATCACGGCCCGCCAGAAGAAATACAGCGGGTTCCAGGGGGACTCCTTCCCCTTCGCCTTCCACTCGTGGCGTTTGCCGCTTTTGAGTTTGCGCGGAGTTGAGAATCTCTTCCCCGTCCCCGCGTTGACCCGCGTCGGCGGGACGTTCTTCTTGAGAAGCGCCTTTTTCTCCTCATCGAATTCGAAGGGCCCGGTCACGCCGCCCGAGTGGAGCGTCGCCGCGCGGCTGTCGCGGGTCCCGACTGCGATCTGCATCTGTCCGATCTCGAAGACGTTGCCGGCCGCGTTTCGCCCGAGCGACGCGAAGAGGACCCCCGTGTCGCGCTGCTTTTTCTGCCGCGAGCGCTTGGCCTCGATATCCGCCTGGGTGAAGATCCTCGGCGCCCCGCGCCGCAGTATGACCGTAGGATCGGAAAGCGGCGCCCAGAACGGGTCCGCCGCCGCCGAGTGCTCGATGAATTGTCTCTGTTCGAACGCAAGGCCCACTTCCCCCATCGCCTCCAGGCAATCGCGCATCTCCGGCCCGCCCGCGAGGTCCTTCGCGGCGGCGGCGAGCATCGCCTCGACCTGTGCGCTCTTGACTGTGACTTCGACGGTGGCCATTAGATCGCCCACCTCTCGGCGCCGACAACGCCGACGTTGTAGCCGAATCCGGGATCGGGCTGGACGAGGACCCCGGCGCTCGACTCAATCGCGGCCAGGCCGTCCTCGATGTCGAACCGGTCCACGCCGACGACCCAGCAGCGGCATCTGAATCCGTTCGGGGGCCACCAGACGAGCCAGATGGGGTCGTCCGCCGCGAAGATCCTCCCGTGCATGGCCGCGTGCGCCGGACGCACTTTGTCATCGCCGATCGTGACGTACATGTAGGCCGGGATCACGTCCTTTACCGGCGCGGATTGGAGGGCCTCCCACCTGCCCGCCGCGTAGGCGCTCATCACGTTCTGTCTGAAAACGATATCGCTGTGCGCGCGGGAAAGCGGCGAGAGCCCTTCGGCCTCGAACGCGGACTTGACGGCCGCCGCGAAATCATCCTTGGTCCCGCCCTTCTCGACCGCGTCGACGAGAATCTCTTTTATCCGTTCATTCAAACCCGCCGACTCGACGCCGGCGACGGCAAACGCCCGCCGCTGGTAGGTCTCCTCGAGCGCGGAGTACTCCTCATCGCTCAAGGCTTTTTTGTTCTTGAGGAACGCGATGGCAGCCGCCACGTCGACGTCGCCGACGGCGAAGTGCATCGGCGCCCCCGCATACCGGGAGAGCCTCGTCGCCGGCAGCCGATCCGCCGCGTCCTTTATGACCTGGTAGCGTCCTAAGATATCCCCCGCGAGAAGCGCGCGGGAGAGTTCGCCCGTTAGGCTTCCCAGAGCGATGTCCGGCACGGGGCCTATCCCTGGCGTGAAGGCGGACGCTACGGCGTTCGATACGCTTTCGACGCCGTCGAGAAACCTCGTCGAGGCCGCGTCGGCGAACGCCTCGACCGCGGCGATCTCGGCCTCGGCCTCGGCCTCGCGCGTTACGGCAAGTTCCATGCGCCGGGCGGCGCGGCGCGCTGGAACACCCCTGCGTGAATCGAGCGCGAGCCTCGCGGCGCGCGCGGGAGCCGCCTTCAGGGGCAGGTCGCTCATTTCTATCATGGCGTCGACGTCGACGCGGTCCTTGAAGTCCGGCCAGCTCGCGGGCTGCGTCGCGAGGGTCTTGACGACCTCGGCTATCGCAGCCTTGGTCTCGTCGGAGAGATCCCGGTGCTTCAAGGCCACGGAAACCCCCTCCCCGAAGTTGAGGGCCACGATCTTGTCGACGATGTATTTCTGCACGTGGTCGAAGAGTTCGGAGAGGAGCGTTTCCTCCATCCGGATGAAAGTCTTCGTCACCGCCTCGACGAGGTCGTATGCGCCGGTATCCTGCTGCGCGAGGATCCTGTCGGGGATGAGTAGGGCGCGGAACTTCTTGTTATCGAGGTGGTCCACGAAGCCCGTAAACATGTCGCCGCGCTTGTCGTCTTGGAGGAGTTCCACGTCCCAGGCGGGCTTGCCGTCCTTGCCCTCGCCCGCCGGCACGATGATCGCCCCGCCGGAACGAAGGGCCGCCAGCGCCGTTGCCATTGCCTCGAAGTTGTCGCGTTCGCTTCCCGAGGCGTCGGTCTGCTTGCCCGCGGGGGCGCGGCCCACTATCTGTGGATCGGCCTTTCGCTCGAAATACCTGTCCTCCGCCGCAGCGGCCTTCTGCTCGCGCCGCCAGACGGCCTCGGCGTTCGCCAGGCGCGACACGCCATAGAGATCTCCCCACTCCCGGCCGTGCGTGAAAATAAAGCACTTCTCGACGGGCAGATCGATTGCGTCCGCCCCGCCGCCCGGCTTGTAGCGGATACCCCCGAACTTGCCCTTCTCGTCGATCAACAGTTCGACTTTCGTGGGCTTCAAATCCGCGAGCGAGTCGAGGACGTACCTGCCGCCATCGAGACGGAAAACCTTCTCGTGCGCCGCGAAGCCGAACTCGACCGCGGTAAGACTTGTCCGCATGAGCGTCAGCCAGAGGGCTTTCAGATTCTCCTCGATGAATCGAGCGGCCTCTTCGTTGTCGGAGTCGACCCACCACTCGGCGCCGATGATGGGCGCCTTGATGAGCGCGAGCCCCAGGCCGATCTCCGGGTCGCGGCGCATCGACATGTAGTCGGCAAGCGTCGCGTCGCGCGAGACCTCGGCGACGATGCCGCCGCCCGCGACGCCTCTGGCGGTCGCGGTGAGTTCCTCGGTGAGGAGCGCCTTTATGTTTCTCGCAGTGCGCCGCAAGGCGTCGACACCCATGGCGCGAGAAGCGAGTTGCTTTATGCCGCTGAAGATGCTAATGCCCTCCCCCAGAGCCCGACCGGCAGCCCCTTGACCATTCCTTTTCCGCCTTTCCATGCATCGCGCGCGAGCGCCAGGGCCCAGAACTCGTCGGCGTGGCCCGCCTCGTCCCTCTCCGCGTCGTACCGGAAATTCCCGCCCGTCGTCGCCACGCGCTTTACGCTGTGGAGGGACGTGCGAATGTCGCCGTCGATTGGGATCCGGAGCGCCCTGTCCTCGAAGTCGGTTTTGAGCCCCTCGGCCATCGCGGATTTCGTGTTGACGTTGAACGTCACCGGCTCGACCCTCCCCGGGAAGTCGGCCTTCATGTTCTCCGCGAGTTGCATCCCGATACCGGTTTCGTCTATCGAGCAGCGAACGACTCGCGGGTGGCGAAGGATCGTCCGCAGGAGTTCCTCCTGCGCGCGAAACGGCGTATTGCGCAACCTGGTCACGCTCCGCGTCCAGCCCACGTCGCCGGCGATCTCCAGTTCCCAGAAGACCGTGAGGTCGTGGCGCCGGCCGATGTCGACTCCGACGTAGATCGGGCCGCCGACGATGATCTTGTCGGGGTTGCCCGCCAGGGGGTCCTCGCAGGAGGCGATGAGTTCGTGCGTGAGGAAGGCCGAGACCTCGTCGAGGAACTCGCACATGAATTCCTGCCGCCAACCCTCCTCGTCCGATCCCATGCCCGCCCGCAGTTCGTCGATGTCTATTTTGAGCCCTTGGGCGACGGCATCGAAGATCGTCAGTTTCTCCTTCGCCCACGCGCCGCTCGTGTCCGACCAGATGTCCCAGAATTTGTTCTTTTTCCCGCGCGGCGTCGTGATGACGTGCATCTTGAACTCGTCGGAGGACGCTATCGTCGGATAAATGGTCGAGAACATCTCGTACGAGTTCTTGCAGAGCGCGAACTCCGAAAAGAGGACGTTGCCCGTGAGGCCGGCGATCGTATCGGGGTTTGCCGGCACGGTGATGATGCGGCTCCCGTTCGGGAACTCGAACTCGAAGGAATTGAGTTTTACGTCCTCGAAGTACTCGACGCCCAGCGCCTTGGCCGCGATCTCGTAGGCCCTGATGAAGCGGCGCACCTTACGCGCGGTTTCCTTGGCCTGCCTTAAGCTGGCCGCGATGATGATCCACGTGGTCGACTCGCCGCGGACGTCATGCTCGATGCAGTCGGTCGTCACGCGGTACGCCGCGACCGTGTCCTTGCCCGTTTGCCTGCACCACATGAGCGCGATGAAGCGCGCGGGATTCGACAGGTATCGCAGTTGATACGGCCTGAACTGAAACGCCGGGGCGACCATTATTTTCCTGCCTCCCGGACAATGCCGAACGCCTTCGCCTGGATCTCGCGGATCGTGGCCTCGTCGATGCCCTTTGCCTTGCCGATCTTGCCGATCTCCGCAGACGCTCTTTTAGCCGCCTCGTCCGCCGCCTTCCTGAACTGGAGTTTCGCCCTCTCCCTCATGACGGCCGACTTTTCAAGCGCCGCCACGGCGAATATCAGGTCCTTGACGTCGGCTTCCGCGAGGTCCTCTTTAGCACCGAGGAGCCGGTCGAAAATCATCTGCGTCGCGAGTTGGTTGGCCGCCTCCTGCTGCTCGGTTGCGGGCCGGTCCCTTAGTTCCTCGACGATTGTTTTCGCCTGCTCTCTCGCGGTGCGGATCCGCGCCATCGCCGCGGCGAAGTCCTTCGAGTACCGCCCCACCGAGGATTTCCCGATCTCGACGCCCTTCTCCGTGAGAAACGCCGTGACTTCCTCGATCCGGACGCCCTTGGAGAGGAGGTCGTTTACCGCCTCGCGCACCTCGCGCGGCAGCCGGGAGATCTTCGATGTGGCGCGTCTCGCCATCAGATCGCGCCCTCCGGGATGATGACGCCGGGGTCGGGATCCTGCGAGTTGCCCTCGACGAGGTTTATGCCCTCCGCCTCGATAATCCATTGGTCGCTGCCGAGGCGCTTGACGAAGCCGGCGCTCTCGAGGTACCCCATCTCCGCCTTGATCGATTTTGGCGTTACGGCAAGCCCTGTGTCCCGGAGTACCTTGTAGAGGTACTCCAGGCGCATGTAGAAGCCGCGCCCCGCGTAGAGCGCCAGGAGCAGCCTCCCCCTCGTTTCCCTCGCGTATACCGACATCGCTTTAGTCCTCCCCCCGCGTTTTCATAACCGCCGCGCGCACCTCGCGGAGTCCCTCTTGGAGGGTTGCCATCAGTTTGTCCTGGAGTTCCCTGGACGTCTCCATCGCTACTGCGCAGTGCGCCTGCGGTACATAGTTCTGGGCGACCTCGTCGATTCGCACGTGGACGCGCCTGACGGAGTCATCCGCCTCGCGGCGGATCGCTTCAAGCGCCGCGCGCAGGGCTTCCACGTCCTCGCGGTGTTCCCTGCGAATTGCTTCGCGCTCGAGGTCGAGTTTGGAAAGAAGGGAGAGGTGCTGTTTTCTGGCCTCGCATATTTCCTGTTTGAGGGACTCGAAGAGTCCCCGGGCGAGCCACCCTATGACGGCGATTACAATCGTTCCGATAAAACTCGCGACCGAGATCACGAGCGACGCGACTTGCAGCCAGTTGTCCCCCATCAATCGTCTCCTCATTCTAACCCGGGCGGCCTCCGGCCCGGCCGGACCGGAGGCCACGTCTGTCGTCTGCACATTTGGGTCTCGAACTCTCGCCTTCTCGCAGTGCGAGAAGATGGGGCCCGGGCGAGAGGCCGGCCGGGCCCCGCGTTTCCTACATGGCAAAATCCTCCCAATCTCAATCCGCGCAAAACACGCGTGCCTCTATATACAAATCCGGTTATCCACAGCCGACCTGCGCCGATAAAGTGGAAAAAGCCCCAAAGAAAAGTCGCAAAGGATGATGGGGGAAGGAAGGGAGTGCTACTCTAAGTCCCTGTGGGAGAGGGGGTTACGGGCGGGGAGGGGGCGAATTGGGAATTTTTGGGAATTCTTGGGGCGCGGGGGCTACTTCGCGGGCATAGCGCCGAGGCGAATGGTTGTGTCGGTGGAGGCTAATCCGGTCTTCCCATCGAGAGCATCGAGCTTCTTTTGCAGCCGGTCGATCTCTTCCAACCTAATCTTTATTGCCTCCTCCGGCGAGGCGTGACTCGCCCTTTCTTCAACGGCTCTCCTATGGAGCCACTCTTCGAAATCCTCTTGAGCCTGCTCGATCCTTTTCTTGGTACGTTCGAGCGCCGCCGCTTCGCGCTTCGCGGCAATGAGGTCTCTCAACCGGCTGAACTCGGCGATAAACTTGTTAGCGGTCTCCTCGTCACGGATGATGCTTAGATTCTCGTTGTTCCTTTCCTCGGCACGCACACTCCAGTTATACGACCCCGTGGCGACGGTCGCGCTGTCAAAGATGGCGAACTTGTTATGCATGATGCCGGCGCCGCTCAGCACTTCAACGCTGCAACCGTTCTTTCGCAGGTCGTCGAGCGAGCGAGAATATGATACCGCGCCCTGTTCGTCAATGACGCCCTCGACCACGACGCCGCGCCTGGCCGCCGCCGACAACGCCTCGACAACTCCCGGATCGCTGAGGACGTAGACGGCAAAGCGGATGCCTCGCTTCGCGCCGTCCACTTCTTTCAGGAGCGCCTGTCGCGCTCCCCCTTTGGGAGAAAAGAACGTGCTGATCTTTTCCTCCTTTTCCTCTGTGACGACTAATGCTATGGTTGCCGGGCTCGACACCCCGGAATTCCGGCGTGATTGAATCCACCAGCAGGCGATCACGAGGACCGTGAGAATTGAGATTACCCATGCGGCGACGCGCGAGACAGGTTGACGTTCGTGCTTCATGACAATATCCCCCAAAAAAGACCGGGGTCTATTTTACTACGGGCACTGACAAAGCCGTCAAAAATGCGCGAGAAAAAGTCGCGCGCTCGCGACGGAGCCCACAGGCAGCGTCCCGGCTGCATACCCCTGCCTGAACATCTTTACCGTCTTCCCCTCCCGATTCCAGGCGGCGAGAATGCATCCTTGACCGGGGGAGCAGCGCAGGAGGCCGAACCCTCGACGCGGCAAAGCCCTCTCCTCGGGGCCCAAGACGAGAACGGCCCCCGACCCAAACCCGGCGCTCTCAGTCAATAGAATCATGGCAACGCATCCGGATGGCCAGTTTCCGGCTTGAATGAAGTACTCCAAGTCGTCGTCCCTGTCGGCGGCCGGGTCTTCGAGTATGCCCCCCTCGGCGTAATAGCCCAGAACGGGAATGTGGTCTGCGTATAGGCCGCCGGGCCGACGAACCTCCTCCCCATCGAGCCAAATGCCTTGCCGGGCAACACCCGGCCCCCTGCTCGGGGGCGATCCGGTATCGCGCGGTGGGTCGGCCCCCGCCGTCCCACCCGCCCCCATAAGCCAGTCCATGCTGCAACCCGCCACTTCGGCCACCCGTGAAAGCAGCTTCAAAGACGGGGCCGCATGGCCCGTCTCGACCTCCGAGAGCGACGTGCGCTTAATTCCGAGGAGCGCGGCAAAATCAGCCTGCTTTCTGTGGGCCCGCGCGATGCGCACGCGGCTCCCCACCCCAGGCGTGGAGCGCGAGTCGGCGAAAGTTTTTTCACTTTCTTCCGTTTTTCCTTTTGACACGGTGTATAATCCTCCGACAATATGTCGGTGTTCCGTACTTCTGACCGGTAATACACCAACGAGGGCGCGCGGTTGCGCAGAAAACAAGAGACTCCGGTCGTTAGCGAAAGAACAGCATAATGATTAAGAACACGAGGGTCAACAAAGTTCTCTTCAGTCGGGGGATATCCCCGTCCGACCTCGCCGCGCGGATCGAACGACGCCTGCGCAGGCGCTGTTATCCTGAGCAGGTCTCGATGGTTGCCAACGGCCGCCGCTTCACTCCCTGGCTCCAAAAAGCCATCGCCCGCGAACTCGGCTACAAGGGCCCCGAACTTTTCAAGGATTGGTGGTACGAACGGAGGGCGAAGAGATGAGCCCTGCCGAACGCATGGCTGGAATTGCCCGGATCGCCCGCGCCTCGCGTGAACGACTCGGTCTCTCCCGCGCGGCCCTCGCCGCACAAATCGGTTGTCTGCCGAGCCTCATTACCATCGTCGAGGAAGGGCGGGGGATTCCAGAGGGCAACACCGCGGTCGCCGTTGCCGACGGGCTCCATCTTCCCCGAAACGAGTACTGTGACTTCATCCACTTCTGCCGAAACCGGATGCCCTTCACCCTGCGATTCCCGCCGCGAAGAAGGACTTCGCGTGACTCTATCGCATCAGCCCAATCTGCGAAATCTGCGCAATCTGCGGATAAGAAAAAGTCGCGTCTCTTTGTCGCGGACGCATCTCTCGCACCGCGAGAGCGCGTTATCCCCGATTCCTCTTTCATCGAACGCGGGGAGGACTGACCATGCCGCGCGGTCTGCGAAACGAAGTGCTCCATAGCCTTGGCGACGGAGTATCTGCGGATAAAAACAGGGTCGCCGGGCCTGCGGATAAAGAGAATTTTGATGGGTCGAAACCCCCGAGCCGGGCGGGCGGTCGGGGGGCGTCCACGCGCGCCCCCCGGCAGCCCGGCATTTCGCTTCCCGACATGGCGTGGGCCCTCGGCCTCACCGAGTTCGAGGTCCGCCGCCGCGCGCTGCGAGAGGGCTGGTATTTCTACCGGGACAGCGGCGTGGAAGTTGAAGAGGCCCCCTCAAGCCTACAGCCTGCAGCCTGCAGCCTGCGAAGCGACATTATATATATCATCGACGGCCTGCCGCCCATCGTCCGGGAGGCGCTCCTCGACCGCCTCTCCGTCGTCGCCGGCGAGATGGACAGCGCCCCGTCGGATTTACCTCAAGGCTCGGGCCTCACGCCTCAAGCCTCTTTCACCCTCGAGGAACTCGCCTCGCGTTGCGGCATTCCCATTCACGAACTACGCGAGCGCTTCGTCCGGGAGCGCTGGCCCTTTCGCATAGTAGATGACCCTGATCCCGGCCTTGCCGGGAGGGAGGTCTCCTGAAATGTCCGGATGGGTGGGGGCGGAGGTTGTTGCGATGTCGCTGGGCGTGAGACCGCAAGCGGTGCGGCGGCGCGCGCAGAGGGAGAATTGGCCGCTGAGATTCGTCGCCGCCAACGGCGGTCGCAAGATGCAGATCTACTCCGACGAACTTCCCATTGAAATTCGAAATTGCATCCCAAACCGGGACCGCAAGGACGAGGCGCCGGGGACGCCCCCCACCCCCCCGGCGTCCGCCCCGCGGTCTTCCCGTTACGCATCCCTCGCCGAAGCGCCTCGATGCTACAAAGAGATCGCGAGAGCCCGCGCAAACATCCTCGACCAGTGGCGCCGCCGCGCGCGGGTCCAGGGCGTCAGGCTGCGCGACGCCGTCGATCCCGCCTGGGGCGTCTCGACATCCACCCTCTGGCGATGGCGGCGGTTCTACCGGGCCGAGGGTCTCGCGGGGCTAATTCCGAGATGGACGGGGCCGGCGCCGGCGATCCCGGACGGGGCGTGGGACATCTTCCGGGGAATCTACCTTGACCAGAACCGCGTCTCGGCTCAGTTCGCCTATGAACGGATGCTCGCCATTTACGAGGCAAAGGGCGGCGACGTCGCGGCGGTCCCGCGCGTATCGGCTTTTCGCAGGCGCCTCAAGACCGAACCGGAAGCGGCCCTCATCCTCTTTCGCGAGGGCCGCAAATCATACTACGATCACGCCGAGCCCTTTCTCTCCCGGACGTACGACATGCCGGCCGGCGATCATTACGTCGCCGACCACCATATGCTCGATTTCCTCGCTCGCACTGCGAGCGGCAGGCCAGGGCGTCTCTGGATCACCGCGTGGCGCGACATGCGCTCGACGAAGATCGTCGGGTGGGCCGTCTGCGAAAAGCCTTCCACCGACAGCGTCCTCGCCGCGTTTGCCGCGGCCGTCACGAGAAACGGCTGCCCGAAAGAGGCCTGGATGGATCGCGGCAAGGACTTCGAGTCGAAGGAGATCGCCGGGGCGACAAAGAAAGAGCGCCGCAAAGCACGCTCCGCCCTGAGCCCGTCGAAGGGGAAGCCCTGGGGCAAGCCTGAGATCGACGAGGGTTGGGTCGCTCCCATCATGGCCGAACTCGGCGTCGACTGCCACTATTCGATCCCCTACAACGCGCGCGCCAAGCCCATCGAGAGAACGTTCAGGACGCTCGCGGATCGATTCGCGCGGCAGTGGCCGTCATACGTGGGGCCCGCGACGGACAAAAAGCCGGAGACGGCCAAGGAGTTTCTCAAAGCCGGCGCGGTACTCCCCGACGTCCTCGAGGTTTCCCGCGCGCTCGACGAATGGATCGCGTGGTTTAACGCGCGCGTCAAGAAGGGCGGCCGCCTCAAGGGCCTTTCTCCCGACGCGGCGTTCGAGAAGTTTCGCGGGGACGTGCGCCCCCCGCGCGAGTCGCTTATTCCCGTCCTCGCCATGCGGACCGAGAAACAGCAAGTCAAAAGGAACGGCGTCTCGATACTGAAGGGGCTGTTCTTTTGGAACGAGCATCTCCACGTGGAGCGGCTGGGAGCCTGGGTAGTGGTTCGCTACAACCCCGCCGACCTGTCGCGGGTCTTCGTATTTGATCTCGATGGCAGTCTGTTTACGACGGTCGAACGCAGCGATCTCGACAACGTCTCGCGCCAGGACGTGGGTAAGGCGATGGCCAGGCAGCGCCGCGCCAAAAAACTCCTGCGCGAGCGATATGCGCCGCAACCCGTCGACTGGAAATATTCCGTAGGAAACGCCGCGCCCCCCCCAACCGGTTCGACGGCAACGAAGGTCCCCCGGGGCGGGCGCGGGTTTGATCTCTCGACGCTCGATCAGGAACTGATGGCCGGTCTCGAGGAGACCGGCACTTAACGGCTTCTCTTGCGAGGAGGTGCCAGATGGTACGATACGACCTGGGCGAAACCTTAAAACGCCTCGTAGCCTACCAGGACGAAAATGAACTCTCCAACTCGCGCCTGGCCAAACTCATCGGCCTCGGCGCGGCCACGCTCTCAGAACTGCGCGGCGGCAAGTACAAGGGGTCTGCCGAGCAGGTTCTGGCGAAGATCAACCGCTTCCTCAACTACGAGGAACGGCGTCTCGTCGAAGGATTCGTCGACGAGGAAGGCTTCGAACCAGTGGCGACGCGGCCCTTTCAGGCAATAACGGCGCTTTGCCAGTACGCGCAGAACCGCGGCGTCGGCGCCATCGTCCTGGGCGATGCAGGAGTCGGCAAATCGACAGCCTTGAAGGCCTACGCCGCCGAGAACCCCAACGCCTATTACGTCGCCTGCGACGAGACCATGTGGGGCCGGGCTCAACTGATACGGGCCATCGGCCAGGCCGTCCACGTGCAGCATCTCTCGCGCTCGTTCTGGGTTCGCCGTGATGTCGTAGAAGCGCTCCACGGGACTCGCGGCGTGTTGCTCCTCGACGATGCGCATTTCCTGTCCATCGGCAGCCTCAACGCCATCCAGACCCTGCACGACGCGACGCGCGTGGGCTTTGTCCTGTCGGGCCTGCCGCGCCTCCACGCCCAGATGGCGCGGGGCCGCGACGCCGAGTGGTTCGCGCAGATCCGCTCGCGCTGCGCGGCGATGAGGCTCTTGGACTCGGCCGAGCCGAGCCGCGAGAACATTATCGAGGCGGCGCGTATCGCGGGCGGCGGCATCGACATCGACCCGGGCGCCGAGAACATCCTCGTCGAGCAGGCGCGGGTACCCGGGGCGCTTCGCCGCGTGCGCCAGATCATCGGTCTCGCCGCTACCTACGCGGGCAAGGGCAAGAAACTCACGGCCAGGGACGTCCAGAAGGCCGTCGCCTACCGAGGGGGGATCTGATGAAGCAGGGTGACCGGGTCGTCGTCGTGAAGGCCAGGAAGCGCCTGGTATCCCTGGGCCGCGATTGCCTCTACGTCTCGGGCCGTGGGCGATACGACGGCGTCCACCGACTTAGCGCGGTGGACAAGACCCCCGACGCCGACATGCTCGCCGTCGCGGTCGACGGGCAATCCACCATCGTTGCGCCGCGCCGGAGCGTCTGGCCGCTTCGCTGCTTCGAGGGGATCGTGAAGAGAGGCCGTATCGAGGTCGTGCCGGTCGACGCTGCCGGCCGGATCATGAACTGAAACGGTAGGGGCGGGACATGGCGCGCTGGTATGTCTGCAGAGTAGGGGATCGCGAGGTGCGAGTTGAGGGACTCCGCGCTGCAAAGTGCCATGTCGAGCGCCTCATGCGCACGTGCGACTGCGCTTTTGGCTGCGACTGCAATTTCGGGCGGGTCGACGGCGGCCTGGGCCATCTCTGGAGCGCCGCCCGGCAGCCCACTGGCGTTATCAAATGGGAGAGAGTTCTGAGTTCTTGACGATTTCTCAGGCCTCACGGCTCGAGCCTCCGGCCTGACAGCGAGGAGGGACGCGTGGGGAAATTGAAAGACAGCGAACGCAGGGTGCTTGCGCAGACGCTTGGCGCGCTGCATCGCGGCGTCAACGGCCTGACGGTACAGGCCCGGCGGCTCTCTGACGCCATCGAGTGCATCTCCTCGGGCGTCGAGCGCGGCTATTACGAGGGCGCGGAGCGCGAAGCGGCCGCTGCGGCGGTTGCGGCCGCGAGGGCGGTATTGCCCGATCTTGATCGCCTCGAGGCCTCCTGCCGCATCGCGGGCACGCTCGCCCTTGGCGCGGAGAACTCCGTCGCGGACCAGGTTCCGGCGGCGACCGAGGCAGCCGTCGTCGGGACGGCCCTCGATTTGAGACACCTTGTTCAGAGGAAAGGAGACGGACGTGGCGAGGAAAAGACACATGCCGGCGCCGCCGGCGATAGCGGACTGGGACAGGGCCGATGATGTTCTTCTGGGAGTGGCCGAGTGCCGTGGGGCGCTCGCGCGGATCGAGTCGGAACTGGCCTCGGAGATTGACGCGGCCAAGGCCGCCGCGAAGCGCAAGGCCTCGGAGTACTCCGCGCGGTTCGCGGCGGGACTTGCCGCCCTCGAAGCCTTCACGAGGGCCCATCAGGGGGACCTCGACGGGCGTTCGAAGAAGTTGACGCACGGCCGCGTGGGCCTTCGCCAGGTGACGAAGATCGCGCTGCTTCACAAGGCCGAGTTCGTCATCCAGCGCCTTCGCGCGAAGGACATGATCGACTGCATCCGCCGCACCGAGGCCGTCAAAAAGGAGGCGCTCGCCGCCTACGACGACGCGGCGCTTGCGGCCGTCGGCGCGAAGCGCAAGACCGCCGACGTCTTCTTCGCCGACACCGACGAGGTGACCCTGTAGGGGTGTACGGCATACGCCCGGAACTAAGGAGGTTCTTATGGTTCGCTGGAAGGTGCTCCTCTTCGCCGGCATCGAGAATGCACGGCAGGCGCCGCCCGAGAAGTGGATCGCCGTCGCCGCGATAGTCGCGCTCATGCTCGTCGTCGGCGCGTACACGCTCTTGTCGTAGGGGCGCACGGCGTGCGCCCGCTTTAGGAGGAAGCCATGATCAACATGCCCAAGAACTTTTTCAAGGTGAAAGAGGACGCGTCCGCCGCGCTGTCGCGCGCCGCGGAGATCGAGAGGCAGATAGACTTTCTGCGCGAGGAGACGCGCTTATGGACGACGCGGAGGGCCGATGGGATGCCGGCGGAGCATAATATCGTCGCGCACCTCAAGAGCGCGGCCTTTCACGCCGCGAAGACGTCGGCCTATCTTCTCGATGCGTTAGGCTCCGCCGTCGGCGATCCCGAACGTCCTTCGCCCGCTGGCGCGGGCGCGAGCCCTTCGTGACCTTTGTGTCTTGGTGGTGAAATGCTCTCAAAGCGCCAATTGAAACTCGTCCACGTCGCCGCGCGAGCAGTGGGCATGGATGATCCCGCGTACCGCGATTTCCTGCGCGCCACTTTCGGCGTCGAGACGTCGAAGGTCCTCCAGCAGAAGGAGTTCGAAATCCTGATGCGCGAGATGAAGCGCATGGGCTTCGAGGCCGTGCGCGGAGACGGCTCCGAGATCGACGACCCCACGCCGCCGGGAATGATGACCAACCAGCAGCGCTGGAAGATGGCGCGGCTCTTGAAGGCTCTGGGGATCGCCCCCGACTCGCCGCGAGCGCGCGGGATACTCCGGCAGTCCGGAGGGCCCGACAGCGTCGCCTGGCTGACGAAGACCTCCGCCAAGAAGTTTATCGACGCCTTGCGGGATGTCGCGCGCCGGGAGGGGCATGATGCCCCTTACAGTGAGGCCCCTCCCGCCGGTCGGGGCCCGACTTCGCGCGCCGAGAGTCTACCGCAAGCGTCCGCGCCGCCGCCGGCGCGCAATAACACAAGTACGGGGTATCCATGAACCAAGACTACTATTTTCTGGTGGCGGAATGACCATTCTTAGAAACACCCCGCGCGACGCGCGCGGGTACTTCCTTGCGGCCGCGCGCGACCGCGAGCGCTACGCGGTGCGAGTCGTCTCGCGCTTTGTGATGCCCGGCGGCCAGAGCGGCATCGGCGAGATAGGCTTCCTCTCTGCGACGTACGGCCAAGACAAGCCGTCCGAGCCCGACGCCCTGGGTAGGCTCTACTGGGCCGACAAGAGCGCGCCCGCCACGGCGGGTAAACTTCAGCAGGTTTTCTTCGAGGCGGGCCCCGCCTCCCAGGTCGCCGAGGCCGTCCAGGAGCATGCAAGGAAGATCGCCGCGAAAGTGATCGAGGAAAAGGGCGCGGACGTCCGCGTCTATCCTGAGCATAAACAGTCCAAGGGTCTCTTTGACACGGAGCCGTCCGTCGAGGTCGGCGTGAACGAGGAGCCCCCGGATGTGAAAGAGGAGGCCCCCAGGGCGAAAGGAGTGGAGGATATGAGTCCAGCGAGGAGGAGCGGCCTGAACGAGGCCGGCGAAAAGGTGTGGGACCTTCTTAAGTATGCAATCGGCGTCGAGAAGGCCGTCCCGACAAAGGCGCTCGCGAAGGCGCTCAAATGCGATGAGAGCCACGTGGGATACGCGATCTCATCGAACGCGCAGTTTTTCCCCGCCAAGGTGAAGGCGCAGCGCGGCAAGGGCTACTACATCGCGGGCAACCTGGGTAGCCGCCCGACCAAGCCCTTGGTGTTGCCGCCCGCCGAGTTTCCCAACCAAACACGCGTCCTCCGGCGTCCCGCCCCGGACGCTCCGGGCGCGCCGAGCCAGGTCGGGTCCCCGCTTGGGTGTGAGTACAAGATCGTCGTCACGGGGCCGGGGCTTTCCGTCGACCTCGATACCTCGCGCGGGATCGCATTTGGCGTGCTTCGCCTCGTGACCGGCGAGTCCGCGCCCGCGGCTTAGGAGGAACGTTTACGGGAGCGGCGTGGCGTAAAGGCAGCCGCGGGGAAGGTCCCCGACGCGGCAAATACAAGCGCGCGTGAGCCGCGTCACTTGCCGGTTCGAATCCGGCCGCCGCTCTCATCTGAAATCTGCGCAATCTGCGCAATCTGCGGATAAAAGGGTTTGATTCGAAGGGTTTGCTGTGAGCGATTCCGAGGACATCGACGACGTGGAGGCGGCGCGGAGGATCCGCGCGGTGCTTCTCTCGCACCGCGGGGCCGCGCGCGCGATCACCGCGCCGGAGATCGCCAAGCGGATCGGCATTCACGACCCCGAGGGTACGCGCGTGCGGACGGTGATCCGCCGCGAACTCGAGCTCCTGATGGCGCTTTTCGGCAATGGCCGCGGGTACTTCCTCCCGCAGACCGGCGAGGAGGTCGAGCGCGGATTCCGCACGCTCTATTCGCGCATCCGCAAGACCGGGCGCCGCACGGTCGTTATCCGGCGGCTCTTGCTCGCCGAGGGCTGGAGCGAGTCCACCGGGCGGGTGACAAAGCGCAAATGGACGCCCCCGCCGGAGCGCCCTGGGCGCGAGGCCTCGCCGGGGGCGGACGTCGCCGCGGGCGAGGCGGCGGAGACCGCGGCGACGCCGCGGCAGGCGAGGTTCTTTGACGATTCCCCCTGGGGCTTCGCTCCCCAGGACAAACGAAGGTAGGTCTATAGCGAGGAGGTGGAAGATGGACGCAGGCATGTTGGATGCTAATGCGTGCGGCTCCGTGCGGGCGAAGAGGTCCGTTCCCGACCCGGCTTTCGAGGGCGCGGTGATCGAGGCGGCGGCGGAGCTGGTCGTTCGGCCGCAATCGGGCGAATACGTCCTACCGCAGATCTTTGCGCGCGCGCAGGCCGAGGCGGACCGGCTCGTCGACGCGCACATCGAACGGCTTCTTGCCGAACGCGGCCGCCTGGCGAAGTTGCAGAGACTCCAGGCCGACGAGAGGGCCCGCGCGACGCGCCTCGCGACGCTCAGGGAAAAGGTCGAGCGCGGCGCCATCGGCCTTGAGGCGACTCACCAGAAAATCGAACGCCTCCAGGGCGAGATCGACGGCCAGGCGCACCTGCCCGGCATGGAGTCGTTCGACTCCGCTCACGACCCTGAGCATGCCGAAGGGCCGCCGCAATGAATCGGCCTCTTACTCTCGAACACCGGCGCATACTGGACTTTGTCGAAGGGCGCGGGTTGACCCCTGACGGCGCGCGCGCCGTCGCCGTTGACTATCTCGTAACGGCGCGGCTTATAGTGGCGTCGAAGGGCTCACAGCGCGCGGTACTGACGGGGAAGGGGGCGGAGGCCCTCAAGTATCACAGGGTCTACGGATGGGGCGGGCCCGGGACTCAAACCTGACCGCTCCGCCACGAAGTGGCGAGATCTCGCCGTCTCGCCAAGGGCGGACGGCGGAGAGGAGGATTGTCATGGCAAAAAAGCCGCGCGCTGAATCGACCGAACTTCTCTTACTCCCGGTGCGGGACCTCATCCCCACGCCGGACAATACCCGCGTCATCGACGAGACGTCGGAGGACTTTCGAGATCTCGTCGACTCGATAACGGCTGAGGGCGTCCAGATCCCCGTCCATGTGCGGCCGCATCCCACGAAAAAAGGCAAGTGGGATCTCCGCGCCGGGGCGCAGCGCCACCGCGCCGCGATAAAGGCCGGGATCGACAAGATCCCGGCGATCGTCCACCGCGGCATGACCGACGAGGAGGGGCTCCTCCTGACCTACCAGGAGAATTTCAACCGCTCCGACTTGAGGCCCCTCGAGGAGGGCGAGATCGTCGCGTCGCTCTTGACGAAACTCGGCGGCGACGTCCAGGCCGTCGCGGCGCGCCTCGGCCGCAAGTACACCTGGGTCGCGCAGCGCGCCGAGATTTTCCGCGGCCTCTCGCCCGAATGGAAAAAGGCCGCCTGCGCCTCGAAGTCCCCCGTCGCCTCATGGAGCGCGAGGGCGCTGGCGCTCATCGCGCGCCTGCCCGAAAATGTCCAGGAGTATCTATTGAAGGAACTCTCCCAGCGCCACAATCTCGACGACGTGCGGCTTGTCGATCTCGACAGGATGGTGACGCGGATGATCCGGCCCCTCGGCGCCCAGGCCTGGAACGCGGCCGATGAATCTCTCGTCCCGAAGGCCGGCGCGTGCGCGAACTGCATAAAGCGCTCGAGCGTTGAGCCTGGTCTCTGGGACGAGCCGCTCCCCGCGAAGAACAAGGGGGCCGACCGGTGCCTCGATGCCGGATGCTGGCAGGCCAAGGCCGTCGCGCAGGCCAGGCGCGACATCGCCGCGATCAAAGCGGAGCACGGAAGCGTCCTTCTCTTAAGCGATGGCGGCGCGGATTACTACGAACAGCAGGATGCCAGAAAGACCTTCGGCAACTTCCTCGCGCACTGGCAATACAAGGTGGTCGCAAAAGGCGCGAAAGGGGCAACCCCCGCCGTCTTCGTCTGCGGAGACGCATTCGGGGATAAGTGTTGGGTTATCCCGCAGAGGGAACGCAGCGCGGGCCCGAAACAAGCCGCCGCGCCGAAATCGCTTGCCGAGCGCCGCGCGGGTCTTGACTCCAAGCGATGGTGCGAGGTCCTCGTGCGCCTCGCGGAGACGCTTCGGAGTGCGACCGTCGACAACATCCTCGCGCCGGATAGGGCAGCCCTCGTCATGACTCTCGCCGCCGCCTTCAGCACCCGGAAGGACTACATGCGCCCCGGCGACTGGTCTGCCGTCGACGATGTTCTGTCGGACAAAAGCCGTCTGCCCGCCGCTCTCGCGGCCCTTTGGGAAAAGGTCCGCCCGGTGCTCGCCGACCGCCTGGCCTACCCGGGTCCGATAACCAGGCTCCCCGCCGGCCTCCGCGAAGAGGCGCTGCGCGCGGCCGCCGTCGTCGGCGTCGATCTCGACGCTTCATACAAGACGGTCTCCGGCGAGAAGGGCTTCACCGAGCCCAGGTCCTGGGCGGCCCTCGAAGCCGAGGAGAAAGCCGCGAAAAAACCCTCCAGCCGTGGCGGAAAGCCCCCTCGCCCCGCGTCTCCTTTCAAGAAGGCCGCGGCAAATGCGAAGCGCCTCCGCGAGAAGGCAAAGGCCAGGCGAAAGGGGAAGAAATAAAACATGTTGCGCATAACGATTGATCTCGTTCCGCGCGGCCAGGAAGAGCGCAAGCGCTGCCTCGGCACGATGGAGATCGCGCTCAAGGGAATAAGCCCGGAGACCCCGGATCGCGGCGTTGATAGGGCGAGGTACGGTTGGTATCGGTTCTCGATTTTCAAATGGGGCCCCGGGCGTCGCGCGTGGCGTAGGGGCGACGACGTCGGGCCTTTCGACCGGCGACGTCGCGGCCCTTGGGATTTATTGAAACTCTGTCTCGACAAGGCGCTGGAGGGGCGGTGACAAATGACGGCGACTAACTGCCTCGATACGAGCGCGAGCGACGCCGAGGACGTATGCCGCGTGTGCGGATGCACGGACTTGAACGGTTGCCCGGGCGGCTGTTCGTGGATCGTACGGGCCGGGGCCGAAAGCCTCTGCACCGCGTGTATCGATCACGCGACCGAGGAGGAACTCGACGCTTTCGACGCGGAGCAAGAAGAAGATGACGACTGAACTCGCTACCCGCCAAACGCCCCTCGTCTTCTCCGTCCGCTTCTGCGACGACTGCGGAAAGCAGTTGGACCTCGCCCAGGCGTTTCACGACTCGGGCTCGACCTTCGGGGAGATCCGCGACCTCTGGGCCTCGGCGCCGATGTTCGTCTGCGACCGCTGCTTCGACAGGTGGTTCTCTTCGAAGTGTAAACATGAGTGCCGCAATCGCCCCTGCGAGCATGGAGGCGACTGCTGGGTCGACTCGAGCCCCTGGGCGTACTGCACGTTTTTCGCGCCGCCCCGCGAGGGCTCCCGGCGCGGTGCCGCCAAGCGAAAGCGCCGGCAGCCGCGCGTCTGCCAGTGGTGCGAGACGCCGGGCCTCTTCGAACACACGAAACTCCGCCAGGTGGAGACGATGCGCGAGGACGATCCCGCCAGCCGCCGTTTCATCTGGATCTGTCAGGAGTGTCTGAAATCCCTTCTCGCGCACGCGAGAGAAAGAACGGAGGTGTAAGATGAAGACTCGACTGCTTGTAATCTTGGCGTTTGTTGTGGCCTGTCTGGCCATCGGGGCGGCGTTGTATGGGGTCGTCTGCCCGCACTGCGGAAACGAGGTCGACGTCACGCTATCGAAGCCCGACGCACCCCCTCCGGAGCCGCCAACCCCACCTTCACCGCCTCCCGCACCGCGAGAGCGCTTCGTCCTGGGCGCGGGCGCGTTCGAGATCGCCGACTCATCGGCGCTCCAGAAGGCAGGCCTTACCAACACGGAGTTCATCGCGTGGTGGCGTGACGTCGCCGGCGGGACATGGAATCGGTTCCAGACGCTCGCCTATCATAACGATCCCGCGCGCGGCCGCGGGCTGCCGGCCATCGTCCATGTCGGCCCGGATCCGAAGTACTCCGAGGCGGCGGTCGTCGCCTACCTCGAGCAGAGCGCGAAGTGGAGTTCGAATTTCGCCTGGCACATGTACGATGAAAAGCCCTGGGACGATTCCCGTTACACGCTCGGCGGCAAGTCCCCCTGGTACTGGCTCGACTATGTCCGCGCGCGCTGGCCTCGGATGTTGGTGTTTACAGGCCCGCTTGGCTGGACCGCCTATAATGGGACGGAGCACTTCGCGCCCTTCGACGCGATTGTCTCTTACCAGAACGCGACGCGCGACGGCCGCGACCCGTATGATTTCTGGTACCACCAGGCGCTGGCCAATCTCTACGGCAAGCCCCTGGTCTTTTCCTGTAACCTCCTCGATTCCGGCGAGCCGCCGGACTTTGCCGACCCCGCGAGATACGAGACGTTTCTCCGCCAGGGGGCGTATGCGAACGCCCTCTTGATATGGGGGTCGGGGCGTTTGTTTCTTGTCGCCAAGGGCGTCAAGGCCGGCGTCCACGCCGAGCGCGTGCCGGAGTTGCTCGATCTGATCAAGCGCGTGCCCGAGTTCCAGGAGGCGGAGAAGTTCGACCGCCCGAAGGTGAAACTCGCCTTCGAGGTGCCGTCATCGGCAAGCGGCAACGGCTGGAAGCGCAACTGCGGCCTCTGCCGTATCGCCGGCCGCGCGGGATTTGACCCCGTGCCTGTCCTTCTCGGCGATGGCGAATTGCCCTCCGGCGGCGCATGGGGGTTCGACGGCGCGGCGCTGATGTTGACCGACGGCACGAGGCAGATCCCGATGCCCGAAAAATATCTCGGCCTCCTTGTCTGGCGCGCGGACCCGGGCCACTGGACCCCTGAACTCGATGCCCGCGTCGAAAAGATGGAGGCGGATATGGCGGAAGGCTTGAAAGGCGCAACCCCATGATAATCGAAATCGAAGTCGTCGAGGAACTCAACGAGGCGTGCAGCGCCGGACAATGGAAGGCGACTGCCGCGCTTAAATGTATCAACGACGCGCCCTATGCCACGGCGGCCGGTAGCAGCGCCCGCGACGCGACGCAGGAGGCCCTGAAGGCGCTCTGGGACAATCTCGCTGGGCTGGAGAGATGAGGATTCTGTGCCGCCTTCGCCCCGAGACCGGTGTGCCCGCAGTCAGTCGGGAGAGCCCTTTCCAGACTAACCGACTCAGCGCAGGCCGGGCGAAGGCGGCTTTGAAAAGTAACATCCGACGGCCGGGAGGGTGCCCGGAAACGGAGGGTGACATGAAGTACAGCGACATGACGTTGGAGCAACTGGAGCAGGAACTGCAGCGGCAGCAGATGATACTCGTCGTCGTCAACCGGCAGATCGGCTACGACAAGCGACTCAAGTCGACGGTCGAGCATTTTGTCGCCACGCACCAGTTCCCCGAGGGCAAACTCGGCGATCTGCAGAAGCAGTTCTTCGCCGACGAGGTCAAGAGCCTGGAGGAGGACGCGAAGTCCATGTCGGCCCAGGCGAAGGCGATCAAGGCAGAGATCTACCTCATCAAGGCGGAAATCGCCAGGAAGCAGCCGGCGGCGCCTACGGCGTCCGCGGCGGCCTGACAAAGTAACCAAATGGGCACCCTCTCGAACGGCGGATGAGGTTGGAGGAGCGGAGGAGAATTATGACCAGGATGCGGACGGCGCTTCATGCCCTGGTTTGGCAGAAGGGGCTTGCCCTCTCGCCGGAGATGCGTGAGTTTCTCGAGCGCCGCCTCGAACACATATACGATCTCTTGCAGAAGCACGGCGTCGTCGCCAACGACGGGCGCCGGTACGTGTTCGCCCTGGTCCTGATCGAGGAGCCGACGGCCGAGGCGCAGGCCGCGGCGGCCCCAAGCCCGCCGCAAGATATCGAGATCCCGCCTTCGGCGGGAGAGGAGGAATAGATGGCGCGCGATGAACTCACGAAGCGATCCCGCCAGGCGGGCCGCACGAGAGAGTTGGTCGCCTCCTTGGCCACATGTCTGGTCCGCAGGGTGACGGCCGTTGACGTTAAGGGCCGCGTCGTCTCGACGCTCTATGAGGACGGTTCGGTCTGGAGGATGTGCTGCGTCGACGAGGCCCGCGCCGAGGCCCTCGCGACGCGCCTTCGAAAGTTGTTCGAGGAGGACTTGTCCGCCGCGCCGCCTGGCGGGCGAGACCTCGCCGGCAGCAGCGATTCCGCCGCCGGCGGGAAGGAAGGCTCTTCATGAAACGATTGATCCTGTTTCGCCTGCGCTGTCGCCTCGCCAACTGGCTGGCGCGCCTGTGGTTGAGGATCGCTCCGGACCCGCCCCGTATTTTCAGGATTGAAGGGCGCGCCCTTGACCGTCTCCTCGACGATCTCCGCTGCCTCCCCAACGGCGGCCATACGAATTGTCGCTGCTGGCCAGATACCCCTCCCGCCGATCCGAACGACCCGGAGGGCGAGCGCAGACTCCATGATCTTATGTTGCGCGCCGATGCCCTTCTCGGGTGGCCTCTTATAGAGCGCCTTCCCCCTTCCATCCTGCGCTCTGAGGGAGTGCCTGATCCTGATGACCTCGACCGCCAATGGAGTCTCTGATGCCGAGTTCGTTTGTCCTCTTCAAGCGCTCTCTCGTTGAGCCGATGTCGAGCGTCGCGAATCAGGTCGAGCGTATTGCTCGCGGGCGAGGCCTGTCTTGTCCTGAGTTTCTCTCGGACGCGACGACCGAGGCGATTCTCGTCTTCCGGGGGGACTATGACGCCGCCCGAGGCGAGCCTGTGGCCTTCGCGCGCCTGGCGGCCTTGAAGGGTGTCGAGCGCGCCTCGATGCTTTCCCTCTCGGCCGGCGTCGCCGGCGCGTCTCTTGACGACTGCTCCTCATCCGCCGTCTACAATCGCAATCCGGCCGAGTCGATCTCGCTGGAGAGCCTGAATCCCATCGAGCGCCTCGTGCTTACCCGGCGCCTGTGTTCGGGCGACTCCTGGCCGGAGATAACAGCCGCCTTTGATCTCTCGGAAAGACGCGTCCGGGATATCTATAATGGGGCGATCTCGCGCCTCCGCGCCTCCCTCTCGACCCCGAAAGCGGAGTGATTGGCATGGTTTTTGCTCTGAGCCTTCAAACCGGCATCCCTCGACACCCCCTCAGAAGAAAACTTTCCCCAAAGGTCGGGCATTTTAAAATGCCCGACCTTTGCTTTTATCGGCCACCTAAGCGTCGCGTGTATAATGATTTATGGAAAGGTCGAACCGAGAAAAAGAGCCCGCACTTTTCCACCCTCCATCGTCATCCCTTTGATCGCCCACAAATGGCGTATCTAAGCCGTTTGAGGCCGACGAGCCTCGTTGAAACGCGATGTTCGACCAGGCCCGACCTTTGCGTGCCTTCGTTCCGCGCGCCGGCATTTTGTTTGTCCCTAACCCCTTGCCGTGCCGCCCTTTGGCGGCCCCTGGCGCGCCTGTGGCGGCCTCGGCCGCCCGGGCCGACCAGTTTATCGAAGGTTTTAGAGTTTTCACCCCCTGCGCGCCCCGTGCCGCCCCACGTAAGCCCTTGATATCCCGCGACTTCCCGCTTTTTCCCGTGCCTTCCCGCCCCTCCGCCCCTAAACTTCCATACGTCCCGTCGTTTTACAGCCGCCTCACACTGCCGGGCTGGGTGGGCAACGTCTACATAGACGCGCGAAACGCGGCGGATTTTCGAACGCGCGTCAAGA